>SKEY01002949.1_pt1 | contig 16386 bp, 16 predicted proteins | sample 4843871 | NCBI WGS metagenome assembly SKEY01 (sample SAMN11008797, study PRJNA524170) | human gut metagenome | biome: Human fecal sample; material: Feces; isolation source: fecal sample from pouch patient p36 | host: Homo sapiens | place: Israel: Tel-Aviv | collected 2016-12-04 | reverse complement strand
CGCTCGGATGCGACCTGTGCCACCACGGGCGCGTACGCATCGCGGGCACGCACGCAGGCAAGCGCCGCCGCCTGGCTCAACACGTTGACCGAATAGATCTGGCGAATCGCCGCGAACACGTCGATGGCCTCGGGCGCCGCGATCACATAGCCCAGGCGCGTGCCGGCGACGCCGAACGCCTTGGACAGTGTATGCAGAATCACCAGGTTAGGATGCTCGGCAATAAGGCCTTGCGCCGTAGTTGCCGCGCCAAACGAATCGTCGGCAAACTCCACGTAGGCCTCGTCGACCATGACCATGCCGGGGCACGCATCGCACAGCGCCGCGACAAAGTCGAGCGGCGCCACGTCGCCCGTGGGATTGTTGGGCGAGGTCACGATCGCCAGGTTGCACTCGGGTGCGGCCGCGAACACAGCCGCCTGGTCGAGCTCAAAAGTTGCCGGGTCGCGCCACACGTCGCGCACCTCGGTCTGACAGAGCGACGCAAAGAACGCGTACTCGCTAAAGCACGGCGGGCAGTTGAGCAGGATCCGCCCCGTGCCGCCAAACGCCAGCAGGAAGTTATAGAGTAGCTCGTCGCCGCCGTTGCCCACGCAGATGTTCTCGCGCGTCACGCCATGCCAGGCAGCAAGCTCGTCGCGCAGGTCGTTGGACATGGGATCGGGATAGCGGTTGAGCGGTGCGGCAGCCAAGGCCGCATCAACCGCCTCACGCACGCCGGCCGGCACGGGATAGGTGTTCTCGTTGGCCGAAAGATTGATGCGCGTGGGCGTAAAGTTGGGATCGTAGGGCTCAATACCGGCCAGGTAAGGCTGGACGAGCTCCTTCATGCGGGACGTCAGCTCGGCCATATTAGGCCTCCTCGACGACCGCGTCAGCACCATTCGCGCTTGCAGCCGCCAGGTCCACGCCCTCGGCAACCGTCGCCACGGCGTCGCCCGGCCAGGCGACCCTGGTCAGGTCGGCCGCGGCCAGAGACTCGGCGCTCACGGCATCCTCGCCCTGCTCCAACACGCGGCGACGCAGTGCGGCGGAAAGCGCGTGTGCCCACAGGCCCTCGGCCTCGGCCAAACGCTGCGTAGCGGGAGCGTCCGAGAGCAGGCCCTCAGGCGTATAGCAAATGACACTCGAGCGCTTGACGAACTCCTCCACCGAAAGCGGGTTGGAGAACATGGCCGTGCCGCCGGTCGGCAGCGTGTGATTGGGGCCGGCAACGTAATCGCCGAGTGGCTCGGAGCTCCAAGCGCCCACAAAGATGGCGCCGGCGTTGCGAATACCGCCAAGCAGGCCCATCGCATCCTTGCAGTGCAGCTCCAGGTGCTCGGGCGCCACGGTGTTCACCGCCTCGACGGCGGCAGCCATGTCGGCGGCCACCACGATGGTCCCCTCATTGTCGAGCGAAGCGCGCGTGATTTCGGCGCGTGGCGACTGCGCTACCAGAATATCGATACCCGCCTCGACCTCACGCGCAAACCGCTCGTCGCAGGTCACCAGATAGCAGGCTGCCAGCGGATCGTGCTCGGCCTGGGCCATCAGGTCGGCCGCGACCACCATGGGCTTGGCCGTAGCATCGGCCAGCACGCAGACCTCGGAGGGACCGGCGACCATATCGATACCCACGTCACCCGAGACAATCTGTTTGGCAGCGGCGACAAAGGCGTTGCCCGGGCCGGTAATCTTGTCGACGCGCGGAATGGTCTCGGTACCGTACGCCAGTGCGGCCACGGCCTGGGCGCCGCCCACCATATAGATCTCGTCCACGCCGCCGAGCTTTGCCGCGGCGAGCGTGTAGGGGCTGATCAGGCCGTCCTTTTGCGGCGGGGTCACCATGACCACGCGTTTGACGCCGGCCACCTTGGCGGGAATGGCGTTCATAAGCACGGTGGAGGGATACTGCGCGCGACCGCCCGGCACATAGATGCCGGCCGCCGCGAGCGGGGTCACCTTAACGCCGAGCATCGTGCCGTCCGGGCGCGTAGTAAACCAGCTCTGTTCGACCTCGCGCTGGTGGAACTCGCGAATCTGGCGTGCAGCCTTTTCGAGCGCCGCGACAAAGGCGGGATCGAGGCCTTCGAGCGCGGCATCGACCTGCTCTTGCGGCAGACGGAAGCTCTGCAGCTCAACACCGTCAAAACGCTGGCAGTAATCGCGCACCGCGGCATCGCCGTTGGCGCGCACGTTGGCCACGATATCGCGGGCAGCGTCGACGATGTTCTGCGGTAGCACTCCCTTACGGTTGAGCTGGTTGGTAACGAGGCGCTCACCGGGAGCAAGCTTGATGGTCTTCATATCGGTATCCCCTATCGGTCGAGGTTTTTTTCGAAAAACGAGAGACCGGACAACGGCGCCAGTCGGCCCGCAGCCCGGACGTTGGGGCGCCCGTGCGTGCTCGCGCTACTGCGCCGAGCCCGCAACGGGCTCAAAATGCTTGTCCTTCACGGCTGCCGCCAAGCGATCTGCCAGATTGCGCACGCGCGGATCCAGACGTGCGGCACCCGGATTGACGAAGAAGCGGGCCGTGCAGTCCATAATGCGGCCGGTGATGACCAGGTCGTTATCGCGCAGCGTGGCGCCCGTGGCGGTGATGTCCACGATGCGATCGGTCATGCCGACAATGGGGCCCAGTTCGATGTTGCCGTGCAGCGAGACGATATCGGCATTCACACCGCGCTCGGCATACCAGGCACTCGCGATGCGCGGGTACTTGGTTGCCACGCGAAGCGACCCACGGCGAGCATAGTTGCGCTCGGCCTGGCCGGCGCGCCACGCGGGCTCCGCCTCGATAAACGTGCACAGGCCGTAGCCCAGGTCGACCAGCTGCAGCAGGTTGAGGTCTGCCTCGATAAGCGAGTCCCAGCCGCAGATGCCGCAGTCGGCACCGCCGCAGCCCACAAAGGCGGGCGCGTCGCTGGGACGCACGATGACAAACTCGATATCGCCGACCGTGCCCTCGCCGACACGCGTGTCGCGGCCGCGCACGATCAGGTGACGGCCGGGGTCGCGCAGCTCAGAGACGTCCAAGCCCGCGGCCTCGAGCACGTCGAGCGTGTCGGCCTTGAGCGAGCCCTTGGGCACGGCGATGCGCAGCGGACCCTCGGCGCCGCGGCCCACGGCATGGTCACCATCGGAGGCAGCGTCCTCGGCCGAAGTATGCGCGGCCTCCAGACGCTCGAGCGAAAAGGCAAAGCCCGCCGCCGGCACCTCGATGCCGTCGCCAAATGCACCGGTAAAGATGGAGTCGTAGCGTCCGCCCGAACCGACCGGATCGGGCAAGCCACCGGCATAGGCTTTAAAGACCAGGCCCGTGTAGTAATCAAACGAGTTCATGATGGAGAAGTCGAAGGACAGCACCTGGGCGTCCTCGGGAGCCAAGCCCTCGACCAGGGCACGCAGCTCGCGCGTGAGCGGCGCAACAATGCCCGCCGCCGCCAGCAGCGCGTCGACGCGGTCGAGCACCTCGGCACCACCGTGCAGGCGCGGCAGCTCGCTAATGGCGACCTTAACGGCCTCGGACTCGGTGCTTTTCGCCACGCGGGCATCGAGGCCCACGAAGTCGTTGGCGTGCACACAACGCAATGCCTCGGCAGCCAGTTCGCGATCCTCACAGGCCGCGAGCAGTTCCTTAAACGGACGCACGCTGCCCGCGATAATGCGCGCACCGGGAAGCGCCAGCTTGCGCACGGCCTCGGCGACCAGTGAGACAATCTCGACATCGCCCGCGGTGTCGCCCGCGCCGATGAGCTCAAAACCCAGTTGCGTAAACTGACGCGAGCCACCGGCATTGCGCTGACACTCGCGAACCACCGGCGCCTCATAGCGCAGGCGCAGCGGCAGATCGGCCGCGCGCATGCGAGTCGAAACCAGACGAACGATCGGCAGCGTGTTGTCGGGACGGACCACCAGCAGGCGACCGTCGTCATCAAAGAGCTTAAACGGCGTGTCCGCAATGCGGCCGCCCTCCTCGAGCGAGCCCTTGTCCTCGAGCAGCGGCGTCTCGACCGGCAGGTAATGATGCTCCCTAAAGCAGCCCTTCACCGTCAGCGCAATCTCCTCGCGCGCCTGAGCCTCCTCGGGCAATATGTCCCGGAATCCCCACGGTGTGGCCGTCATCTGGTGAGCCTCCTCATGCTGCGTTTCATATAGAACAGAAGACCGGCATAGCTCCGCCGGTCTTCTGGGTACTTTAGCATACTAGAGTGCTTGCGGGGAAAATCCGTCGCAGCCGCTCACACCGTATTCATTTGGAAACATAGGGCAGATTGCCGCAACCCAACCCCACCTAGGCGCCAATCGCACGACGGTACTCCGCCATAACCTGAGCGTCGGCCGCCGCAGGATTGGCAAAATAGCGCCAGTCATAGGTCTCGGCCGAAACAACTCCGCGATAGCCGCGCGCCACCAGCCTGTCCAGGTCGGCGCGCATATCGCGGTTGCCGTCACCCCAGGCAAGATGCGTCGTGCCATCTGCCGCAACATCGACAAAATGCACGTGGGCGACGTCATCGCCAAGTAGATCGAAATAATCGTCGATGGTATCCCCCGCCACCGCCATAGCGCCCATATCCAGACACGCCTTAAGTGCCGGATGATCAACTGCCTCGATCATGCGCTTCGTGTCGGTCGCCGAGTTCACGATTATCGACTCAACCGGCTGTAGGGCCTCGAGCACCAGCCGCACGCCGCGTTCTCCCGCATGCTCGGCAATCGCACGCAGCATCGAGGAGCTGCGACCCCACGCGTCCTCGATCGGCTCGTTCAAAAATGCCCAGCCGCTCGAAACCATGACCTGCTCGGCTCCAAGTTCCTCCGCAATATCTACAACGTTCTTAAAGTACGCGAGTGTGCGGGCACGCGCCTCATTCCCGCGCGCCGCGATATTCCACGGCTTGGGGTTGTTCTGTTCGGGACAAAGCCCCACAATCCGAACCCCATACCGCTGTGACAGCTCCCGCACCTGCTCGAGCGAATCGTATCCATGGCAATCGACATACAGATGCATCGCCCCGGTCCAAAGCTCGCAACACGTATAGCCCGAGGCCGCTGCCGAAGAAAAGAATTCCTCAAGGTCAAAATAACGATGGCTGATATTCATGACGGCAAGCTGCGGATACTCCATCTTGTCCACCTTTCGGCAAAAGGGCGCCGCAGCACAGTGTGCGCGACGCCCCCTCTTACATTGTTCTCATTATGACGGATACTCTACTGGACACCAAGCACTCCAAAGAACGCGCCGGCGATACTCACGAGCAGGATTACGAGCATGATGAGCAGCGGATTCATCTTCTTCTTGAGCATGAGATAGACGATTCCAAACAGCCCCATCGTGACAAAGCCCGGGAAGATTCCGTTGAGCAGCTCGGCCAGCGTCTGGGCACCATCGCCTGCGCCGACCATGAGCGGAATGTCCACGGTGACCATCTCCATGGTCATAGCACCGATCACCATGGCGCCCATGATGGAGGCCATCTTGACGATCGTGTCCATAATGCCCGATTCCTGGACCTTGCTGATCATGTCCGAGCCAAAGCGATATCCCACAAACGTCAGCAGGTAACGGATGATGTAGTGAGGGACGTTGAACACGAGCAGGAACAAAATCGGGCCAAGAATAGAGCCCTGCAGTGCCAGCGACGTGCCTACACCCGTTGCCAAAATTCGCAGCGTGCCCCAGTAGAAGGCATCGCCCACGCCGGACAGCGGTCCCATCAAAGCAAGCTTGACATTAGAGATCGCGCTCGTGTCAAAGCTATCGTCAGTAGCGTTGACCTCCTCCATTGCAGCGGCGATGGACATGGGAAGCGTCGAGATGTACGGCGTGACGTTATAGAGCTCCATATGGCGCTTAAGGGCGGCCTTAAAGTCCGCATCCTGCGGATACAGCTTGCGAAGGATCGGCATAAGGGCCCACATAAAGCCGATATGGCCCATACGCTCGTAGTTCCAGGAATGCTCATAGGGAATCGAGCGCCAGAACAGCTTCTTAAGGTCTGCGCGGGAAATCAGCCCGTCGTAAGAAGACTCAAACTTAAAACTCATCGAACCCACTCCCAATCGCAGGATCCTCGGTTGCCGCTGCGGGCTGCTCCGCTTTTTTCTTATCACCCAAAACCGTCATCGCGACGACGATGATCGCGGCAAAGATCGCCACGCCCGTCGTGCTAATGCCAAAGTAGGCGACGAGGAAGAAGCCAGCGAAGAAGAACGGAGCCACTGTTTTGTTCATAATCATCTGCGCCAGCATCGCAAAGCCGAGTGCGGGCAAGAAGGCGGCGGCGACATCCATGCCGGTCTGAACGAAATCGGGGATGATGTTGAGCAGACTGGCAACAGCATCGGCACCAAAGAAGAATGCCAGGGGAATAATCAGCAGGCCGCACCAGCTCTGTGCGTAACCGGCGATGAGCATGTTGCGCGTAATGGCCTTGGTATCTCCGTCCTCGACATTTTTGTCGATACGGTGCACCAGCAGTAGCATCACCGGCTGGCCCAGGGCGGTATCGAGCGCCAGGACGATCGTTGCGATGGGAATGCCCAGGGTCAGGGCCGCCGAAGCGTCCGCGCCGGCCTGCATGGCAAGCGACACACCCAGAATGGTTCCGGAAATCGTATCGGGCGGGTTATACGCACCGACCGAGATGCGCCGACCATGGCAAGCTCCATCGTGGCGCCCATGATCGTGCCGGTCACCATGTCGCCCATGACAAGGCCAACCAGAGGTCCGAGCACAATCGGGCGCTGGAGGTAGCTCGTGCCCGTCAGCCACTCGGAATAGCCCAAAAGGGCGATCAGGAAAATCAGGATTGTCTTGATAACCATGACAGCCCCTAACCGATGACCTTCGCGGCGTCAGTCTTCGCATCTGCCGGAATCATCTGAATGAACAGCTCGTAGCCTTCGCTGAGCAGCTCTTTGACGTATGCCTCGTTTTCGGGCGTGAGAAATACGCTGGTCGAGACCTGGCGGGCGTCCTCGCTAAAGGCAACATTGCCGAGGTTGATCTTCTTGATCCCCATCGCCTTGGCGACGGCACCGGCCTGCTGGATCGTCTCGCAAACCACGAAGAGCTTGTACTTGTCGGTCACACCGCTCTGGAGCGCCTTGACGGCGTCCTCGGTGTTTTTGACAACGACCTTGCAGCCCTCCGGCTTTGCAAGGGACAAGGCCTGCAGACGAAGCTTGTCATTGAGGACCGTGTCGCTCACCAGCAGGATGCAGTCGGCACCCAGAGCCGAGGTCCAGCTAACGGCAACCTGGCCGTGAAGCAGTCGATAATCTACACGAATCATCTGAATCATGATGTGCTCCCTAGTGGTTAAAACTCATCGAGTTCGGCCTGCCCCAGCAGGTCGTTGACGTACTTGACCTTGGTGTCGTCCGCCTCGACGATCTGGCGAATGGCCTCATCGATCGGGGTGGATTCGGGCACGAACAGCAGCTGAATAAGGAGCGGCAGGTTCATATTGGTCACGAGGTGCGTGTTGGGACGCGTCTGGACGATCTTGGTGAACTCGTTGTTGACACTGCCGCCAAAGAGGTCGGTGCAAACAACGACCTCATCGTCCGCGGCAAAGCCGTCCAGAATCGCTGCGGCCTCCTTGGTCAGGTCCTCGTTTCCGTCGACATACATAGAGAGCGCATGGACGTTTTCGCGCTCGCCGGAAAGCAGCCCAATGCTCTCGACGATTCCAGACGCAAAATGGGCATGGGATGCAACGATAAACTGCCTCATTCGATTCCCCTTTCTTGCGAATTTCGGCATAAAAATGCCCGGACGCATGCGCCCGGGCAGGGTGCTTCTTGATCAGTAGCTTATTTGTCACCGATTAGTAGTCGAACTGGTGATAGTAACGACGGTAGTTGAGGTTGTGCTTGGTGACCGTCTCGTAGTAAGCGGCAAGGCGATCGGTGATCAGCGAGGAGAGGATCCACGGAGACACGATGACGCGGAACTCGTCGTCAAGGCCGGGGATCGCGAACTCGGCGGTGTCGATGACGTTGATGTCGGTGTCGCCGGTCACGCCGCGGTTCAGGAACGCGCGGACGCGCTCGTCGAGCTTGCGGTTCTCGTCCTCGCCCATGAACAGGAAGACCGGGACGCCGGGCTCCACGAGCTCGAGGGTGCCGTGGAAGAAGTCGGCCGAGGTGATGTAGCGGGTGCGCTTCCACTGCATCTCCTCGAGGATGCACATCGAGAACAGGATGGTCTCGCCCCACAGGGCGCCGGAGCCGATGAACATGGTGTAGGGGGCCAGGGCGTACTTCTTGGCGAGCTCCTCGGCGCGCGGCTCGAAGCGCTTGCGGATGTCGACCAGGTGGGTCCAAACATCCTTGGTCTGCTCGATGAACTTATCGAACTGCGGGAAGCAGCCACGGCGATTGAGCAGGCGCAGGCCGAAGCAGTCGGCGAGGTAGTAGCCCATCTCGCAGCCGCCGTTACCATGATCGGAAGCCATCTTGACGCAATTCTCGGCGCCCACAGCCTGGCCGATGGGGCCCTCGGGCTTGGTCATGGCGTAGACACGAATGCCCTTTTCCTTCATCTTCTTGACGGCCTCGAGGACCTCGGGGGTGGTGCCGGACTCGGAGGCGGTGAGCACGACGGACTTCTCGGTCATGCGCTTGTGGCCCATGGCGTTCCACTCGGCGGCGTGGATCAGGTAGACCTCGAGGTCGCGGTCGCCGAACTTGTTCATGAGGTACTCGAGCTGCATGAGCTCGTCCCAGGTGCCGCCGACGCCCATCAGGAACACGGCGTCGTAGCCCTCGTCGGCGACCTTGTCGGCGAGCGCGGTCATCTTCTTGCCGGTCTCATAGACGTTCTTGCCGTCCTCGAGATAGCCCTCCTGGCTAAAGTGCATGATCTCGATCTTCTCGGTTTCCTTCATGGCTTTTCCTTTCTGTCCAGCACGCGAATCTATACATCGCGTTTCTTTTCGATACCAATTATAGACATACACCCAACGTGTTTTTAATACCACTTTTCAATCTGTTCCAATCCTCAGTGAACGGTCGAAATTCTCTGGTGAGTGGTATCAAATTAGAATTTGATGTATAGCTAACGCCCCCGGCGTCTCCCTTGTGTGACAAAGAACAGCGTTCCTACCAGCGCAATAATGGTCGATGCTCCAAACAGTACCGTCTGGACGCCCAAAGCCTCCGCCAAAAACGGAGCCGCCAGCAGCGGCACCACGCCGGCGCTCATCAGGCCAAAACGCACAAAGCCGGTAATGCGCCCCAGGTATTTGATGTCGGCACGCTCCTGAATCAAGATCATCTGCAGCGGCTCCAGGAACCCCCAGGCCAGACCGTTAATCGCCTGACCGATAATCGCGACCCCCAGCATATCGGTGCCCACGTACACCATGGACCCAATGCCCACGGCCATGAGCGCGCCGAGCAGCAATCGCAGGTTGACATGGCGAGCAGAAAGCTTGGTCAGGATGAACGCACCCACCGAGGAAGTGAGGCCCACGACCGAGGACAACCAGCCCAGCCAGACGATATCCACGTTGAGTACATCACGGTAGAACAACGACTCCAGCGAATCGAACGCGCCAAACGCAAAGAAACCCAAAAAGCCCGAGATAAAAAACACCCCGTTACCGTAAACGGCAGACGTATCCCATCAGGCGCGCTCTTTGTTTCGATGGCGGACAAGCGCCACCAGAAAGCCATCGCCAAAGGCATCGTATGCCAAGTTGCCTACAATCACCAAAACGATTATCGCCGCGCCCAAAAACTCGTTCCAGCGAAAGACCTCGCCAAAGAGGAGCGCCGACCAGCAGGGAGCGAGCACGACCTCGCTCATGCAAACCAAGTTGGCCGCAAACGCGTTAGTGCGCGCAATCCCCTTGGCATACAGCACACTCGCAAGGCCGCTGCAAAAAAGGCCATGCACCAGCATAAGCCCCCACTCAAAGGGTTTTACGGAGCCTAGGTCGCCGGCAAAATAGACGATCGGCAGTATCGAGATGCCGCAGGAGATGAGCGAGGACACCATGGGCGACGCATCGGGGCGAGAGTTTAAAAAGAAACACAGCCCAAAGGTGGCTCCCGAAATGACGGCAAGCAGGTTGCCGAGCATGCCCTCGGCGCTCAAATCGCCTAAAAAGAAAAGTCCCATACCCGTAAAAGCAACCAACACGGAGGCAATCTTCGCAGGCGAGGGCAACGTGCGAGTTGCGAGCGACTGATACACGATAACAAAAATCATCGAGGTGTACTGCAGAACGATCGCGTTGCCGACCGTCGTGAGCTGGTTGGCAAAGTTAAACGTGGTGCCCGTCACGAAGTTGCAGACGGCCACAAGGACAATAAGACGGCTGACGCGGAGGACGGGCCTACCGACGAGCAGGATAAAGAGCGCCATAAATATTGCCGTAACGGCACCGATCAAAAGAGCTGACTGCGAATTGGCGCGAACGAGGATGCCGATAAAACTCCACAAGAGCGCCGTGCCAAATAGATACATCGCCCCGCTCACGCCATTATCGGGTGGATTGTCAGATCGAATCACGAAGCACCTCCAGCTAACTTTCGGTAATAAAAAACGGCGACCGCAACGGGTCGCCGTTTCCCTTGGGGGCAGAATAAAACGCAGGAACCTACGCCAGCACGCCGAAGAACGCGCCGATGATGCCCACGACCATGGTGGCCACGATCAGCACCATGGGGTTGATCTTCTTGGACAGCAGCCAGTAGTACAGCCAGAAGGCGATCATGCCGAGCATGCCGGGCATGATGCCGTCCAGGATGTCCTGGAGGGTCTGGGCGTCGTCGCCCGAGCCGATGGCCACCGGGATGCTGGCCCAGAACATGTCCTTGCACATGGCGCCCACGACCATGACGCCCACGATGCCCACGCAGGTCATGATCTTCTGCATGAGGCCGGTCCTCTGGGCCTCGTCCAGGAAGCCCACGCCCAGCTCGTAGCCCTTGACGGCGCCCCAGACGCGCAGCGCGAAGCCGGGGACGTTGTAGATGAGCAGGAAGGCGATGGGGCCGAAGGGGTTGCCGGCCTGGCACAGGCTGATGCCCACCGCGGCGGCGACCACGCGCAGCGTCGACAGGAAGATGGAGTCGCCGATGCCGGACAGCGGGCCCATGAGGGCGGCCTTGACGTCGTTGACGCTCTCGGGCTCGATCTCGCCGCGGGCGACCTTCTCCTCCATGGCCATCGCGATGCCGCCGACGAACGGGGCGAACTGGACGGTGATGTTGAAGAACGCGCAGTGGCGGTGCAGGGCCGCGGCGTAGTCGTCGGGGCGGCCGGCGTAGATCTTCTTGAGCATGTTGGCGACCATCAGGCAGAAGGCGATGTTCATCTGCTTGTAGTAGGTCCAGGAGAACTCCATGCCCAGGGCGCCGACGTTGACGGCGCTCTTGACGAGGTCGGAGCGCGTGATCTTGTTCTCGGGACTAGAAGTCATCGTCCTCATCCCCTTCCGCGGAGAGCTGGGGCTGGGCTCCGCCCAGGCCGAGCAGGTCGAACTTGTCGATGCCGATGATGATGGCGATCAGGGCGACGCCCAGGACGGGCACGTTGGCGTAGGAGCACAGCAGGAAGCCCAGGAAGTAGAAGGGCACGAGCTGCTTGGTGAGCACCAGGCGGCCGAGCATGGCGAAGCCCATGGCCGGCAGGATGTTGGCGGCCACGCCGCAACCGTCAATCACAAAGGGCGGGATGAAGTCGAGCAGGCCCTGGATGGCGCCGGAACCCAGATAGAAGGCGCCGCCACACAGCAGGAAGTACTCGAGGCAGCCCCAAAGTCCAAGTCCCCAATGAACGGCGTAGATGCCTTTGAGGTTTCCCTTGAGGGCGAACTTGTCTGCCATGTCGACAAACACGGCGAACAGAGCGTTGGTAATGTTGCCGATCGTCAGCGAAAGGACGGCGATGGGCATGGCGAGTGCGATGGCCGTCTCGGTACCCTGACCGAGCTGAATGGCAAACGCGCAGGCGAGCACGCCGCCGACAGTTTCGTTAGGCGGCACGTAGGCGCCGATGGAGATCGAGCCCATGAATAGCAACTCCAGGCTGGCGCCAACGGCAAGGCCAGTCTGCAGGTCCCCCAGCACCAGGCCCACGAGCGGGCACAGGACGATGGGGCGGAACGCGTAGAGGGTGCCGAGCTGGTAGTCGAGGCATCCAAACGCTCCGACTAAGCCGACGAGGATTGCTTGGACAAGCATAATTCCTCCCAATAAGGAATATAGAACCGTCGTCACACCCGTCGCGCGCGTTGTTGATATCAATTCCGGGAGTTCGATCACACGGCTCGAAGCGTACCTGGTGTGCTGCGAACACCCATGCCAGGTACAAATGATTTGATACCAATTATAGATATGCAGGTTCTTACTATTTAATACCACTCGCTCAGCGGGGTGTTTTTTACCGTAAACGGCAGACGTATCCCATCAGGCGCGCTCTTTGTTTCGATGGCGGACAAGCGCCACCAGAAAGCCATCGCCAAAGGCATCGTATGCCAAGTTGCCTACAATCACCAAAACGATTATCGCCGCGCCCAAAAACTCGTTCCAGCGAAAGACCTCGCCAAAGAGGAGCGCCGACCAGCAGGGAGCGAGCACGACCTCGCTCATGCAAACCAAGTTGGCCGCAAACGCGTTAGTGCGCGCAATCCCCTTGGCATACAGCACACTCGCAAGGCCGCTGCAAAAAAGGCCATGCACCAGCATAAGCCCCCACTCAAAGGGTTTTACGGAGCCTAGGTCGCCGGCAAAATAGACGATCGGCAGTATCGAGATGCCGCAGGAGATGAGCGAGGACACCATGGGCGACGCATCGGGGCGAGAGTTTAAAAAGAAACACAGCCCAAAGGTGGCTCCCGAAATGACGGCAAGCAGGTTGCCGAGCATGCCCTCGGCGCTCAAATCGCCTAAAAAGAAAAGTCCCATACCCGTAAAAGCAACCAACACGGAGGCAATCTTCGCAGGCGAGGGCAACGTGCGAGTTGCGAGCGACTGATACACGATAACAAAAATCATCGAGGTGTACTGCAGAACGATCGCGTTGCCGACCGTCGTGAGCTGGTTGGCAAAGTTAAACGTGGTGCCCGTCACGAAGTTGCAGACGGCCACAAGGACAATAAGACGGCTGACGCGGAGGACGGGCCTACCGACGAGCAGGATAAAGAGCGCCATAAATATTGCCGTAACGGCACCGATCAAAAGAGCTGACTGCGAATTGGCGCGAACGAGGATGCCGATAAAACTCCACAAGAGCGCCGTGCCAAATAGATACATCGCCCCGCTCACGCCATTATCGGGTGGATTGTCAGATCGAATCACGAAGCACCTCCAGCTAACTTTCGGTAATAAAAAACGGCGACCGCAACGGGTCGCCGTTTCCCTTGGGGGCAGAATAAAACGCAGGAACCTACGCCAGCACGCCGAAGAACGCGCCGATGATGCCCACGACCATGGTGGCCACGATCAGCACCATGGGGTTGATCTTCTTGGACAGCAGCCAGTAGTACAGCCAGAAGGCGATCATGCCGAGCATGCCGGGCATGATGCCGTCCAGGATGTCCTGGAGGGTCTGGGCGTCGTCGCCCGAGCCGATGGCCACCGGGATGCTGGCCCAGAACATGTCCTTGCACATGGCGCCCACGACCATGACGCCCACGATGCCCACGCAGGTCATGATCTTCTGCATGAGGCCGGTCCTCTGGGCCTCGTCCAGGAAGCCCACGCCCAGCTCGTAGCCCTTGACGGCGCCCCAGACGCGCAGCGCGAAGCCGGGGACGTTGTAGATGAGCAGGAAGGCGATGGGGCCGAAGGGGTTGCCGGCCTGGCACAGGCTGATGCCCACCGCGGCGGCGACCACGCGCAGCGTCGACAGGAAGATGGAGTCGCCGATGCCGGACAGCGGGCCCATGAGGGCGGCCTTGACGTCGTTGACGCTCTCGGGCTCGATCTCGCCGCGGGCGACCTTCTCCTCCATGGCCATCGCGATGCCGCCGACGAACGGGGCGAACTGGACGGTGATGTTGAAGAACGCGCAGTGGCGGTGCAGGGCCGCGGCGTAGTCGTCGGGGCGGCCGGCGTAGATCTTCTTGAGCATGTTGGCGACCATCAGGCAGAAGGCGATGTTCATCTGCTTGTAGTAGGTCCAGGAGAACTCCATGCCCAGGGCGCCGACGTTGACGGCGCTCTTGACGAGGTCGGAGCGCGTGATCTTGTTCTCGGGACTAGAAGTCATCGTCCTCATCCCCTTCCGCGGAGAGCTGGGGCTGGGCTCCGCCCAGGCCGAGCAGGTCGAACTTGTCGATGCCGATGATGATGGCGATCAGGGCGACGCCCAGGACGGGCACGTTGGCGTAGGAGCACAGCAGGAAGCCCAGGAAGTAGAAGGGCACGAGCTGCTTGGTGAGCACCAGGCGGCCGAGCATGGCGAAGCCCATGGCCGGCAGGATGTTGGCGGCAACGCCAAAGCCAGCAAGGACAAAGGGCGGGATGAAGTCGAGCAGGCCCTGGATGGCGTCAGCACCCAGATAGAACGACAGCGAGCACAGCAGGAACGCCATGATGATACCGGTCAAACCGATCAGGAAGTGCATCGCATAGACACCCTTAAGGTTGCCCTGGCCGGAGTAGACATCAGCGCGGTCGACCAGGATCGGCAGGGCGGCGTTAAGGATGTTCTTGATGGCAAGGCACAGCGTGGCGATGGGCATGGCAAGCGCGATGGCTGCCTCGGTGCTCTGGCCCAGCTGGATAGCGAAGGCGCAGGCGAGCACGCCGCCGATCGTCTCATCAGGCGGCACGTAGGCGCCGATGGAGATCGAGCCCATGAACAGCAGCTCCAGACTCGCACCGATCGCGAGGCCGGACTGCAGGTCCCCCAGCACCAGGCCCACGAGCGGGCACAGGACGATGGGGCGGAACGCGTAGAGCGTACCGAGCTGGCAGTCGAACTTACCAAATGCGGCGATAAGTCCAATGAGGATTGCTTGGGTAAGCATACATCCCCCTTTCCTAATAGAAAACTACGAAGAGCTCAGACTCTTCGAAATTGAACGCCTAGAGCACGCTGGCGCAGTCGACCTTGGGGTCATCGGCCAGGGGTCGAATCTCGACCTCAACGCCACGATCCAGCATCTCGCGCACATCGGCTTCCTCGGCCGCGGTCAGGAAGATCTGACGAGAGACCTGACGAGCGTCGGGACGCTTCTCGTCCTTGGGCTTGGTGTTGCCCAGGTTGACCGACTTGATCTGCGGGCAGCCCTCAACAAGCTGCTTTGCCTCAGCGATAGTGGCGACGCAGATGATCATCTTGTACTTGTCGGTCACGCCCGAGTTGATAGCTTCGATTGCATGCTCCATATCTTTGATGACGAGCTTGCAGCCGGCAGGCTTGCCCATCTTGAGCGTCGTCTTCCACACCGGGTCGTTAGCGACCTTATCGCCCACGCAGAAGATGCAGTTGGAGCCAAGGCCCTGAACCCAGGAAACTGCGACCTGGCCATGAAGCAGGCGATGGTCAACGCGAAGTAGCTGAATCATAATGTGACCCCCCAAAGGTCTTGTGCCGTCTTACGGCGTGTCAGTAGGTGCTGCGGATTAGAACTCTTCCTCCTCCTCGTCATCGACCAAAAGATCGTTGACAAACTTCACGCGCGTATCGTCCGCAGCGACGATGGCGCGAATCGTCTCCTCAACCGGCGCCGACTCGTCAGAGAACAGCAGCTGGATGAGCAGAGGAAGGTTCATGTTGGTAACGAGGTACGTGCGGGGACGCGTCTGGACGATCTTGGTGAACTCGTTGTTAACGCTACCGCCAAAGAGGTCGGTGCAGACAACGACATCATCGTCGGCAGACATGCCTGCCAGCAGTTTTTGGGCCTCCTCGGCCACGTCCATGCGGCCATCGACGAACATCGAAAGATCGTGGACGTTGTCGCGAGCGCCCGAGAGCAGCTCGACGCTCTCCTTGATGCCGGTGGCGAAGTGCGCATGGCTGGCGATGATGTACTGTCTCATTCTGTGTTCCTCTCAATAGCCCGGCACGTTCCCGCACCCGTTTTCTTTAGTAGTCGAACTGGTGATAGTAGCGACGATACTTGAGGTTGTGCTTGGTGACCGTCTCGTAGTAGCGAGCCAGGCGGTCGGTCACGAGCACCGTCAGAATCCACGGGGAGACGATGACGCGGAACTCGTCGTCAAGGCCGGGGATCGCGAACTCGGCGGTGTCGATGATGTTGATGTCGGTGTCGCCGGTCACGCCGCGGGTCAGGAAGGCGCGGACGCGCTCGTCGAGCTTGCGGTTCTCGTCCTCGCCCATGAACAGGAAGACCGGGACGCCGGGCTCCACGAGCTCGAGGGTGCCGTGGAAGAAGTCGGCCGAGGTGATGTAGCGGGTGCGCT
>SKEY01002945.1_pt1 | contig 16397 bp, 14 predicted proteins | sample 4843871 | NCBI WGS metagenome assembly SKEY01 (sample SAMN11008797, study PRJNA524170) | human gut metagenome | biome: Human fecal sample; material: Feces; isolation source: fecal sample from pouch patient p36 | host: Homo sapiens | place: Israel: Tel-Aviv | collected 2016-12-04 | reverse complement strand
GTGTAACCGCAACCATGCAGTGTAGTTATTCTAAAAAGGCATATCCATGGGATAACGCATGTATTGAGTCGTTCCATTCCCTGATTAAGAGAGAATGGCTGAATCGGTTTAAGATTCGAGATTATGACCATGCATATCGTTTGATTTTCGAATATTTAGAAGCATTTTACAATACGAAACGAATTCATAGTCACTGTGATTATATGTCACCAAACGATTATGAAGAGCTGTATCGTAGGCTTCAGCAAAACGAATTGCAGATGGCAGGTTAAGATGAGGAAAACCTCATTTTAACTTGTACTAAATCTTGACATAGGATCATATGACGGTGAGAAGATGTTAAGAGACATTGTAAGACCAGGAATGCAGTCAGCAGCATAAAAAGAAGTAAGACAGTGTATCATGGCCGGTCTGAGCCTTTGAGAGGAAGAGTTGGAAGGCTGGGACCAGCCATGATAGCTGGAAGTAACAAACAGAATGTAACAGGAAAACGTCCACTGAAAGGTGCTGTTACGGAAAAGAAGTCAATAATACAAAAAACAAAGAAAGAGCCAGTAGTCGGCAGGAATATTTTCCAGAGGGCATGACCCTGAAAAGGAGCTAAGCTGACACCCTGGTTATGGACAGGCGGAACGAGAGAAGTTAGGACTCAGCGATAGACTGAAGATCCTGGTAGACACGGGAGGTTCGCTGCCGTAGATGGATGGGTATACACAAGGCCATGTAGAACGAAAAAAGAAGACGTTTTACTTCGTGTACCCAAAATCCACTACTTTCGTACCAGATACAGAGAAATGTCCATTCCTATGGCTCTTTCTTCTGAGATATTTATTGATGAAACATTAAAAAAACCTTGATTTTAAAGAAAAAAAGACTTGACTATATAGGGAGGAAATGAATCATGTTTAAAGAAAGCAACAACTTCAAGAAATTTGAATCTAAAGTATGGTTAAGCAGCCCGACCATGCACGGCCCGGAAATCGAATATGTAAAAGAAGCATATGAAACTAACTGGATGTCAACAGTTGGAAAAAATATCAATGAAGTGGAAAGACTTGCCTGCGAATATATTGGATGCAAACATGCAGTTGCATTATCTGCCGGAACAGCTTCTTTGCATTTATCTATGAAGCTGGCAGGAATTGAAGCATATGGAATGCCAAAGGTAGGGCATGGCGCATTAGAAGGAAAGAAAGTATTTTGTTCTGATATGACATTCGATGCTACTGTAAATCCAATTGTATATGAGGGTGGAGAACCAGTATTTATTGATACAGAATATGATACTTGGAATATGGATCCGATAGCGTTGGAAAAGGCTTTTGAGATTTATCCGGATACCAAAATAGTAGTCATAGCACACCTTTATGGAACACCGGGAAAAATTGAGGAACTGAATGCAATTATTAAAAAGCATGGTGCAATTCTGGTAGAAGATGCAGCAGAATCTATGGGAGCTACATACAAAGGAGTCCAGACAGGAACATTCGGGAAATATAATACAATTTCTTTCAATGGAAACAAGATTATCACAGGAAGCTCAGGTGGCTGCTTCCTGACAGATGATGAAGAAGCTGCAAATAAAGTTCGTAAATGGTCTACTCAGGCGAGAGAAAATGCAGCATGGTATCAGCATGAAGAACTGGGTTATAACTACCGCATGAGTAATGTAGTAGCTGGTGTAGTTCGTGGACAGTTCCCGTATCTGGATGAACATATTGCACAGAAAAAAGCAATCTACGAAAGATACAAAGAGGGATTAAAGGATTTGCCAGTATCCATGAACCCAATGGATCTGGAAAATTCAGAACCAAACTATTGGCTTTCGTGCTTGATCATTGACGAAGACGCAATGTGTAAACAGGTTCGTGGTGAGCAGGATGTCTGCTATGTTAAAGAAGCCGGAAAAACATGCACGACTGAAATTCTGGAAGCAATTGCATCTATTAATGCAGAGGGCAGACCGATTTGGAAACCAATGCATATGCAGCCGATTTATCGTTTAAATCCATTTATTGTCAGAGATGGTAACGGACGTGCAAGATCAAATGCATATATTGCTGGTGGTGTAGCTGATGTAGGAATGGATATTTTTGCAAGAGGATTATGCCTGCCAAGTGATAATAAAATGACTGCGGAGCAGCAGGATAGAATTATCGAAGTAATAAAAGCGTGCTTTGAATAATTGTTAAATCGGATATGGAGAATTGATATGTATGCAAAATATTTTAAAAGAGTAATAGATTTTTCGTTGAGCTTGATTGCTTTAATTGTACTTTCACCGTTATTGTTGGTATTAATTGTACTGGGTACGGTATTTATGAGAGGAAATCCTTTCTTTACACAAGAACGACCGGGAAAAGATGAAAAAATATTCAAATTAATAAAATTTCGCACAATGGATAATCGAAAAAATAGAGAAGGTAAATTGCTACCTGATGAGGTTAGATTAAACAAGTATGGTCGTTTTTTAAGATCAACTTCACTTGACGAATTACCTGAACTGGCAAATATAGTAAAGGGAGATATGAGCATAATTGGCCCAAGACCATTGATGGCAAGATACCTTGATTATTATACAGAGGAAGAAAGAAAGAGACATAACGTAAGGCCAGGGTTGTCGGGATATGCTCAAGTACATGGTAGAAATAATGTCAATTGGAGCGAGAGAATGAAAATGGATATATATTATGCGGAACATATATCTTTTGGCATGGATGTGAAAATATTAATTGACACGATACTGATTGTACTAAAAAGAGAAGGCATTAGTGTCGAAGATATGACGAATTTTGATGATTTTAGAAAAATGCAGTGGGAAGAAGAAAGGAAGGGGAAAGCCGGTGAAATTTAAAACGCCATATTATATGATTCATGAACAAGAATTGGATGAGAATTTTAAGAAGTTAAAAGATGCGTTAGAAAAGCACTGGAATAATTATATCATTGGGTATTCCTATAAGACGAATGCACTTCCGTGGGTGATTAAACATTTTGATTTATTGGGGTGTTATGCAGAAACAGTGTCAGAAGATGAATATAATCTGGCAAAGTTTATAGGTGTAGGAAAAAATCGTATTATTTATAACGGTCCGGTTAAAACAAAAGATAGCTTTCTGGAAGCACTTCAAAATGGCTGTATTGTGAATATAGATTCCCAAAGAGAAGTGGAATGGCTTGAAGATATTGAAATTGAAAATAGACAAATTGGAATTCGAATTAACTTTGACATAGAAAAAATGTGTCCTGGACAATCACAATGTCCAGAAGATGGAGGACGATTTGGATTTTGTTATGAAAATGGAGAGCTTTCAAAAACAATAAAAAAACTTCAAGAGAAAAGAGCAAAAATATCAGGTATTCATTTACATACAAGTTCTAAATCCAGAGGACTTGATATTTATCGGGCAATCGCAGAAATTGCTTGTAAAGTACAGAAAGAGTTTGAACTTGATTTAGATTATGTAGATGTTGGAGGTGGATTTTTTGGAGGACTGCCTACGAAACCTCAATTCGATGAGTATATCGCTTTAATGGAGAATATTTTATCTACCTGCTTTGACAAGAACAAAACGAAATTGATAGTTGAGCCTGGTATGGCAGTGATAGGCGCATCAATATCGTATGTAACTAGTGTTATTGATGTAAAAGATACAGAATTTAATAGATTTGTTGTTACAGATGGAACCAGAACAAGTATTGATCCATTGATGACAAAGAACTCGTATTTTCATTCTTTCGATATTAAAAGTCAGAGAGATACACATCCTAAGCAGGTTATTTGTGGATATACTTGCATGGAACATGATCGATTATTTGAGGAAAAAAATGGGCCAACCCTTCAATGTGGAGATCAAATAATTTATGACAAGGTAGGAGCATATACAATGTGCTTGACACCATTGTTTATTAAATATTTTCCGGATGTATATGTAGAATCGAATGGAAATGTAAAAAAGATAAGAAGTGCGTGGACTCCAAATGAGTATGTTCAATGTTCAGAATTAGAATAAAAATTGTTTAAAGAAAGGCGGATTATAAAATGAAAAACGCAGTAGTATTTGGTGCGACAGGTCAGTTAGGATGTTATAGTGCAATTGCTTTGAAAGAAGATGGATATAATGTTTATGCTATTGGCAGAAGAAATTGTGATAATGGATTTTTTGAAACAAAAGGTATTACTTTCATTGGTGGAGTTGATATTTCCGATAAATCCACGTTTGATAAATTACCAAAGGAAAAAATTGATGTAGTTGTAAATATGGCAGGAACTATGCCGGCTCATGCTAATAGAGATATGATGCCATATGTTCAGAGTATTATTGTTGGTACTGTAAATATTAGTGAATGGATGAAAAATGTTAAGTGCCAACGCATAATATTTAATACTACACCAAGTGATACCGCTGAATATTGGGGAACAACAACACCGATTGATGATGATGTAGTTAGGTCTTTCCCTAAGAATGGTAATGATCATGCAGTTTATGCAATTTGTAAAAGAGCTGCAACTGACATATTAGAACATCTTCAAATTTGCGGTGAAGTAAAACCATGTGTATTTAGACACTTTATGGTTTATGGCTGGCATCCGGTTGCAACGTATTTCCTTGAAGGAAAAGAAAGAATGCTTCCATGGCGTTCTATGGTTAGAAAATGTATTCAGGGTGAAAATCTTGAAGTGTATGGAGATGTGACAAGAAAAAAGGAATTACTTTATATTAAAGATTTCGCAAGAGCGGTTGTAATAGCAGCAAATAACGAAGCGTGTGGTATTTTTAATCTTCCAGGCTATGAGCCATATTCTTTAGACTCTATGGTGGATGGAATTATGAATGCTTTTGCAGATGGGAGAACGGAGAAAAATTATAGACCAGATATGCCAGACACACCGCAGATTTTATTAGCTCATGAAAAAAGTAAGAATGTCCTTGGTTGGGAACCGGTATGGACATGGGAAAAAGCATGTATGGATATGAGAAAAGAATGTATTGAGAATCCGATGGAATTATTATGGGGAAAGAATGATGAATTGGACCAAATTAAGTAAGCATATATTGCATAAATAAATCAGAGAATTAAGGAGTAACATATTATGAATATATTAATTTTAAGTGCAGGTACTCGAAATAAAATAGTAGAGTATTTTGTAAATACACTGAATGGAACAGGAAAAGTTATTGCTACTGATATGAGTAACTTGGCACCTGCGATTTATGAAGCGGACAAGTATTATATTGTGCCTAAAATGACATCCCCTGATTATGTGGATACAATCATAGATATTTGTCAGAAAGAAAAGATTGACGGAGTTTTATCACTGATAGATCCGGAACTGTCATTACTTGCTAAAAATGAAAACTTGTTTGAAGCTATTGGAACAAAAGTAATAGGTTCTGCTTATGATTTATGTGAGATGTCATTAGATAAATATCAAATGTATTCATGGCTTAAAGAACATCAATATAAATGTGCAAAATCTTATATGGATAAAATGGACTTTTATAAAGATGTTGAAAATGGAAAAATAACATATCCAGTATTTGTAAAACCAGCAAGAGGAAGTGCAAGTATTGCCATATCTAAAGTATATGATAAAGAGACGGTAGAACTATTATTTGCGCATGATGATGGATTGATGATTCAGGAATATCTTGATGGACAGGAAATAGGAGCTGACGTTTATATTGATATGATTTCAGGAGAAGTAGTTTCCATTTTTACGAAAAAGAAAATAAAAATGAGAGCTGGAGAAACTGATAAAGCGGTTTCGTTCAAAGATGAGAAGTTGTTTGAGATAATAAGAAAATTTGTTTCTGAAGCTGGATATAGGGGGCAGATTGATATTGATATATTTGATATTGATGGAGAGTACTATATATCAGAAGTAAATCCACGATTTGGTGGCGGCTATCCTCATGCTTATGAGAGTGGAGCTGATCATATGAAAATGATTGTTAATAATTTGGAAGCAAAACCAAATAGGAGTATAGTAGGTGAAAACTATGAAGTTGGAACTTACATGATGAAATATAATGAAATTATGGTGAAAAAGATATGAAAATCATGATTCTTACGAATAGTAGCAATGGTTTATGGGGATTTAGGCAAGAACTGATTAAAGAATTATTGAAAAAAAATGAAGTAATTGCGATAACGCCATATGATGGATTTGTTGAAGAATTAAATGAGTTGGGTTGCAAAACAATAGAATTAAGCATTGATCGTAGAGGATTAAATCCAATAAAGGACATGAAGTTTTTCTTGGATTGTTTAAAGATAATTCAAAAAGAAAAGCCCAATCTTGTTATTACATATACTATTAAGCCGAATGTATATGGTGGGTTTGTGTGTCGCTTGAAAAAAATACCATACGCTATAAATATTACAGGATTAGGTACAGCATTTGAAAAGGAGGGATTATTAAAGAAAATAGCAATTATAATGAATAAAGTGAGTTGCAAAAAAGCTAGAGTTGTTTTTTTTGAAAATGAGGAAAACAGACAATTTTTTGTAAAAGAACAAATTGTGAAAGAAAGCCAGACATATAGATTGAATGGAGCTGGAATAAATTTAGAACGTTTTAAAATGTTACCATATCCAAAAGGTGATACAATAAAATTTCTTTTTATGGGACGAGTAATGGCTGAAAAAGGTATAGATGAATTGTTTATAGCTATGCAGAAATTAGCATCTGAAGGTATAAAGTGTGAACTTGATGTATTAGGTAGATATGAGGAAAACTATAAAGAAATAATTCACAAATATGAAGAAGATGGATGGCTTCATTATTATGGATATCAAGAAGATGTAAGACCATTTATAGAAAAATGTCATTGCTTTGTTTTACCTTCATGGCACGAAGGTATGGCAAACACAAATCTAGAAAGTGCAGCAAGTGGGAGACCAATTATAACATCAAATATACATGGCTGCCTCGAAGCAGTTATAGAGAATAAAAGTGGTTTTCTTGTTGAAAAGAAGAATGCAGAAGAATTATACCTAGCAATGAAAAAATTTGCGTGTCTACCGTATGAAGAAAGATTAAAAATGGGAGTATTAGCTAGAAAACATATGGAAAACGTTTTTGATAAAAAAATAGTTGTAAAAGATACTATTATGAAATTAATGTAAAGAGGTGTAAAAATGTCGAATCCTGTTAGAGTTTTGCACGTGGTTACTCATATGGCGTGCGGCGGTTTGGAAACGATGATTATGAATTATTATCGAAAGATAGATAAAAGTAAAGTCCAGTTTGATTTTTTGACTCATAGACCGATAACTGAAAATAAAGATTATGATGATGAAATACGAGAACTTGGAGGAAAAATATATCACATATCAAGATTAAATCCGTTTTCCTTAACATATAGAAAAGAACTTGAAAAATTTTTTGATGATCATAAAGAATATAAAATTATACATGTTCATTTGGATTGCATGAGTGGACTCGTATTAAAGGTTGCTGAAAAAAAAGATATACCGGTACGCATAGCACATTGTCATAGTAGTAGTCAAGATAAAAATATCAAGTATTTGGTAAAAGCTATGTATAAAAAGTTAATTCCTCAATATGCAACGGGCTTATTTTCCTGTGGGAAAATTGCGGGAGAATGGATGTTTGGAAAAAATGAAAAATTTATTGTTTTACCCAATGCAATAGATACCGATAAGTATGTTTTTTCTAGTAATAAGAGAAAATATATGAGAGAAAAATTAGAATTACCCAATGATGCCTTTGTAATAGGGCATGTAGGGCGTTTCTCGGAAGTGAAAAATCATAGTTTTATTATTGAATTATGCGAAAAGTTTTTAAAGAGAAATAATAATACATATGTTTTGTTTGCTGGTCAAGGTGAATTGATGGATGAAATGAAAAAAGTTGTGAGTAAAAAAGGATTAGATAATTCTATTTTATTTTTAGGATTAAGGAAGGATATACCAGATTTAATGCAAGCAATGGATGTTTTTATTTTACCATCTTTATATGAAGGATTACCCGTCTCTGTCATTGAAGCACAAGCAGCAGGATTACCATGCTTGATTTCTGAAAATGTTCCGCTAGACTGTGCCATAACAGATTTGGTAAGACAAGTTGAACTAGATGTTCCTAAATGGGAAGATGCTTTAATGCAGGTGAAAGAGTTCAAAAGAAGAAATACACAAGAAGAAATAAAAAATGCAAGATTTGATATTAAAGAGAATGCTATATATTTAGAAAATTATTATCTTTCGAATCTTGCTAATAATTGGTGAGAGGAAGTAATATGCAATTAAAGGAAATAATCAGCTCAGATTTGTATAGATATACAGGTAACAACAAGATATCTATCTTTTCAAAAAAAAGACTGTATGGTTGGAATTATACAAAAATCTGGAGGAAAGTAAATGCTTCGACAGAGAATAGATTAAGTTATTTATTGTATGGATTCCTTCTTTATAGGAAATCTTTGAAATATGGATTTCAAATATCCCCACATGCAACTATTGGAAAAGGGTTATATTTAGGACATTTCGGGACTATAGTTGTTGGAAATGAAGTTAGTATTGGCGATAATTGTAATTTATCTCCGAATGTTATTATTGGAAGAACAAACAGAGGAAAGTTTAAGGGAAGTCCACAAATTGGCAATTCTGTATGGATAGGAAGTGGTGCTGTTCTGGTAGGTAACATTTCAATTGGCGATAATGTTTTAATTGCACCTAATGCCTATGTGAATTTTAATGTACCGAAAGATAGTATTGTGGTTGGTAATCCAGCAAGAATACATCCTTCAAAGAATGCAACAGAGGAATATATTAACAATAAAGTATAACAAGAGGAAAAAATGGATTTAATAACGATCATTATATCAACGTATAAAGGAGAAAAGGGAATTGTTGAGTGTGTGCGATCAGCATTATCCCAGGATTACGAAAATTATGAAGTTATTGTTGTTGATGATAACGGAAAAGAAACTGTTTCACAAAAGGAAACGGAGCAATTGTTGAATGAGTTTAAATCGAATAGCAGATTTAAATATATTGCACATGAAAAAAATATTAATGGATCGGCGGCAAGAAATACAGGAATAAGAAATGCTAGAGGTACATACTTGGCTTTTTTAGATGATGATGATGTGTTGATGCCGGATAGTATTAGATTGAGATATGAAAAGCTTTCGTCGATGCCAGATGAATATGGTATAGTCTTTTCATCATTTGAACAGTTTATTAATGAAAAAAAAGACTTTGAGTGTATATATAACTTTGATGGGGATATTTTAGAAGATTATTTATTAGAAAAAATTCATAGCCCCTCAAGTGTATTAATGATTAAGGAAAAAGTAATAGATGAAATTGGATTATGGGATGAAGAATTTAGAAGACATCAAGATTGGGAGTTTGTAACGCGTGTATTAGTTAAATATAAAGCATGTTCTATTTCTAAAATGACGGTAAAGCGAATAGTGACATGGAGAAATAATGCAAAAGATCCAGAACTTTTTGAAGAACAACGCATGTTCTTCTTAAAAAAGATGAATCCTATAATTAGACAGCAAGACATATCTATTCAGAAAGAGATTTATTATACACATTTAATGGATATCGGGAAAAATTATTTAAAACACAAAAAAGTTGGAAAAGCTGTACTTTGCGCATTTAATAGTAAAAGACCACTAAATATGCTAGGAGATTATATGAAAGGATTTGTTAGATACTTAAAAAAATAGTTAGCATATCCTTATAAAGGAAGGAACATGTTTAATGAGAAAATTTACTAATCAAAAAGGTGAACGAAAGGAAGTATATGAAAGCATCTTAATTGCACTGTTTATTAATGTGCCTGCAATTAATACTACTATTGCATCAATTATACCTGGTTTAGCAGGTGGAATAATGGCAATATTATATTTGGGGTTATTTTGCTTGCTTTTAATTAACTTTGTTTTTAATTATTTAAAAAGATCACATATTGAAACACTTTCTTCTATAATGGTGATGTTTACCATTATTATTGCTTATATATTCACATGGATAAATATAGGTAATCAGTTATCAATTTTTAATTTAATAATTTATGTTTTTTTACCATTATTAATTATTTCTAAAATGGATATAAAAGGTGAATTAGTTATCGAATTTTGTGTTTTAATACCAGCGATAGGCATTCCTTTTTTTCCAATTGTATTTCAACAAACTTATAATTCCATTTCAATGGGATTGTCATATGCTTTTTTACCGGCAATTGTTTTTGCTAGTGCTTACTTATTAACATGTCCTAAAAAAAATACCATAATTACAATTGCTTCTGTAATTGATTTGATTTATTTTGTTTTGATTTTTTTATATGGATCAAGAGGTGTTGTTTTAAGTGGTTTTATAGCGGTGTTATTGTTATGGTTGAATCAAAAAAAATTGCAACATGAATATGATAAGTTTTTTGTAATGAAAGTCATTTGCATCGGTATTGTTTTTGTTATTATAGTTATGTTTAGATGGGAAATAGTTTATTCTTTATATGATTTTTTTGCCCAAAAAGGAATAACTGTAGAATTTTTTGATAAATTAATAAGATTAGAAAAAATGGGCGGAATTGACAATGGGCGAAATGATATTATTAAAGTGTTTTATCCTGAGTTTTTAAATAAACCGTTATTGGGACATGGAATAAAATCGTTTGAATATTATACTGGTATTATATATCCACATAATTTTATATATCAATTATTATTTGATTTAGGTATAATAGGAACTTTGATTATAATGATCCCTATTTGCTTATCTGTAGTAAAGATTTTTAAAAGGATTGATAGATATGAAAACGCAACGCTATTAATAACCTTGATGTGTGCTTCTATTCCAGGTGCCTTACTTTCACAAGATTTATGGTTGAATCCACTTCTATGGTTGACGTTTTCATTAGTTCTTCGATTAGAATATAGAAAATAATATACCATTTAGTGATGAAAAATATATAATATTTGAAATGGACAATAAAAAAGGAGACCAGCTATGAAAAGTCAACACTAAATTAGCTGGAAATTAATAAATCCTTGTTGTGGTAAAAATGGGTAACCTTAATAAGGCTCCCTGGTGGGCGCTTTTTAACAAATCTATGATGTAGGTATCCAGACCTCTTCTTAATCGAGGTTAAATTCCACGTTGTCAGTCATCATTTTCCAGATGATTCTGACGAGCTTGCCGGCACAGTGCCCAAGGGCATTATAGTGAGTCCGGCCTTCCGCCATCTTGGCTTCGTAGTAAGCCTTGAAGGTGGCATTGTTTTTAACAACATTGTGAGCTGCATTAACAAGTGCATATCTGAGGACTTTAGATCCACGTTTGGACATTCTGGTTTTCTTAGCCTGAAAGTTTCCTGACTGATAGACAGAAGGATCTAAACCGGCATATGCAAGCAGCTTGTTGGGGCTGGAGAAACGGTGTATATCACCGATTTCGCCAAGTATCATTCCTCCATTGATATATCCGATACCAGGAATGGTCATAATGACAGAATCATTGAATTTCATGATTTCCGTCATTTCAGCTTCAACTCTTTCTAATTGGCTATCGAGTAACTCTATTTGCTGAATTGTGTGAGTTACCTGGATAGATAGAGAACTGTCGCTGGCACCGACAGACTTCTGTGCGAGAACTCTTAACTGCTGAGCAACCTCTTTGTTAAAGTGTCCATGGGAGTTCACTTTGAGAAGATGAGCCAGATGAGTCATATGCATAGAAGCAACAGCTTCCGGTGTTGGAGCTTCTTTGAGAAGCGCATAGACAGATTTTTGATGCAGACCTGATTTGAAGAAATACTGCAATTCAGGAAATATCTCATCCACGTAAGAAGTCAGCTGAATCTTTAGACGGGTTCGCTGCTTAATGGTTTTCTGACGGAAGCGTCCAAGGGCTTTTAAGTCCATCAGATCAAGATCATAAAAGGTCACAAATCTGAGAGATTCCTGCATCATGAGAGTTTTGCAAATGATGAATGTGTCGACTTTGTCGGTCTTCGTTTTGCGAATGTTGTCCTTACGCATAGTAGAAGTCTTGATGGGATTCAACACACACACTTTGTAATTCTTAGCAACAAGATATCGAACAAGGTTGTCGCTGTAGTGTGCCGTCGATTCAAGACCAATGATGAGGCTGTCCTTGTCTAGAGGATCTAGCTTGGAAATCAGCAATTGGAAGCCATCATTGTCATTTGTAAATTTGAACGGCTTGATTAGTTCTTCACCATCAGAAGATATGGCTGAGGCAAAGTGATTGAGTTTGGCAATGTCAATACCTACGTAAATCATGAGGTTGTACCTCCCTTTCTAAAGTCTGGTACCGTGATATCCACCAGCGATTATCATCGTAGACTTGATGGAAATAAGTACTCGTATTACTCCGGCAACATCCAGCTATAAACAATTCAGATAAAGGTAGCGGCAATACACTCCTTCGAGTAGTCAGAGCTACAGGGAAAAATCAAAAGTCCACAGTATCTGAATGTATTGAACCACGATATTAAAAGAAAGGAAACGTGTGATAATTAACTTCCTAATTATCATACAAGGAAGATATGAAACGATTATTAAAAAGGCTCCTATTTCCGGATACCTATAGTTCAGAAGCTTATATTAAGGCATTAAGAAATAAGTATAACATTGATATTGGTGAAAATTGTATGATTTGGAGTCCCAATAAAGTGTATATAGATGTACAAAGACCACATTTATTGCATATTGGTGATTATGTGAAAATTACAAGCGGAGTAAATATAGTTTGTCACGATTATAGCAGAAGCGTCTTAATGAGTGTACCAGGATATGAAAATGTAGGCGAGGCCCGTGAAACATATATAGGAGATAATGTTTTTATCGGAATGAATTCAACAATTTTAATGGGTGCAGTAATAGGGGACAATTGCATTGTCGGAGCTGGCTCGGTCGTATCAGGGAGATATGAAAATAATTCAATTATTGCAGGCAATCCAGCGAGAAAGATATGCTCATTAGATGAATACTATTCAAAACGAAAAGAACAAGAACTCGATTGCGCAAAATTATATGTAAAGAAATGGAATGAAAAGTATGGATGTAACCCATCAATAAATGAAATGACAAATGCTTTTTCATGGCTTTATATTCCCCATACTTTAGAGAATATGAAAAAACAAGAAAATTTGTTCAATTATAATGGCGTAAATAATGAGATCGTTAATAGTAATTTTTTGAATACAAAAGCTCGATTTAAAACTTTTGAGGATTTTTTGAACTATTGTAACAATAATTAAAAAGGAGTTTAATGTGAAAAAAAATTTTATATACAATCTTGTATATCAGTTTGTTCAAATTGTCATTCCATTGATATTGTTGCCCTATGTCTCGAGAATATTAGGAGCCGATACGTTAGGGATATATAATTATTCATATACAATAGCAGCATATTTTTTATTGTTCGCCATGTTAGGAGTGGCCAACTACGGATGTAGAAGCATTGCAAAGGTTCAAGATGATTATGAAGAACGTTCAAATGTTTTTTGTAGTATTTACTTAGTCCAGTTTTGTTTTTCATTGGTGGTTCTTGTTAGCTATTTATTTTATGTTGTATTTTTTGTGAAAGAAAACAAATTAATTGTATTGATTCAGACACTTGTTGTATTATCCGGAATGTTCGACATAAATTGGTTTTATTTTGGAATTGAAAAGTTTAAATTAACCGTAACAAGAAATGTTATAATTAAGATAATCACTACATTATCAGTTTTTATCTTTGTAAAAAAATCAACTGATTTGATTCTTTATACATTTATATATGCTTTCGGTTTGCTTATTAGTCAAAGTATCGTTTGGGTATTTCTAAGAAAATATATTAAGTTTAGAAAAGTAAAATTTACAGATGCATTAGTACATATAAAACCAATGATAATTTTATTTGTTCCGATTGTTGCAATAAGTTTATATAAGTATATGGATAAAATTATGTTAGGAATATTGTGTGAATATTCACAGGTTGCTTATTATACGAATTCTGAATCTATTATTAGTATACCTGCTGTTATTACGACTGCTTTAGGAACGGTTGCATTACCAAGATTAACATCTCTTAATGCAAAAGGCGAAACGAAAACAAGTGAATATTATTTAGAAATATCACTTCAGTTTGCTATGTTCTTAGCTTGTGGAATGGGATTTGGTTTAGGAGCTGTTTCAGATATTTTTGTTCGATTATATTTTGGTAGTGGTTTTGAATCTTGTGCAATGCTTATGACTATTTTTTTTCCGTGCGTAATATTTCAAGCATGGGCCAGTATTATTCGAATGCAGTATTTATTGCCTAACTCGCATGACAAAGTATATGTGGTATCTGTTATCGTCGGAGCTATTATTAATTTATTTATAAATATTATGTTAATACCTTCATTGCAGGCGGTAGGCGCAGTTATAGGTACTATAGTTGCCGAATTCACGGTTGCAGCTATACAGACAGCATGTTGTATGAAATATCTACCAATTAGACAATATTTAAAAACAACAGGAGGATATATTGTTGCAGGATTTTTGATGTTTGTGATTATATGTGGCGTGAAAAGCTGTGTGAAATCTGGAGTGTTTGCACTGATAATGTGTATATTAATTGGTGGAGGATTTTATATAATTTTATCTATGTTGATAAATTGGAAAATGAAATCATCACTTTATTTATGTGCTTCACAAATGGTTCGACAGAAAATTAATAAGAATTAAAGCGATAAATAAAAATTAAAACAAACGTAAAAACACGTGAATTATTTAGAAAAGAGGGTGCTAATACATGAAAATTGCGGTAGCAGGAACAGGATATGTGGGATTATCTATTGCCACGCTTTTATCTCAGAATCATGGGGTAATGGCAGTAGATATTGTTCCAGAGAAAGTTGAGAAAATTAATAAAAGAATCAGTCCGATTCAGGATGAGTATATTGAGAAATATTTAAAAGAGAAAGAGTTAAATTTGACAGCTACTTTAGATGCAGAAGTAGCATATAAGGATGCGGATTTTGTTGTGATTGCAGCTCCAACAAATTATGATAGTAAGAAAAATTTCTTTGACACGTCGGCAGTAGAAGCAGTAATAAAGCTGGTTATTGAATATAACCCAGATGCAATTATGGTTATAAAATCAACCATTCCGGTAGGTTATACAGCAAGTATTAGAGAAAAATTTCACTGTGATAATATCATCTTCAGTCCAGAATTTTTGCGTGAATCTAAGGCATTGTATGATAATCTGTATCCATCAAGAATTATTGTGGGGACAGATATTCAAAATGCTAGACTTGTAAAAGCGGCGAACACATTTGCCGGATTGTTACAGGAAGGTGCTATTAAAGAAAATATTAATACTCTGATTATGGGATTTACAGAAGCAGAAGCAGTGAAGTTATTCGCTAATACATATCTGGCTCTCAGAGTTTCATATTTTAATGAGCTTGACACTTATGCTGAGATGAAGGGGCTGAACACACAGCAGATTATTGATGGTGTGTGTCTTGATCCTAGAATCGGTTCTCATTATAACAATCCGTCGTTTGGATATGGTGGATATTGTTTACCGAAAGACACAAAACAGCTTCTGGCAAATTATGCAGATGTTCCGCAGAATATGATGTCTGCAATCGTTGAGTCTAATAGAACAAGGAAAGATTTCATAGCAGATCGTGTGTTACAGAAAGCTGGCTATTATGCTTATGGAGATGAAAACACATATGATGTTTCTATGGAAAAAGAGGTCGTAATTGGTGTATACCGTCTTACCATGAAATCAAATTCAGACAATTTCCGCCAGTCTTCTATACAGGGAGTTATGAAGAGAATCAAAGCTAAAGGTGCATCTGTGATTATTTATGAACCAACTTTGGAAGATGGAAGCACTTTCTTCGGAAGCAAGGTTGTGAACAATCTGGACAAATTTAAAGAACAGAGCCAGGCAATTATCGCAAATAGATATGATAGTTGTTTGGATGATGTACAGGATAAAGTGTATACAAGAGATATTTTTAAAAGGGATTAAAAATATAAAATGTGAACTTCCTTGATAATTAACTCTCGTTTGCATCAAAACAAGTAGAGAAGGCACTAAAAAAGCCTTAAATTTGGCAAAAAAGCACGTTTTATGTAAGTAGGTAATCATTCGTATATTGACATTTTATAAAAGCCATCTGATACTGCTCCTGGCTGTCTGCCAGATTCTCTATCAGATGGCTTATTATTATTTTTTTAGTTTAGTACGGCAGTATTCCGGAAGATTCTCTGTAAGTGCAAAATAATTCGACGGATTGTGTTACCCTAAAAATGAATCCATAATAATCATTAGAAAATGCAAGCATTTCACTTCATCTTCTCTTGCTAGAAATGATAGATGCGAGCATTTTACTCTAT
>SKEY01002944.1_pt1 | contig 16403 bp, 12 predicted proteins | sample 4843871 | NCBI WGS metagenome assembly SKEY01 (sample SAMN11008797, study PRJNA524170) | human gut metagenome | biome: Human fecal sample; material: Feces; isolation source: fecal sample from pouch patient p36 | host: Homo sapiens | place: Israel: Tel-Aviv | collected 2016-12-04 | reverse complement strand
AGTCATATCACATATATGTAATTGTGCTCATCTCTTGATTTTTTCACTCAACAGTCATAAAAAGCATGAGCAAAATCCTTTCTCAAATGTTTTTGCTTTTTTTGAATCCAAGATATTTAATCGTGTTTATCCTGTGTAAAGGATAAAGGAAAATGGCTGCATTCATCCCACCATCTGCTTATCGTCGCAGAGATGGGGGACTTCTGCCTGTTATTTGTTAAAGAGAATATCATGAAAATGCACCTCATTGACGGGTAACAAATTAGCAGAGGTGCATTTTATTATGCAGCTGAACTTCCATACATGAGCTTTATAATAAACATCATGTATTTTTAAGCAGGGAAAGCCTGAGGCCATATGCTTTTAACAGTTATTAAATGTAGGATGCATGCGTGACAATCCTACGAACAGATATCTTTCATAAACTGTCGGTATGAATTTGCTGACAGTTTTTTTTGTATCAGCTTGACAGAATGCTCCAACACAAGCGATAAAAGAAAAGGCCACTGTTAAGTGACCTGTACCGCAAAGAAATACCGAAAGGCATTTCCTTCGTGTGTGCTGCGGCATGCGTTCATTGTAATACCAGTCATGCGCTTATAGAATAGCGATTTACTATTTTGTATATTTTATAGCATCATTCTTATTTTGAAGATACCATGCAGCTTCCCTTTATAACAGCAGCTTCTCTCCTTGTTCAGAAGGACTTTTTTTGACAGGGAACTACGCCCTATGAATGAAAAAACATGTCACTATCAGCTGTTTCTAATGTAATTGCTCTGAATTTCTTGATTTTTCCAATAAATCAAGCTAGAATTAATCTGAAACAAGAATAGGGAAGAATGGCTGTTTCGTTGAATTCAGCCATACAGCATGCGGTATGAGTATATCGTTTCTTTGGCATGATCCAAGGATAGAAATAAATATATAGCATTATGAGAATAGATGGGAGAAGGACAAATGCAAATACAGAGAGGTAAGGCTGAGCCGCACACAGATGCATGGCTGAAAGATATCTATGAACAAAGGGTCTGTCAGAGTGCGCGTCCTTATGTATGTATAGAAATGAATATTAAGCAATTCCGTTATCTGAATGCAAAATACGGGAGTGCGTTCGGTGATCAGGTCATAAGGAGGGTGCTGTCATTGCTAGTGGAAGTGCTTCCTGAAGGATATGTATCCCATCGTTATGCGGATACCTTTGATATGCTGGTACCATATGACTTTAAAAAGCAGGATCTGCGCAGTTTGATGTGCCGCATTGTCGATCCTCTCTTTGAAATCGACATTCCGGAAATCTATCAGAATATTTATGCATCCTTTGGTGCCTACTATTTAGAGGATACTCCTGCATATGAAATGCTAAAGGTTTACACCGCAATCGCAAGAAAGAGTGAAAAAACCTTACCAAAGCGTACCTTTAGCTATGAGGTTTTAAACAAGCCCGGCGTTGATATCTTATCCCCATATATACAGAAGCATGAGCTGGAAAGCACCTTGACAAATGCCCGTTTCCTTAAGGAGTTTGAAATTTACATACAGCCGAAAATTGATTTGCATACACATAAAATCAGTGGTGGGGAGGTTTTGACACGATGGATGCATGAGGGATCCCTTATTCCCTTATCCGATTTTCTGCCAACGTTGATAGAAAATGGCGAAATGTATATGATTGATCTCGCACATTTTGAAACGATGTGTCAGCTTCTGAAGGAGCGGCAGGTACAGCAGAAAAGAGTCGTCCCCATAAGCTTTAATATTACAAACCGCAGTATGTTCAGTGCAAATTTCATGGAAGAGTATACAGCGATCTATCAGCGGTATAAACCGCAAAAAACGCTCATCGAATTTGAATTCATGGAAGATATCCATTATGATGAAGGTAGGGAAGTGCTGAGTGTTATTCAGTATTTCAAAGAAATGGGCTTCCTCTGTTCACTGGATGACTTTGGAAACGGTATTGCTTCCTTTAATGTTCTGCTCAGCGGGCATATCGACATCATAAAAATGGACCGTTTATTTTTTATAGGAGAATTGGATGAGCAAAGAAAAAGAATCATCAGTGATATTATCGATATAGCAAAGACTAAGCAGATCAAGGTACTGGCTGAGGGAATTGAAACCAGGGAATATGCGGATTTTTTAGAGTCACAGGGTTGTGATTATATTCAGGGCTTCTATTATTATAAACCAATGCCATTACAGCAGTTCTTGGCGCTGCTGGACGAAAATCCAACGCTGTATTGATGCCTTGCGAACCAGTAGAAAGCATTCCAATAAAAAAGCAATGAAGACACCATAACAGAAATATAAAAAGGAAATTCAGCTGCAGTTCAGGAAAGTGTTTCCATGTCAAGGAGAACTGGTTGACAGTAACGAAAAAATTGAAAATGATTGAGTATCGGGAGATGACATATGCTTCATGCCAAGTCATCTCCCTTTTCATGCTTACTCGTCTAGAATCCATAACCTAAAAACTTCCTATATGATCTTATGCAGTGTATGGCGAAGGACATTCTTTTTTACGCATGTGTATGAATATATACTATAAGCAAGCTATAAAAGCATTGATATATTGCTCGTTACGCCTATTGGATAAGCTGGAAACAGGGATAAGCTATAGCAGCAAGGGCATTGCAGCGAAGTCGTAAGGCAATCTTAAAATGACATGATAAATATCCCGATAAATCTGCAGGAATACGCGTTGCAATGCAGCTGATATGTTTTCAAAGCTCTCTTTTTCCAGCTCATTCAGCAGCTTCTGGACAGCCTCCTGTGTTTCTTTTGAATCAGAATAGAAAGCCTCATCCACCGGCTCCAGGTAATACCCCCATACCAGCAAATCGTTCAATTGAAGAAAGATGTTTTTCAAGGAGTGCGTTGGTACGGACTGAATGATAAAATCCATAGACAGCTGAATGATCAATGCATATTTTTTATCGAAGGAGGCATTTTGTAAAACATCCTGAAGATCACGGGAAAAAGCCTTGACCTGTGCCATATCGAAGGGAATGCCGCAATGCAGGCTTACTGCAAGCAGCTGTAAAGCATCCAGACAGTAGAGGATGCGCTGCTTGATGATCGGATCATTTAGATTGTTTCTGCCGCTTTGCATCTGCGGGGCATCCGGGAGAACTATCGTGCCTTTTTTATTTATCGTCCGTGTAATTCCCAAGGAATTCAACAGGGCGATGCAACGGCTGGCGGTTTCCTTCATAACACCATATTCCTTCATGATCCTTGGGATGGAGGGGATATACTTTTGCTCGGAAAATTCCTTCTTTCGAATACGCCGCAGAATCCTCATGGCTAAGTGCGCATATAATTCCGAACGGTTTTTGATGCGAAACCAGCGAATGCTTTTCTCAGAACCTGCAGGTATCAAATCAGGCTGCTTTTCCAAAGCTTCCAGGTAGGCGATGACTCTGCAGCTGCTGTGTTGATAGGTTGCCGCAAGCTTGGTATAAAGAAGCTCCTCCTGTTCGTTTTGAATACAGTCATATACGCTGTTCAACCAGCTTTTCATATGGGCGGGGGTACGGTAAAAAGGATCGCTGAGATGGGCGAAGGAAAGATAGGGGATATGGAGGAAATTTTCTGAATCCAGCTCCAAATCCATCATCAAGGGATTGTTGAACACCTGAACGAGTGTTGATAAAAACAGGTTTGCTTGCCGGTACAGCAAATGGGTAGGCATATCCTCCTGAATTTCATCTATAGCCTGCTGCAGCATGGCTTTATCCGATTCTCTGACAAATTTCACAGCCTCGCTGTACAGCTGCGGCAGCAACAGTCCCAGACCCTGAAAAGCGTCGTTGATTTCTTCCTTACGCGCGATGAGGGCGGCGGCATACTCCCTTCTGGAAGCGGTGTAGACAACGACTGCAGGCTGCCCGGATTCACACTGGATATAGCCCTCCTCCTGCAATAGCTTCATAACCCTGCGAACGGTTGTAATACCAACATTGTATTGCTTGCAAAGCTGCTTTTGAGAGGGCAGCTTTCGTATGTGATGGAACTCTCCGCTTTTGATTTTACGGACAAGTGTTTCATATAAATATTGATATAGCGTCTGTTCCTGAACCACAAACTCTCTCTCCTTTCAAAACTTTGTCATTTATTTACATTATATCAATTGCAAAAGGGCAATACAACTTGATTTTTAAGCGAAATCACGCTAGAATAAACCTATAGTTAAAGTAGGAAAGATGATAGAATACATAAAAAGAATGTACTTTCAGTTGTCTGGTATCGTTTGGCAATTACGGTATGACGTTGCTGAACAGGAGGAGCATGTATGACAAAAAAGGCAGAGGTATTATCCGAGGCGATAGAAAATCAATATCTTACGGAATCCCTGCATACCAGTGTCAGTAAGCATATGCTGGATGAGCATTTTACACTGGTAGCGGCAAATGCGCGATATTATGAGATGTTCGGCTATGAACAGGAGGAATATGAGCGCTTATTTCAAAACCGCCCCGACCTTTACTATGCACAGGATCCTGTTGAATGGGATGAGCTGAAGCAGGTGGTGATCAACACGGTCATGCAACAAAAGAAAAGATATACCTATATCGGCAGAATGCGTCACAGAAGTGGAAGAAAAATATGGATAAGGCTGGTTGGCACCCTGATCGATGAATATGTCGATGGCTTTCAGATTGCCTACTCTGTCATGATGGATATAACCGATATGATGCAGGACCGTATCGAAAAGGATATCATGCAGAGTAATTTTCCGGGATTGATTGCAAAGTATAAAATCACCAGAAAGGGCTATGAGCTAATTGAAGGGAACCAGAGATTTCAGGATACGTTTGGAAAAGAGCTGGTGTTCCTCCGTGACCGACTTGGAAACAACGGCTTAGAGGCCGCCTATGAACAGCATGCTGTACTTTATCAGGGGAAATTCTGCTGCTTTACCATCTCTCCGAAGGATACAAAGGGAAGCATCCGTTATCTGAATGTAAATGCAGAGTGTATTGACTGGATAGGTGAAGATCCGATTTATCTTTTTCTATATAACGATGTTACAAATCTGATCAATCAGAGAAAGCAGCTGGAGGAATACAACCGTGCTATGCATAAGCTGGCGTATACGGATGAAGTAACAGCAGGCTATAACCGCAGAAAATTCGAACAAATTGCAGAGGATGTCATTGCTTCATTTCCTGCAGGCACCTTTGTTCTGGTCTGGATGAATCTGCAGAAGTTCAAGCTGATCAATGAAACTGAGGGCGTGGAAGCAGGAGACAACACGCTGAAGTACATTTATCAACAGATCGTAAAAAGCTTAACACAGGATGAATATGCAGCACGACTGTTTTCAGATAATTTCATCATTCTGTTAAAGGAAGAAAGCAATGCGAAAATCGAAGGCAGACTGCAGGATATAGCAGCCTCCATCAATACTTTCAATGTGCATCGTGAATACAAATACTATTTGACCTTTACTGCCGGAGTGTACCATATCTATGACACTGCGTTATCCATAACCTCTATGGAAGACCGTGCACATACTGCCCGCAAATCCGGACAGAGCTTACCCTCGGGTCTGTGCTTCTGTAATTTTTATACAAATGAAATTCAGAAAAGGCTGCAGCAGGAAAAGGATATTGAAAACACAATGCGTGAATCTTTGCAACGTCAGGAATTTGAGGTCTATTTGCAGCCGAAATACTCCTTAAGGGACAAGCAGATATACGGAGCGGAGGCTTTGATTCGCTGGCATCATCCGGTACTGGGATTTCTTTCACCGATGGAGTTTATCCCGTTGTTTGAAAAAAACGGCTTTATCGTCAATCTCGACCTTTTTGTATTTGAACAGGTGTGCAGGCTGCTCAAGAAGTGGGAAGCAGCACATAAGCGGCTGTTTCCGATCTCTGTTAATATGTCGCGGGTACATTTTATGAAGCCGGACTTCCTCGATGATTATATCGCCATCATAAACAGGTATCAGATTCCGGCATCCCTTCTGGAGATCGAGTTAACGGAAACGATGGTATTTGAAAATCCAAAGGCCTTTCATTCCATTATTCAGAAAATCCATGAGGCGGGCTTTACCTGTTCGATGGATGATTTTGGCAGCGGATATTCCTCCTTGAATATGCTGAAGGATCTGGAGCTGGATACCGTAAAGCTGGATGGAGCCTTTTTCTCATCAAGGGAAATGGATAATTCAAAGGAAAACATCATTGTGAAAAGTATGATTGATATGACGAAGAAGCTGGATATGGCTACGGTTGCTGAGGGGATTGAAACGCATAAGCAGATGGAATTTTTACGCCTTACCTCCTGTGATCTGGTACAAGGCTATGTGATATCCAAGCCGGTTCCTGTCAGAGAATTTGAAATGCTGGTTTCAAGCCAGAAGAAATAAGGATGAGCAGGGCACTTTAAGGCTGCCCGCATGCTGGTTTTGTTCAGAGCAGGAGGCATAAGGTATATGGCAGATCGTATTACAATAAATTTTGATGAATTAGATGAAATCGTTTATATAGCGGATATAAAAACCTACGAGCTGCTGTATATCAATCGTTTTGGAATCCGTCAGCTGACAGCAGGCGGGAGTGAGGAGCTGTTGGGAAGACCCTGCTATCAGGTGTTTCAGGAATTGGATGCTCCCTGTGTTTTTTGTCGCCTTGCTTCCTTAACCGATAACACATTTCATGAATGGGAATACACAAATTCCTTGAAAAAATGCAATTATAAGATTTTGGAGAAGCTGATTTGCTATCAGGGGAGAAGGGCTGTATTAAGACTGGCCATTCAAATAACCGGAGACAACAGAAAGAGTCAGCAGCTTGAAGGAAATCAGTCAATCGATGAAATAGCGATGGAATGCGCAAAAAAGCTGCAGGATATGGATGATGAATGTCAGGCGCTTATGGAAGCACTGGCCATTTTGGGGACCAGACTGCAGGGGGACAGGGTTTTCATATTTGAAATTCACGGTAAGCTGATGAGCAACACCTATGAATGGTGTGCTGCAGGTATTGCCAGCAGAAAAAATGCGTTGCAGTCGGTACCGACCAATATTTGCAGGAAATGGCTGGAAAGCTTTATCCGCAAAGAACCCTATATCATCCGGAATATAGCGGATTGTAAGGTGACAGAGCCTGAAATCTATCAGAACATGCGACAGTATGGCGTGCGCTCACGCATCAGTGTGCCATTGTTTGCCCATGAAGCACTACTTGGATTTCTTGGCATAGATAATCCGGTACAGGAAAGCGGGCGCAATGCTGCAGAGATCATGACAACGCTGTCCTATTACATACAGAAAACGATGATGAGCATCAAAGCAACCGCCCGCCTAAAGCAGATGACCTACCTTGACAGTATGACCGGTACAAAGAATCGCAATGCCTTTATGCAGGATGTTGAGAAAATGAATACGGAGCTGCATTCCAACGCGATTGCGAAGGAAAAACAGGGCTGCGGGGTTATATTTGCCGATGTGAACGGACTAAAGGAATTGAATGATACTGCAGGACATGATGCCGGCGATGAGCTGCTGATGGGGGTTGCCAAGAAAATCATGGCAGAATTTCCAAGCTGGAATGTATATCGTACAGGCGGTGATGAATTCGTCGTTTTATGTGCGGGGATCGAAGAAGCAGAGTTTATGAAAAAGGCCGCGGTTTTGAAGCAGCGGCTCAACAGAGCCTCCAGTCTTGAAAATGCCGCCGTTGGGGCAAGCTGGTCCAAGGATACCTTATATATAGAAGAAATCATCAATCAGGCAGAGGCTGAAATGTACGAGTCGAAAAAACTGTATTATATCGACCACATGCAGGGTGTGCGTGAGAGTGAGCGCTACAGCACTATGGATTGCTATACCACGATTCTGTTAAAAAATATCGATGTTGTCAATGCCGCCTCACAGCTGCTTCACCTGATGCTGGAGGAATGGGATACACAGCGTATGGAGATTCTGCTGGATGATGCATTTGTGCTGTTTGAGGAGGAATATCAGAAGCTTTATCAAAAAAGGGAAGCAATCCTGTATCTGAAACAGCAGCAGGAAAGCAATCATAGCCAGAAAATCCGTGATATGCAGTATGTCAGAAAACGGATTATCAAGGGTGTCAGCATCTGCAGCTGCTTCGGACAGCTTGACTGGAAATCAGAGGAAGGCATCAGCTACAGCATTCCCTTGGAGCTGTCCATGCTTTTTATCCAGAAAAACGGCAGAGCAAAATGTCTTTATCTGCATAGCACCAATATCTTCTGCCGCAGTCAATATGTTGAAAATGTATATCAGGTGCGAAACGATGTCCTGCTGAATATGATATCCAGAACGAACAGCAGAAAGGAAACCATTGCGCAGCCTGTCAATACGGAAGAGCGAAAGGTTGCCTTTAAGGTGTTGGCGGATGCCTTCGCGCTGATGTTTCATGATTATACGAATGTCTATTTTGTCGATGTGCAAAAGGATTCCTATGTCGTCTTGAAAACGGAGGGAAAATTTCAGTCTCTGGTAGGTGTTGCCGGCAATTATACGTGTGTCAATACAGATTACGCACAGCATTATATGGATGAGGAAACCAGGGTGCGATACCTTGAATTTACGGGAAGAAGAAATCTGATGGATAATCTTGCACTCGGAAATGATTTCATCCATATGAATTTTACGATTGCAAAGGATACATCCGATGTCGGACGTGAGATTGAAATCAGTATCTGGCTTGGTATATTGGATCGGGATATCGTCAGTCTGTTTGCCTTTCGGAATATAACCAAATGCCCTTCAAGAAAGGCAGTTCTTGAAAAAGACAGACTGACAAGTCTGCTCAGCTATGACAAATTCAAGGAAGACTGCCAGATGATTCTGAATAAGGGCATTCGTGAGTGGGCACTTATAGCAATCGATATTCAGAAGTTCAAGTATGTCAATGAGGTTCTGGGATATCTGGAGGGAGATAATATTCTGAAATCCTTTGCCAGACATTTTTCCTCCATGCTCGTAGACGATGCCTATTATACGCGGATGAGCGGGGACTTGTTTCTGGCATTTGTAAGGGTAGTGGACACGAAGCGTTTACTCAGCAAAATAAAGGATACGCTGGATCAGTTTTGTATGGAGCAGAAAAGCAGAAATGATGATATCCGGTTTGTGCTGCGTACAGGTATCTATTTTATTGAGGAGGATTGCAGGGATATCCTGACCGGAATCGATCGGGCCAATCTTGCCAGAAAAGCGATCGGACAGAGTATTCGCAATGAAATCAGTGTATATGGAAAGGATGTCATAAGGAAAAAGGATATCTCCATTGAAATTGTGACCAGGATGGAATCCGCCTTGGAGAATGGGGATTTTCAGGTCTGGGTACAGCCCAAAATCGATTTGAGCAGTGGCAGCTTATGTGGTGCAGAGGCATTGATTCGCTGGATGCAGAACGGAGTTGTACATTTTTATCCCAATGACTTCATCTCTGTATTTGAGGATAACGGCTTCATTACCAGTCTGGACCTTTATGTTCTGGAAACCGTATGCCGGCATCTGAATAAGCGAATCCGTAAGGGGATCAGTGATACGTGCAGAATCAGCATCAATCTGTCCTCTGTCGATCTGGAAAAATCAGGAATCACAAATTCTATATTGGAAATTGTCAATCGCTATCAGATCAATCGCGCACTGCTGGAATTTGAGCTGACGGAAACCGCGTATTTCAGAAATACGGATGAGGCGGCACAGGTCATGGAGCGCTTGAAGGAGGAGGGCTTTACAACCTCAGTGGATGATTTCGGCAGTGGTTACAGTGTTATGAATATGCTTATCAATATACCGGCAAGCGTTGTGAAAATCGATGGCTGCTTTATGTGGGACAGCATGAAGACAGAGAGAGGAAAGGCCTTTCTGAAAAAAATTATAGATCTTATTCACGAGCTGGGCTATCGGGTTCTTTGTGAGGGGATCGAAACGAAGGAGCAGTATCAGTGTGTAAAGGCTATGGGCTGTGATGAGGGACAGGGCTATTACTTTGCAAAGCCAATGCCGCTGCATGATTTTTTTCAATCACTGGCATGAGAAAGCTATCTCAGGCATGCGGTATACAGCATACATGGGAATAGCGGGAAGGGAGAAAAAAATTGAAATCATATAAGCTGTTAAAAAACAGACAAGGATTTACACTTGTTGAAATTATTGTTGTACTGGTAATTATCGGTATTGTTATGACGCTTGCGGTACCTGCCGTAATGAAATACATAAATGAAGCAGCAGAGACAAAGGCGAAATCACAGGCAAGAGCCGCCTATTTTGCTGCACAGACGATTACATTGGATATGATAAAGGAAAATCCAGGTGTTTCTACGCAGGTGATAATGGAAAAAATAAATAATGCAGATGTCATTAATAAGGAATTGGGAATTGAAAGAACAGGCGGCAAACTGCCCAGCGGGGCTGGTGCTGTAAATCAAATTACCTGTTCAGTAAAGGAACAGAATAACAGTATTGAGGGGTGTATAATTGATTTGCTGGACTATTCTGATGATTATCTTGTGTCACTTAACGAAATAACAAAGTACAATCACTGAGAGTATTGAAGTATTTAAGCTGGAGATTATATCAAAATTTGAGCATATATCGGTTTGCTTTTAAGATTGTCATGTACCTGAAAAACAGGAGCAGATGAATGAAAGAGAAATCACGGAGATCGTCTTCCTCGGTGAATCCTGCTCTGTCAAAGATATTGATATTTGTAAGTGGTACAATCTGGTAATGTGATAAGAAAAGCTATTTTCTTGGTTCTTACTTGATTGTGGTTTCAAATAAGGAGCATTCAATACCGATGAGATTTGCGTAATTAACCATTGCAGAAATCGTATAAAAGAAGTATTTGCACGATGGGATGCACGATAAAAGAAAAGAGAGTATGGATATGAGAACAGATGCTATAAAGACACTCACAGCTTTGCTGATGGATGAAACGATAAGCAGCAGTGTGATAGAGGCAGCGCTATTGCTGATTTGTGAAAGCTTTTCATTTCGAAGTGGAGCAGTCTATGAAACAGATGATATTCAATATTTCTATAGAAAGGAATTTTGCGATACAGGTGCGGATTGCTTGCCAGCTGAAATTCCCTATAGAATAACAGAGATTAAAAAAGAGGTAAACGCATCTGTATATTTCATTAAAAAAGAAGACTATCATCCTACTTCAGAAATTCATCTTCTGCATATTTTTCATACAGAATATATGCTTATCGTACCATTGAATCAATGTGAGATACAGGGGTTTCTGATCTTCACCGGGGATCAGGCGGCTATAGAATTGAGTGCATCTGAGCAGTGTGACCTGTTTATCATGACAGGGCTGATTTCCCGCTATATCATTGCAAGAATTGATGACAATAAGCTTCAACTTATGAAGGAAACATATGAGAGCATCATGGATAGTACGGGAATTGATATCTATGTGAATGATTTTTATACGCATGAAATCCTTTATGTAAATAAATCTATGGCAAAACCATATGGGGGAAAGCAGGTGTTTGAAGGAAGAAAGTGCTGGGAGGTTCTTTTCCCCGGACAGACAGGCCCCTGTGATTTTTGTCCGCAAAAGCATATTCTGGGAGAAGACGGAAAGCCTTCATCCGTCTATACATGGGATTATCAGCGTGCCTTTGACGGTTCCTGGTTTCGTGTATTCAGCTCTGCGTTTTATTGGACAGACGGCCGGCTCGCCCATGTGGTGAGCAGCGCGGATATTTCAGATAATAAGCAGAAGGAAGAGCTTATTGAATATATGGCGAATTATGATGAACTTACAGCACTGCCAAATCACAGAAAGCTGTTGCAGGATGGAAATGCTGTCATCCATAGTATGAAGGAGCAGGAACAGCTGTTTGTTTTGTTTTTCGATATCGATGGTTTTAAAGCAATCAATGATACCTTTGGACATGATGCCGGAGATGCATTTCTAGTCGAGCTCAGTAAATTTTTCAAGCGTGTACCTATGCTGAAGGATTGTGTATACCGCTATGGCGGTGATGAATTTGTGGCAGTTCTTCGTGGGAGAGGCTTAACCCGCATGAATATTGATAATCTTTCAAGGTTTATCCATAACCGTTTTGAAAAACAGTGGGTGCTGGAGCAGGGAAGTGTGAAATGTGATGTCAGCATTGGTGTTGCATGCTACGGTGTTGATGCAGATACGATGAAGGAACTCCTGTATGTCGCTGATATGGCAATGTATGAGGCAAAAAAACAGGGACAGGGCAATGTCTGTTATGGTGCGAAGCATAAAAGCGAATAGAAAAAGAATTCTTCCTTTAAAATAGGTAGATTGAATGTATGAAAGCTGAATATCAAGAGAATGCAATCCTGATAGAATCTTAGAATACATGCACAACCTACTTTAGCGGTTTTAACAGGATATTCTTAATTGTGCAAAAGGCATTGAAATCTTTAATGTTTTTCTATGTGGAACGTTTTTTTCCTAATAGTTGGCAAACCCAGGTCGGTGTCATGTAAATAGGCTCCACATAAACCCAGACACCAAGATTGTTCGCTGTATTCCAGATTCTGTTACGCTCTGCCTGCGTCAATGCCTGTCCCACATCGAAGGAAACACCTGCATAATGCTGTGACTGCTTCCCATGTCCGCCTTCCCAGAGTCGCTTAAATGCATATCGAAAAGGTATGGGTGCCCCATAGGTTCTTCGCGTTGCATTCCATGCTTCCATTGCCGCATTTGTTGTCCATAGAACACTGGAGCGTGACGAGCCTCTGAATTCTCTCACCAGCATTGTTCGATCGTATGCATACGGCATTGGATCATTCTCCTCCAGATAGAAGGTTTCCAGTGCCTGCGTATATACATCATATACGATAACCTTAGCCATATATCTGCCTCCTTTCCATACATCCTATGATAAAGAGACAAACGTGGATGGGTATTTATAAATAAGCTGACAGCAAACATGGTTTTCCACTATTATAAAAACAGAAGAAGAGTGGAGTTAACAGATATAATATCGCTTCTGAGGATACTCTGGTCTATAAGACACATAACGGGTGGAGTGGATACAATAATGGTGAATCAGGACAAGGATCAGGAGAATGCGCTGTTTTGAAATGCGCTGGCAAAATCGTATACTGTCATTGATATCCAAAATGTATACTCCTGAACAGGATGCTATGAAAATTGGAACAAGCTGTATTCCGGTAGCGAATATAGCTTTTCTCTGTATGCAGATAGTTCTTTCTGTTTTATCATTCTGCCTTTCTCATTAGGGGCAAATGGTAAGAAAACTTTCCACCTGATGAAAAGAATGCTATAATAATCGAAACAAGGAGAGAGCGGGTATGACCATGAAATTCAGACGTTTTCTATGCTTTCTGACAGCTCTGCTGCTGATCAGCGGATGTGCAGGCAAGGAAGACGGTAAGAAATATCCAAGCGAATATGAAGCATCACCGAGTCCGAAAATGTCTGAGCTTCGTCTGCCCAGCAGTCCCGGAGAGCAGGTGGCTGTGGATTCCAGCGGACTGGTACAAATCGATTACAGCAATACAAGCAGCGGATATCTGCAGGCCAAGCTTTTGCGCAAGCCCGAAAAAAGGATGCGCCTACAGATCACGAAGGACGGTGTAGGAAACATCGCATATGATTTTACAAAGGAAAACGAATATGAAACCTTTCCCTTTGAGCAGGGGAGCGGAACATATCTGGTAAAGGTACTCGAAAATCGTTCCGGGAAAACCTATACAATCACATTGACCCTGTCACTGGATGTCAAGCTTGAAAATGAGCGGATACCGTTTTTATATCCAAATCAGACGGTGAACTATGACAGTCATACGGCGGCTGTAAAAAAAGCCTTTGATCTGACGAAGGATGATGATACCGTATTGAAGCGGATTGCAACACTGTACAATTATGTTGTGGATAACATCAGCTATGATTCAGAAAAGGCGAAGGAAGTAGAGGATATTTATGTGCTTCCTGTCGTGGATGAAACACTGGAAAGCAAAAAAGGGATATGCTTTGATTATGCAGCCCTGCTTGCGGCGATGCTGCGCAGTCAGCAGATTCCAACCAGACTGGTAACGGGAAATACAACGATTGAGTATCATGCATGGGTTGAGGTTTATATTGAGGGGAAGGGATGGATCAATCCCGATATTCTGCTGCAGGCGAAGAAATGGAGCCGTATGGATCCAACCTTTGATGCCGGTGACATTGATTATAAAGATGAGTATGAAGATAAGTATTACTACTAGGAGGAAAACGGTATGACACATACAACATTGCGCTCTGAGGAAATGTTTGATTTCTGTACCCAGATGTCGATGATTCTCGCAGGCGGACTATCTGTCGAGGAAGGGCTGGAAATCATAGGGGACGATACGGATAACCCGCATATGAAGGAGGCTGCCGGATGTCTGCTGGAAAAGGTACATGTTGTGGGTTCCTTCAGCGCAGCGCTGGAAGAGGTTCCGTATTTCGACACGTATGCCAAGAAAATGGTGGAAATCGGGGAAATCAGCGGTCATCTCGATAATGTTATGAAGGAGCTGGCGCTATATTATGAGCGCAGCAGTGACCTGAAGCAGTCCTTGAAGGAGGCACTGACCTATCCCTCGATTCTGTTATTGATGATGTGGGCGGTAGTCGGCATTATCGTATGGAAGGTTCTGCCGATATTTGAAAAGGTACTTTTGCATATGGGGGCTGCCCTACAGGGGACGGCTGCATCCATGATGCACTTTGGACAGCTGTTTGCCACGGCCTCCTTTATCATACTGACACTGTTCTTGCTGGGAGGGATTTTACTGGCAGTGACCTTCAGAAAATCAAAAGGAAAATCATTCCTCTCCCATCTGTTTATGACAAAGCGGCTCTACCACAACATGGTCATGGCGAAAATGACCTATGCCCTGTCGCTGTTCATTACGAGCGGGTATGAAATGGAGGAGGCGCTGGGGTATCTTACGGATGTTGTCGAGGATGAGGCGGTTCAAAAGAAAATTGATGCCTGCCGCAATGATATGCAGGCGGGAAAAAGCTTTTCACAATGTCTGCGCGAGCAGGCGCTTTATCAGGGAGTATATGCGAGTATGATCATCACCGGCTTTCACAGCGGAAAAAGCGATGAGGTCATGCAGAAGGTAAGCACCCTGTACGAGAAGGATGTGGATACCAGTATCTCAACCTTCCTGAATACCATTGAACCGATCATCGTGATTGTTCTGTCTGTAATCGTCGGAATCATTCTGCTCTCTGTCATGCTGCCGCTGATGAGCATTATGTCATCCATCGGATGATGAGACGAAAGAAGGGAATGCTGAGTTTGCAGCTTCTTATGTTTTTGGGGATCCTGGTTATGCTCTTTTACGGATTCTCGACAACCGACAGCGGACTCAGCAGGGAGGATGCACAGCGTGCTAAGGAGGCAATCCAGAAAGCAGCACTGGAATGCTACAGTATCGAGGGAGCATATCCGCAGTCGCTGGAGTATCTGAAAACGCATTATGGTTTGTATATACAGGAGGATGCCTATCGCATCCGTTATCATTACATCGGGGCAAACATCATGCCGGATACGGATGTATATCCAAGGAGTGAACAGCCATGAAACAACGACATTCCATTGATATTCTGTTTTCTCTATCGTTATTCACTGTATTTGTAATCTGTGCGTTTCTGGTTCTTCTGTTTCAGACCGGAAGCTATCAGGCCATCATCAAACAGGGGGAAGAGGTGGAGCGTTTGCATACACCTCTGGCATATCTTCGCACAAAAATCAGGAGTGCGGATGAAGACGGGGCTGTATCTGTGAGACAGCTGGAGGATACGGAGGCGATTGTAATACAGGACAAGAAAGAACGGACGATCACCTATATATATGAATATGAGGGTAAGCTGCGGGAGCTGTATGTGAGTGAGGAAGTGGAGCCGATGCTTTCAGCAGGGACAGCGCTGTTTACCGTTTATGACCTTGAAGCACAGGAACATGGAGGGCTGCTGCAAGTGTGCATCCATGACAAGCAGGGGAAAGCCAGCCGTATGATCATGGAGCTGAAGAGTGAGTGAGGAGGAAGCGCTATGCGGGAGAGTCATGCAAATAAATCGATATCGTTTCTGATGGAGCTCATCTTTGTGCTTTTCTTCTTTACCCTGGCAAGTGCGGTTTGCGTGCTCGTGCTGGGAACGGCAAAGGAAAAAAATAATCTGGCTGCAGATACACGCATTGCGCTGCAATATGGAGAAAATCTGGTGGCACAGCGTGAGATTTCCTCGCTCCAGCAGGCAATGCAGAAGAAAATCTTTTATCTGGATGAGAATGGAAACCGGGTATCTTCACAGGCAGGATATTATCGGGTCGAAATTGAGCAGAGGAAAGCGGTTGAAAAAAGTGGTCAGGCACTTTGTGAGCTGTGTATTTAC
>SKEY01002929.1_pt1 | contig 16455 bp, 12 predicted proteins | sample 4843871 | NCBI WGS metagenome assembly SKEY01 (sample SAMN11008797, study PRJNA524170) | human gut metagenome | biome: Human fecal sample; material: Feces; isolation source: fecal sample from pouch patient p36 | host: Homo sapiens | place: Israel: Tel-Aviv | collected 2016-12-04 | reverse complement strand
ATTAGTTGCTGTATTATCAACAGCAGCACTGCTCGCTATTGGTGCATCCATGACTTCTTTCGCAGCTCAGGGTTGGGCCGAGGAAGATGGTACTTGGGTATACTACGACAGGAATGGCGACAGAGTAACTGATAAGTGGGCTAAGTCCGGTAATAACTGGTATTACTTAGACAGCGATGGCGAGATGGCTATCGATACCCTGATTGAGGATGGCGACAACTACTACTATGTAGATATCAATGGTGTTATGGCTTCTAATCAGTGGGTAGCAATTGAGAATGAGGATGCTGGCGATGACAATGAGCCAGAGCATTACTGGTACTATTTCCAGGCTAATGGTAAAGCATTAACCAATGGAAACAATAGTAATATCGCCCTGAAGACAATAAACGGCAAAAAGTATGCATTTGATGAAGATGGAAAAATGCTTTACGGCTGGGTATCCAAAGACAATGCTGAGCGTGTAGATGATTCAGATGGTGATGGATTTAAGGAAGGTGATTATTACTTCGGTAGCGAAGACGATGGTGCTATGACTGTTGGCTGGTTACAGATGGATATCACATATGATGAAGCAACCGAAGACTACGAATTCGCTCCAGTATTTAATGATGATGAGGATCAGAGCCGTTGGTTCTACTTCCAGTCTAATGGTAAGAAAGTTAAAGCTGATGGTACCAGAGAGGCTAAAGAGAAAACTATCAACGGTAAGAAATATGCGTTTGACCAGTATGGTGCCATGACTGCTGAATGGTCTCTGGATAGAGAAGATGCTGATAAACTGGCTACCGCCGATCAGGCTCATAGTGATAATTCTAGAGCAACCGGAAACAGTGTATCTGCTAAGTATGCTCAGCAGTGGAGATACTTCAACAGCGTTGAAGACGGCTCTAGAGTAAGCAAAGGCTGGTTTAAGGTAGTAGCAGCTGAATGGCTGAATAATGATAAGTTTGATGATGATGAGGATTCCTGGTACTATGCAGATGGAAGTGGTAATCTGTATGCTGGTGAGTTCAAGACCATCAAAGGTAAGAAGTATGCATTCCGTGATGACGGTCGTATGGTTGATGGATTGAAGTTCATCAAAGATGGTAAGGGGACCCTGAGTGTAAGGGCAGACGATGATGATACCCTTCCATTTGACACTGAGGATGACTTCAATGATAGTGCTCTGAAATATGAGGCAGATGGCTATAGTTGCTACTACTTCGGTGATGGTGATGATGGCTCTATGAAGACTAACAAGACTAGCATTGATATTGATGGTGACAGATATAACTTCTATTTTGAGAAGTCTGGTTCCAAGAAGGGTGCTGGTTTAACCGGTGAGAAGGATGACAAGTATTATCAGTCTGGTAAACTGCTTGCAGCTGGCAAGGACGAGAAGTATCAGGTAGTTCAGAAAGTTGAAGTAAAGGATGAGAATGATAATACAAAGGTAGTAGAAAAAGGCTATAAGAAGTTGGCTGATGTTGACGAAGTCAAGGATGCTATGAAGGACAAAATTGAAGATTTAACAGCTAAGACACCTGCTGAAAAGGAAGCTGCCCTGAAGAAAGTAGATGTAAACAAGAAGGGCGAGGACATCAAGGATTTGTATATTATCAACGATTCCAAGGGTCTGTCTGCTAATGAATTCTTCTTGGTAAATACATCTGGTAAAGTAATCGACAGCAAGACAAAGAGCAAAGATGGAAACGACTTTGTATTCGTAACCAAAAAGGGCGGAGAAATTCTTGCTATCTACAGTGAGGACTAATTATTAGTTAATACAGTAGAGATTAAAATTTAAGGGGGAAGCGTTGTGACTGATTAAATATCAAGTTAAGTCACAACGCTTCTTTTTGTGGAATAATAAAATATTAGGAGGCTTAATTTATGACGGGCAAAAAGCTTAAGTCATTGGTTCTGGCAGCATTTCTTTCTTTAACCGCAGCAATCACGACAATTGCAGAGACCCCCTCCACTACGATGGAAAGCAGCGGAGCATATCTGTTTGAGTGGCGTCCTGTAGATTTTGGTGATGGTCAATCCTTTGCCATCCTTGTAGGTGGAAATATGCTTAGTGAGAGCAATGTCATTCTGAACAGAGGATATGATTATGGATATACATTTAATCCTTCATTATACTCCAGACCATGGGGACAGGTTCCCGATCTTGTTAATATTGACGGAATTTGGGGAATACCGGAAAACTGGTCAATACTTCCAGAAGGTAGTCAGCCAACTACCTGCATTACACTACTAACAAATAATAAGAATTTATCCACTAATGAACGTCATGTACATGTAGTTCATCTTCCAGGGAATGTAAAGGCTGCAGATTTACCGCCAGAAGTGAGGAAATACCTTATAAATGTAGATGGTTCCGATGCTGGTGCATATGATGGGACCACTACCTCCGGATGGGTAAAAGAGGATAATCAGTGGAAGTATAGAAAACATGACGGGACTTTCGTGGCTGGAGGATGGCTCAGGGTCGATGAAAAATCTTATTATATGAATTCTGATGGGATTATGTTGTCAGACACCCTTACTCCTGATGGAGTCTATGTAAATGCAAAAGGCGAAAAGACGAATTATATTCCGGGCTGGGTTCAGGATGAAAAAGGCTGGCGGTATATTCAGAAAAATGGTTATTATGCTGGTGCTACCTGGATTCAGGGAGCTGATGGAAATTGGTATTATATAAACATTGGAACATATATGGAAACGAATGATACAACGCCGGATGGATATTACGTAGATGCTAGTGGTGTGTGGGATGGTCAACCAAGTATTATTTCTAGCAATGTAAATCTTGGACCAGGAATGAAATCCTCGGCTGGTTGGGAAGCTGTTGATAATGGTTGGAAATACATGCAGGAAGATGGCACTTACGTGACCAATGGATGGAAACAGGACAATGAAAAATGGTATTATTTTGATGAAAATTCTCTGATGGTAACGAGTCAGGAAACCCCCGATGGCTATTATGTTAATTCCGAAGGCGTCTGGGAACAGTAGCTTTGTATGTGAATGAAAGTTTTAGACTGTTACGAAATTTGTGAAATTAAAATTGGTGTAAGATATAATTGGGAGTATCCCAAAGATTGTGTAAACCTCTAAACTGATGTAAGATAAAAGTACTCAGTTTGGAGGTTTATTTTATGGCAAGGAAAAAAGATTCACCACAGAAAGCGGCACTTAGGGAAATGATGAACACGTACCTGAAAGATAACAATGTAAAGGTCAAGGATGGTACGGATGTGAATTCTATCATGCGGGATATGATGTCTGTTATCTTGGAAGTGCCCTCGATGAAGAGATGAATGAGGAACTGGGTTACTCCAGGTATGACTATCGGAACAAAGAAACGGACAACAGCCGGAATGGCCATTCCCAGAAAACGATGCATACCAGCTATGGCGATATGGAACTGGATATCCCGCGTGATCGCAAAGGGGAGTCCGAGCCGCAGGTAATCAAAAAATACCAGAACACGGTCACCCAGGACATGGAGGAAAAAATCATCTCCATGTACGCAAAAGGCATGACTACCGCCGATATCGAAAGTCATATGCGGGAGCTGTACGATATTGAGATTTCTGACAGTACCATCAGCCGGATTACGGGCAAAATCCTGCCTATTGTAAAGGAATGGCAGGAAAGACCTTTGGAGGACATTTACGCAGTTGTTTTTATGGATGCCATCCACTACCATGTGAGGCAGGAATGCCGTATTATAAAACGCGCTGTCTATATCGCCATCGGGATTGACATGAATGGCAGGAAAGATGTGCTTGGCATGTATGTAGGTCAGAACGAGAGTGCAAAGTTCTGGCTGTCCATTCTCAACGGGCTGAAAAACAGGGGTGTAGAGGACATCCTCATTGCTTGTGTCGATGGCCTCAGCGGATTCCCACAGGCCATTGAAGCGGTATTTCCGGAAACGGAAGTTCAGCAGTGTATCATTCATCAAATCCGGAATACCACGCGTTTTGTGTCTTACAAGGAAATCAAGCCTCTGATGGCAGATTCAAAACGCGTTTATGCTGCTGCGACAGAAGGAATAGCCCTTACTGAACTGGAAAGCTTTGAAGAGAAATGGAGTGCAGAATATCCCAAGATTGTAAATTCCTGGAAAGATAACTGGGCAAATCTGGCAACTTATTTTAAATATCCGGAGGCTGTCCATCGCTTGATTTATACAACCAATGCCATCGAGGTCTTTAACCGGCAGTTGTGGAAAGTCACGAAATCAAAGACAATCTTTCCATCCGATGACAGCCTGCTCAAAATGCTGTATCTGGCCATGATGGACATCACAAAAAAATGGACTGGGCACCGCCAGGACTGGGGTCAGATTCATTCACAGCTGGAGATTTTCTTTGAGGAACGTCTGGCTGGATACTAAATGGAAGCAGGGGAATGAGGCTGCATAGTCAGCTTGTCTTGACATGCCCGGAATCTGTATTATAATACAAGCAAAGGGCAAAGCCTGAAAAATGGCTTGCCCTTCAGTAACTAATGACATATCTTACAATCAGTTTTCCTTGTTTACACAAAACTTGAAACTCTCTCGTGGTGTACTGAAAAGCACACTTCCAACATTCTTTTTGTTATATAGGTTCTTTGTCAATAATCATAAACAGGTTTATAAAATATACCGTCATAACTTTTTTGTTAAAGAATTTTATGCCAGATTATCTAGTGGACTGATGTTCCTTGCCTTTTAATGTCGTTTACAATAACTAAAAATTTGTGCTAACCGACTAAAGATAAATCAGCTTTTATTTGTCAAAAGCTGGTCCTAAGCTTTTGCTATTATCAATTAGGGAAGGTTGCCCATCCCAACATCCGCTTCCATCTACATAAAAACCATCTGGCGTAGTTGTATCTGTAAGCATATAGGTCCCTATATTAAAGTAATACCATTTTCCATCCGTATCTTGTATCCAGGTATTTGCAGCATAACCGCCGCTCTTTAAAACATATTGCCAACCTTTCTCATTCTGCTTCCACCCTGGAATGTAATTGGTTTTTTCTCCTTTTATATTAACGTATATTCCATCAGGAGTAACTGTGTCTGTAAGCATAATACCCTCCTGGTTCATATAATAGGAATGTTCATCTACTTTTAGCCAGCTATTACTGACGAATGTCCCATCGGGCTTGCGGTAACGATATGTTCCATCCTCATTTTTTGTCCAACCGTTACTTACCGAGGTATTATTAGCTCCTGCATCAGAACCATCTACGTTAATTAGGTATTTCCGCACAGCATCGGGAATTTCTGCTTTTGATATATTGCTTGGCAATTTTACTACATCAATATAACGTTCCTTAAAAGAAAAATTTCGGTTGTTAGTTGTAAGTACAATCTGAAGCGTTGGATAACTGCCTTCTGGCATAGAGGACCAGTTTTCAGGAATACCCCACTTACCATCCACGTAAGCTAAATCTGGTACAGTTCCCCATGGCTTGGGCCGGGTATAGTCAAATGTATATGCGTAATCATAACCTCGATTGAGGACGACGTCACTTTCTTTAATAGTGTCTCCTCCCGATATAATAGCAAAATACCGACCATTACCGCAATCAACCGGACGCCATGTAAATAAATATGCCCCACAGTTTTCCATTGTAATTCCTTGGGCCGTATCTGCCCATGAGGTAATCACTCCTGAGGCAGATATACACAGAGCTGCCACGATTGCAAATATTTTATTTCTAAACAAGTGTGACACTTCCTTTCATTCGTTTTGATGAATTACAAAAAGAAAGGCATTGCAACTAATTATAATATTAATCAGTTACAACGCCTTTCCCCTAAGTTATATGAAACGATACATAATAATTAGTTCTCTACGTAAATGGACTTAATCATCTTATTATCAATTACGTAATAATAATCATTACCATCTTTGTTCTTACCATTGCTGGTCATCTTCTTACCGCTTGTGTTAACTAATACATAATCAGACATATCAACACCTGCCACTGGCATATACAGTTCTGATATATCAGCACCCTTCTTATTGACGCCATATTTAGTCTTCATATCGCTAGCATTAAGATCTTTATAATCCGCTGCCTGGACTTTTTCAACAATATTATTATCAACTAAATCCTGTACATCAGAATATTTCTTATAAACAGTGTAAGAAATATCATTATCATCCTTATCTTTATTAATCACTTGAACTGCCTGATATTTCTCATCCTTACCAGCAGCTACAAGCTTACCGCCAAGATAGAATTTCTTATCCTTTTCTCCTGTCTTACCAGCTCCTTTAAGTGCACCGGCTGTTTCAAAGTAGAAGTTAAGACTATCTCCATCAATTGTTACCTTGGTGTTGCCAGTCTTCATAGCGCCATCATCACCATCACCGAAGTAATAGTATCTGTAGCCATCCGCTAATGCGTCAGCAGTATTTTCATTAAAGTCATCTTCAGTTTCGAAGTTATACTTACCATCATCGCCCTCTACGAGGAAACCACCCTTAACATTGATGAGCTGCAGACCATCAATCATGCGGCCATCCTGTCTGAAAGCGTATTTCTTACCGTTGATAGTCTTGAATTCGCCAGCATAAAGATGACCATTACCGTCTGCATAGTACCATGCGTCTTCATCATCATTATACTTAGTCTCATTCAGCATTTCAGCAGCAACCACCTTGAACCAGCCCTTGCTGAGTCTTGCACCATCATCAACGCTGTTATAGTATCTCCATGCAGTAGACCATGCAGCCTCACCAGGAGTAGATGCAGTTGCATTTTTCTTAGCCTGATCCATGTTCCACTCTGCTACCATGGCACCATTGTTATCAAAGGAGTACTTTTTACCATTGATGGTCTTATTTTTCTGTAAATCAGGATTATCAGACTTAACTTTCTTACCATTTGACTGGAAGTAGAACCAACGTGTCTGATCCTCATCATCATTAAATACAGGTGCAACCAACTTATAGTCTTCTCCGGTAGCTTCATCGTATGTGATATCTGTCTGGAGCCAACCAACAGTCATTGCGCCATCATTTTCATCACCGAAGTAATAGTCACCTTCTTTAAAAGCTGTGCCATCGGTATTGTCGATGCGCTCTGCGTTTTCTTTATTAACCCAGCCATACAGCATCTTACCATCAGAATCAAAAGCGTACTTCTTTCCGTTAATGGTTTTAAGGCTTACAGTAGAATTATTGCCGTTGGTTAATGCTTTACCATTAGCCTGGAAATAATACCAGTAGTTCTCTGGCTCATTATCTTCACCAGCATCTTCATTCTCAATTGCTACCCACTGATTAGATGCCATTACACCATTGATATCTACGTAATAGTAGTTATCACCATCATCAATCAGGGTATCGATAGCCATCTCGCCATCGCTGTCCAGGTAATACCAGTTGTTACCGGACTTTGCCCATTTATCAGTTACCCTCTCGCCATTCCTGTCGTAGTATACCCAAGTACCATCTTCCTCGGCCCAACCCTGAGCTGCGAAAGAAGTCATGGATGCACCAATAGCGAGCAGTGCTGCTGTTGATAATACAGCAACTAATTTTGTCTGCTTTCTCATAATTAATGCACTCTCCTTTTTCTTTTTGAAATACTTTTTGAAATTCCTAATTGCATTACGAGTTGATTATACTTCGGATAAGGAAAAGTATAGACACTCCCGCCCCCTCCCGGATGCACACGGGTCCTATGCTGAAAATGACAAAAAAACAGAACCGCACCGTTTTACCGATGCAGTTCCATCCTGTTTAAAATATATCTGTCCTATCCGGACACCCGTCTACTTTTTCCTGTCAGCAATCTCCCTCAGTTCCTTCAGGGCCTCTGCAAACCTGGAAGAAGATGCGGTGGGGTTGCCCTTCAGCATGCTGCGCCTGTAATATCCCATGCGGCTGGACAGGCTGCGCCGTTTTTCCGTAATGGCAGTAAGCCGCCCGGATAGAGCCGCCATCCGTTCGTGGCGTGCCACGGCAGTGGCGCGTCTGTGCATATCTGTATCCTGCCCATCCGTATCCTTAAGTCCATCCACATCCTTCAGTCCATCTGTATCCTTCAGTCCATCCATATCCTTCAGTCCATCCGCATCCTTCAGTCCATCCATCCCCCTCTGTCCAAGGGAGGCGCTGACACGTGCGGCCGCGTCCTCGGTCAGTTCAGCCAGCCGTTCCGCTGTCCGGGCCACCTTATCGGCGGTTCCCTCCACCAGCACGCCCACGCGCTCAGCAGTATCCTCCATCAAATCTCCCATGCGTTCCATGGTATTCTCCACAATCACATTCAGGCGTTCCGCCGCATCCTCTTTCAACGCGGATGTGCGGGAAGCTGCTTCTGACCTGACCTGTCCAAGCTTCTGGGACGCTTCCTCCCTGGCCTCCTCCATCCTCTGTGCTGTCTCGGCCTTTAAAAGCGCCATCTGCACCTGTATGTCGTCCAGCTCCGCACGCATGTTGGTCATGGCGTCCAGAACCTTGGCCAGGTCCAGGGCGGCCTTGACGGATTCAGCGGTATCGGCTGCAAACAGCAGTGACACCACAATCACGCATACCAGATTCACCATCAGCGGAAGTCCCAGGACATAACGTTCAATGGGCCGGTGGATTACCTCCGTAAGAAAGATGGTAAGGAATCCCCAGGCAATGGAAGAACTGAGGCAGATATAGCCTTTTACATTAAAACGCTGGTTACTGTAATCCCAGTATTTCATCTTAAACAGCTTCTCCATACCCCATCCCGTCACGTACTCCAGGATGGTGGCGGCAATCACGCCGGAAACATATACAAGGAACAGGTTATCCTTGACCGGCAGCGATACCCACAGCATCATCACCGCCCCTGTGCCGTAGAGCGGAAGCAGGGGCAGTCGGAGGAATCCCCTGTTTACAAACTGTCTTTTTTTAAGGGACACATAAGTAGACTCAAAAATCCACCCGAAGAAACAATATATAAAGAAGAAAGTAAGCCACTGGTACCATGAATATTCATACATATAAATTCATCCTCTGCTCTGTTTTATGACTCTAATCATACTGGGTTTTACCGGAAAATGCAATCTACCAGGTGACAATTTTATCAATCAGCACCCTTTGCTCGTCCGAAGAGCGTGTCAGGTAGATGCGGGTGGTTTCAATGCTTTCATGCCCCATAAGGTCGGCCAGAAGTGAGATATCATTGAATTTGGACAGGAAGTTCTTGGCAAAACGGTGCCGGAAGCTGTGGGGATAAACCGTATCAGGACTGATGCGGTAATGCCTGGCAAGGACCTTAAGCTGGCTGCTGATACCCCGCGGCGTAATCTGGTTCCCCTGCCGGTTGGTGAACACAAACCCGGACCGGATGCCGCGCAGGGCCAGCCAGGACAGCATTTCCCCGCAGAGCTTTTCCGGGAAATAAATGCGCCGCACCTTGCCTCCCTTGGAATACAGGTCCATGCAGCCAATCTGTATGTGCTCCGCCTTAATCTGCACCAGCTCGCTGACCCGGGCGCCCGTGGCCCCCAAAAACCGCACCACGAAATACCAGAACATGTTGCCATCCCGTTTCAGGCAGCGTTTCAGGCGCTCATAATCACGCTTGGAGATGATATTGTTGAGGAACGGCTTTTGCTGATGCTTTACCGAGGGCAGCTTATACGGGGAAAGCAGGGAAATGCTGCAGGGCGGTATGTCACACCCACACTCGCCGCCGTCCATCCCATCCCCGCCGTTTTCCCCTCCTTTTCCCGCTGCTTCCTGAAGCGCAGTCACATACTGGTTAATGCCGTAAATCCGGGTATTGACCGTATTCGGCTTATAATGCTCCATGAGCCACACCTTATAAGCCTGCAGATACTCCACCGTCACATCCTGGTACAGCGAGTGGTAATGGCGCACTGATGTCAGATAGGAATCAATGGTATTTTCAGCCGACCCGCGTTTCTGGAGGAAATCACGGAAATATTCTAAGTTTGCCTGGAAATCACAGGTATTATTCATTATTTGTCCTTCTATGGAATCCATGTCATTCACCCTCCTTTGCAATCACCAGTCAACCACCTTATTTATGATCCGGTACTGCTCGCTGCTGCTGCGCCGCAGGTATATCCTGGTGGTTTCGATGCTCTCATGCCCCAGAAGGTCGGAAAGCAGTGTGATGTCGCCGCATTTCTCAATGAAATTCTTGGCAAACCTGTGCCTGAAGCTGTGGGGATACATGACCTCCGGGTCCAGATGGTAGCGGGCCGCGAACACCTTGAACTGGGCCCTTATGCCGGATGGGGAAAGGGGTGAGCCGAACCGGTTCAGGAACAGGTGCCCGCTCCGGCGGCCGATATGCTGGAACCACTGCTTAAATTCAATGCCCAGCTGGGTAGGGACATAGATACGCCTCATCTTATTGCCCTTGGAATAAATATCCTTATGCCCCCTGTCAATGTCCTCGATTTGAAATGTGATCAGCTCGCTGACCCGCACCCCGGTCGTGGTAATCAGGCGCACGATGAAATAGTAGGTGAACTCCTCATTTTCAACCAGCTTCCGTTTCAGATATTCATAGTCGGCCTGGCTGATGATTTTGTCCAGATACGTCTTCTGCTGTATTTTAATCATGGTAATGGGCGTGATGGATGTCTGCCGGTATTCCATGAAACAATTGAGGGCCCGGATTCGAAGGTTCACGGTCTGGGGCTTATAATGTTCCAGGAGATATACCTTATAGAGCTGCAGGTTGCGTGGGGTGAGCTGTGGATAGAGATGGTAGAACTGTTCCACCGCATAGCGGTACACACAGATTGTATTCGGCGATTTGTTACGCGCGACCAGATACTTCTCAAACAGGTCCAGCGTATGGTTAGGCTGTAGTTTCGGTGTAGCTGTCATGTTGTAATCCTCCTCTTTAGTGGTTAAATTTTCCATTTTTAATACTAATTTATATCTTCGGAAAATGTAAGAGGTGGGGGGATGGGCCGTGGACAAAAAGAAAGCGGATATTACCTATTTGTGGCTATCTTGTGGCTATCATGATGGGGAACAGCAAAAAAGAACGCCTCCCTGTGTCTCCACAGCCAGCGTTCTTTTTTGTTTTTTCCGCATGGCCCAGGGCCTGCGTGGGAATGGTAGGTATATAAAAAAGAAAATGTTATTAGGGGGGCCGGACGAATTTCTTCGTCCGGTATGAGTATGAAAAAGCTTTGTGATTTCAAGTAATCACTTGAAACAAAGGCCTCGTCCACCTCTCGGTGAACTTGATATAATCATAAGCAATAATTGTGACAAAAATATGTCCGCAACATAAAAAAAACCTAAAGAAAATAAAAAAGAAAAAAACCCTTTGAAAACTTTACAATATTGTATATAATAGAAGCAATGCTATAAAAGCAAAACAGAACAAGCAGCCAGACTTTAGGAATAATTGAGCAGCCGTTCCGGGAAAACAGGTTCCATAAGCCTGCGCGCCGGTATGGATAGCGAGGAGGAATTATCTATATGTTTTCGATGATGTCCAATGATATTGGAATTGATTTAGGGACAGCCAGCATCCTTGTGTATATTAAGGGCAAGGGTGTTGTATTAAAAGAACCGTCCGTAGTGGCCATTGACCGTGACACTAACAAAATCATGGCAATCGGCGAAGAAGCACGTCTTATGATTGGACGTACCCCGGGCAACATCGTTGCCGTGCGTCCTCTGCGCCAGGGCGTTATTTCCGATTATACCATTACAGAAAAAATGTTAAAATACTTCATCAGCAAGGCAGTGGGCAAGAAGACGCTGCGCAAGCCAAGAATCAGTGTCTGCATCCCCAGCGGTGCCACTGAGGTTGAGAAAAAGGCAGTGGAGGATGCAACCTACCAGGCAGGCGCCCGTGAGGTTGCCATCATTGAGGAGCCGGTAGCGGCAGCCATCGGCGCAGGGATTGACATAGGCAAGGCCTGCGGCAACATGATAGTGGATATCGGAGGCGGTACAGCCGATATCGCGGTCATTTCCCTGGGAGGCCCGGTTGTGAGCACATCCATCAAGATTGCCGGGGATGACTTTGACGAGGCCCTGGTGCGCTACATGAGGAAAAAGCACAACCTTCTCATCGGTGAGCGCACGGCTGAGGAAATCAAGATTAACATCGGCGCCGCATACCGCAGGCCCGAAGTCCTTACCATGGAGGTAAGGGGACGCAACCTGGTAACCGGCCTTCCCAAGACCATCGTGGTTACCTCGGACGAGACACTGGAAGCCCTGCGTGAACCGGCCTTACAGATTGTAGACGCGGTGCACAACGTGCTGGAGCGCACCCCGCCTGAACTGGCAGCAGATATCTTTGACAGAGGCATTGTCATGACAGGAGGCGGTTCCCTGCTCAGCGGTCTGGATGCCCTGATTGAGGAAAAGACAGGCATCACCACCATGATTGCGGAAGATCCCTTGACGGCAGTGGCAATCGGAACAGGTAAGTTCATTGAATTTGCCCACGGAATGAATATGATGATGGAAGCATCCATGGGCGGAAGCAGCAGAGAAGACTATTAAGAATCAGAACCCGGACATGCATATCGTTCCGGGTTCTTTCGGTTAAAAATATGGCAACGATTACAGGATTCATAGAGCGGATTAAATTCCGCAACGAGGATAACGGATACACGGTCTTAAGCGTCACGGACCAGAATGACGGCGATGAAGTCATCATGGTGGGAACCCTGGCCTATGCGGCAGAAGGCGACATGATAGAAGCCAGCGGCCATATGACGGAACACCCTGTGTACGGCGAACAGCTCCAGATAGAGAGCTACGAAATGAAAACACCCCAGGACGAGCTGTCCATGGAACGGTATTTGGGCTCCGGTGCAATCAAAGGCATCGGGGCCGCTTTGGCTGCCAGGATCGTGCGCCACTTTAAGGCGGATACCTTCCGGGTGATGGAGGAAGAGCCGGAACGCTTATCAGAGGTCAAGGGCATCAGTGAAAAGATGGCCATGGCCATTGCGGAGCAGGTGGAGGACAAGAAAGACATGCGCCAGGCCATGATGTTCCTTCAGAACTATGGCATAACCATGAACCTGGCAGCCAAGATATACCAGCAGTACGGGCCAACCCTCTACGGAATCATCCGGGAAAATCCTTACCGCCTGGCCGATGACATCCCCGGCGTGGGATTCAAGATGGCTGACGAGATAGCGGAGCGGGTAGGCATTTTCACGGATTCCGACTACCGCATCAAGGCCGGAATCCTGTACACCCTTCTCCAGGCCACCTCAAACGGCCACACATACCTGCCCCAGGCAGAGCTGTTTGCCCAGGCATCCGAACTTCTGAAGGTGGATCCCTCAGCCATGGAAAAGCACCTGATGGACATGCAGATTGACCGCAGGGTGGTCGTAAAGCAGGCAGAACAGGGCCCGGTAATCTACTCCTCCCAGTATTACTATCTTGAACTGAACGCCGCCAGGATGCTTCACGACCTGAACATCAAAGGCGACACGCCTGAGGCGGAGATAAAAGAAAACCTCAGGAAGGTCCAGGAAATCCAGGCCCAGGAGAGCCAGGCCCGTCAGGCCCGAACCCAGGAAAACCAGACCCAGGCAGACCAGACCCAGCTAACCCAGGATAAGGAGCGTCAGACCCAGGATTCCATCTGCCTGGACAGCCTCCAGGAGAAAGCTGTCTACGAAGCTGTCAACAGCGGGCTTTTAGTCATCACAGGCGGCCCCGGCACCGGAAAGACGACCACCATCAACACCATTATCCGGTATTTTGAGATGGAGGGCATGGAAATACTCCTTGCAGCGCCGACCGGACGGGCAGCCAAGCGCATGACGGAGGCCACGGGCTATGAGGCCAGGACCATCCACCGCATGCTGGAACTGGTGCCATCAGGCCCGCCGGGCGGGGACAATGATAAATCAGGAATGGGCACCTCCGGCATGCATTTTGACCGGAATGAGGAAAATCCCCTGGATGCGGACGTAATCATCATCGATGAGATGTCAATGGTGGATATAAGCCTGATGCACTCCCTGCTGCGCGCCGTCAATGTGGGCACCCGTCTGATCCTGGTAGGCGATGTGGACCAGCTTCCAAGCGTGGGTCCGGGCAATGTGCTCCGGGACATCATAGATTCCGGCTGCTTCAATGTGGTCAAACTGACCAACATCTTCCGCCAGGCAGCCCAAAGCGACATTGTGGTCAATGCCCACAAAATCAATGCAGGGGAACGTGTGGACCTGGCAAAACGCAGCAATGACTTCCTGTTCATCCGGCGGGACAATCCGGACGCTGTCATAAGCGCCGCCATCACGCTGATTCAGCAGAAGCTGCCAGGCTATGTCCATGCCCAGCCATTTGACATACAGGTCATGACCCCCATGCGCAAGGGCGCCCTTGGGGTGGAACGGCTGAACCAGGTGCTCCAGAACTACCTGAATCCCCCGGATAAGTCAAAAAAGGAAAGGGAAGCAGGCGGAATCATTTACCGTGTTGGCGACAAGGTGATGCAGATAAAGAACAACTACCAGATGGAGTGGGAGGTCTGCAACAAATACGGCATCCCTACGGACCGCGGCGCCGGGATTTTTAACGGGGATGTGGGAATCATACGTGAGATTAACGAGTACGCGGAACTTCTCACCGTAGAGTTTGACGAGGGCAAGAAGATAGAATACAGCTTCAAGCAGCTGGAGGAGCTGGAACTGGCCTATGCCATCACCATCCACAAATCCCAGGGAAGCGAGTACCCGGCCGTCATCATTCCCATGTACAACGGTCCCAGGATGCTCATGACCCGCAACCTCATATACACGGCCGTGACCCGTGCCCGCGCCTGCGTATGCCTGGTGGGCCAGCCGGACGCCTTTTACACCATGGCGGGTAACTGCGTGGAACAGAAGCGGTACTCCGGGCTGAAGGTACGGATACGGGAGATTTATGAGATGGAAGGCTAGGATGAATGGCAAGATAAAGATTAACATAGTGAGATTGTCTATTTATGGTAGAAATTGCTGCCTGCATCCAGTAAAAACCATCCCGCACGATATGCCGCTACGCCAGGATGGGAAAAGTACTGGTTCATGGACTTATGGGACTGTTGGATGAAAGTAGGCAGGATAAGTGAATAATGGACAGGATAAGGTTTCCGGGACGATGAATCCCGGAAATCCTTTATTTGTGTTACTGTATTGCCAGGAGGAATCTCCTTCATTTTATTTTTGTCCAAGGTCTGCATCAAGTCAGGTTCAGTTATTTTATTAGCATTCCTTCTGTATCATCTGATTGGAAAATAAGATGTGCAAAGCTTTGGCAGGCATTTTTAAGTTTTAGAAGGCTTTATGGAGCTTTAGCAGGCATCACACGGTTTTAAAAGGTATTACAAAGCTTTAGCAGGATTTATAACTGCTTACAAAGCTGCTACAGCTTTATAAGCAGTTGATTTTACAAGAAATCTGTGTTAGTGTAATCAATATACCCCAGATGTCCCTTCTGACATTAAAATTCCACATCATAATTCTGGATTCCTATATCTATACCCACACACCTAAGACACCTAAGCCCACCGGGCTGTCAATGAAGTCAAACATATCCCATGAGAAGACAAAACAATCCATACAAAACGGAGAACCACGAAAATGAACCCAATCCAATCAATCACCAGCCATCTCTTAGACCTCCTGTTCCCGCGCCGGTGTCCTGTCTGCGCCCGGATTGTCATGCCCAGGGGCAATCTCATCTGCCCTGAATGTATGAAAAAACTGTCCTGGGTGCACAGGCCAACCTGCAAAAAATGCGGAAAGGAGGTACTAAGCGACACCATTGAGTACTGTTATGATTGTACAAAGCACAGAAGGAGCTTTGATTACGGCCTTTCCCTGGTTAATTATGATGACATTGCCAGTAAGTCCATGGCTCAGATAAAATACAACAACAAGCGCGAATACCTGGACTTTTACAGTGAAGCCATGTTCAGGGGATTGGGGAAGCGGATCCTGCGTATGAAGGCAGACGTCCTGGTACCTGTCCCGGTCCATCCGTCCCGTTTAAGGATAAGGGGATTCAATCAGGCAGAAGAACTGGCATGGCGGCTGTCTGAAAAGACAGGAATACCTGTAGACAGATCAATCCTGAAACGCAGCAAAAAGACTGCCCCGCAGAAATCATTAGACCCATCAGGCCGCCTGAAAAACCTGGAACAGGCATTTACAGCAGGACACATTCCCCCGAATATCCATTCCGTAATCCTGGTAGATGACATCTATACCACTGGAAGCACCATTGAAGCATGTACACGGGTGTTGAAAAAAGCCGGGATGGAACATGTGTATTTTGTCACGATTTTTATCGGACATGGGCAGTAATAAGTAAACATTAAAACCCTGCAATTCTAAAACGTAGTCTGAATCCGTCATCTAAATCCATCATCTAAATCCATCATCTGAATCCATGACCCGAATCCATCATCTGAATCCATCATCTGAATCCATCCCCTGAATCCATC
>SKEY01002928.1_pt1 | contig 16456 bp, 17 predicted proteins | sample 4843871 | NCBI WGS metagenome assembly SKEY01 (sample SAMN11008797, study PRJNA524170) | human gut metagenome | biome: Human fecal sample; material: Feces; isolation source: fecal sample from pouch patient p36 | host: Homo sapiens | place: Israel: Tel-Aviv | collected 2016-12-04 | reverse complement strand
AATCCATACTCTTCAAAAAATGCTTGTCTAAATTCTAATAAGTTATCATCCATAATGGCTTGTCTCACTTGTTTCATTGTATTTAATAAGAAATATAGATTATGGTACGACGTCAAACGAATACCAAACGTTTCATCACACTTAATTAAATGGCGAATGTAAGCTCGTGTGTAATTGCGACAAGTGTAGCAATCACATTTCTCATCAATTGGACGATAGTCTTCTGCGTATTTTGCATTTTTAACGACCAAACGTCCTTGACTTGTCATACATGTTCCGTTTCTTGCAATACGTGTTGGTAACACACAATCAAACATATCAATTCCACGAATTACACCATCGATTAATGAGTCTGGCGTTCCAACACCCATTAAGTAACGAGGTTTATTTTCTGGAATCAGTGGTGTTGTGTATTCAAGCACTCTGTTCATCTCTTCTTTAGGTTCTCCTACTGACAATCCTCCGATAGAATAACCAGGGAAGTCTAAGCCAACTAATTCACGTGCACTTTGTTCACGCAAATCTTTGTACCCAGCTCCTTGAATAATCCCAAACAATCCTTGTCGATCTGGATTTTGGTGAGCTTTTAATCCACGCTCAGCCCAACGTGATGTTCTCTCAATTGATTTTTTCACGTAGTCATGACTTTCTTGGAATGGTGGACACTCATCAAAACTCATCATGATATCTGGTCCTAATTTATTTTGAATTTGAATAGCTTTTTCTGGTGATAAAAACATCTTAGAGCCATTTAGGTGGTTTCTAAAATGAACACCAGATTCTTCAATTTGTCGCATATCTGATAATGACCAGACCTGGAATCCTCCAGAATCGGTTAAAATTCCTTGGTCCCAGTTCATAAATTTATGTAGTCCACCTGCACCTTCTACAATGTCCTCACCAGGGCGTAACCATAGATGATAGGTATTACTTAAAATAATTCCGGCACCCATCTCTTTTAATTCTTCTGGTGCCATTGTTTTTACAGTCGCAAGTGTTCCAACTGGCATAAACATTGGTGTTGGAAATGTTCCATGAGGTGTGATAATTTCACCCAATCTTGCGCCAGTATGCTTTTCTTTTTTTATCAATCGATATTTAATTGCTGGTTCTGTCATGTCTCTTCTCTCTTTCTTTATTTGACAAACATCGCATCCCCAAAACTAAAGAAGCGATATCTTTCTTTTACGGCATGTTCATAGGCATGTAGGACGTTTTCTTTTCCGGCAAAAGCACTGACTAACATAATCAATGTGGACATTGGCAAATGGAAGTTAGTTAAAAATGCATCGACTATTTTAAACTCATAGCCTGGTTTAATAAAAATATCTGTCCATCCATTGTCTTCTTGTAATTTGCCGTCAAATTTTGTCCCAATGGTTTCAAGTGTTCTGATAGATGTTGTCCCTACTGCCACAACTTTCCCACCATTTTCTTTAACCGCATTAAGTGTGTCTGCGGCGTCTTTAGTTAAACGATAAAATTCACTATGCATTTTATGATTTTCCACGTCATCAACACTGACTGGTCTAAATGTTCCAAGTCCAACGTGAAGGGTTAAATATACTAATTTAACACCTTTGTCTTCAATTTTTTTCAATACATCTGGTGTGAAATGTAACCCAGCTGTTGGAGCGGCTGCTGACCCATTCTCTTTCGCATAGACAGTTTGATAACGGTCATTATCACTTAGTCTCTCTTTGATATATGGTGGTAATGGCATTTCTCCAAGTGATTCTAAAATCTCTAAAAAGACACCATCATAAGAAAAAGTAATCATGCGACCACCATGCTCTAATTCTTCATTAACAACTGCTTTTAGAGCACCGTTTCCAAACGAAATCACCGTTCCTTTTTTAGCACGTTTGGCAGGTTTAATCAAGGTTTCCCATGTGTCACCTGTTGTATTTGTTAACAATAAAACTTCCAAATGTCCACCTGTATCAGGCTTTTCTCCGTGAAGTCTTGCAGGAAGAACTCTTGTATCATTCATAACAAGAGCATCTCCTTCGTTTAATTCATCTATAATCGCAGGAAATTGAGTGTCTTCAATTGCTCCTGTTTTAGAATCTAATATTAATAACTTTGATGATGCACGATTTTCAAGTGGTGTTTGTGCAATCAGTTCTTCTGGTAAATCAAAATCAAAGTCAGAGGTTTTTAATGTCATATCCTCACCTATTTCCTTTCTGTTCCTTCTCCTGTTGTATTTTAACACTTTTAGTCTCAAATAAAAACAGTCTGATAGCTTAACTCTCTTGATTGTAAGGATAACCTAAGTGTTGATACGCATATTCTGTTACAATTCTTCCTCGTTGTGTGCGTTTGATGAACCCTTTCTGGATAAGGTAAGGTTCATACATGTCTTCTACTGTTTCACGTTCTTCGCTGATATTTACAGCAATCGTCGTTAACCCAACTGGTCCACCATTGTATAACTCAATCATCGCACGAAGTAATTTCTGATCGACATAATCTAGTCCTTTATCATCTACTTGAAGCATTTTTAACGCGTCATCAGCAATTTGTTTTGTGACAATTCCTTCACCTGTGACTTGTGCAAAGTCTCTCACTCGTTTTAACAAGCGGTTGGCGATACGTGGTGTGCCTCTTGAACGTCTTGCAATCTCATAAGCACCACTTTCCTCAATTATCACATCAAAAATATCTGACGAACGAATGACAATTTCTTTCAAATCAGCTTCATCATAGTACTCCATATGACAAATAATCCCGAAACGATCTCTAAGAGGTGCTGATAACATACCAGCTCGTGTCGTTGCCCCTACCAAAGTAAATGGAGGCAACTCAAAATGAACTGGATGAGAGGTTGGGCCTTGACCAATCATAATATCGACATAAAAATCTTCCATAGCTGAGTATAAAAGTTCTTCCGCCACACGTGGCAAACGATGAATTTCATCAATAAATAACACGTCACCTGGTTCTAACTCATTTAGTATTGCCACTAAATCTCCTGGCTTTTCAATAGCTGGACCACTCGTTGTTTTGATGCTGACGTCCATTTCATTTGCTATCACCATAGCCATTGTTGTTTTACCTAATCCAGGTGGTCCATATAGTAAGACATGGTCAAGTGCTTCATTTCGTTGTTTGGCTGCCTTGATGTAAATTGTCAATTCATCTTTCACTTTTTGTTGGCCAATATATTGAGATAACCGTGTTGGCCTAAGTGACTTTTCTACCATTTCTTCCGCGTCTAATGTTTCAGAAGAGACAAGTCGTTCTTCTTGTTCTGACATCTTCTTTACCATCCCCTACTTTTTCATTAATAATTTCAGTCCAATACGTAAGTACTCGTCTGTTGTTTTATCTTGATAACTTTCAAGCTCTTTTTTGATTTTCTTAATCTCTCTTTCAGAATAACCAAGTGCTTTGAGCGCTTCGATTGCTTCATCTAATTGTTGCGTTGGCTCTACTGTAAACAAATCTTCCTGTGTGGAAATAGTCGTTGTTTCAGATACATCTATTTCGACATCATCTAATTTACCTTGTAAATCTAAAATCATTTGTTGTGCTGTTTTCTTTCCAACACCTGGGAATTTAGTTAGATATGTCGCGTCTTGCGCTTCGATTGCTTGAACTAAACCTGAATGGTCATCTAATGCCATAATCGCCAAGCCACTTTTTGGTCCAATTCCTGAGACACTGATTAATTTTAAAAATAGTTGCTTTTCTTCAAGTGTGGCAAACCCGTAAAGTAAATGGGCATCATCTCGAATGACTTGATGTAAGTAAACGGTCACCTCTTGATTTAAATAAGCTGAGTAGCGAAAAGGATTCGCCACTGCAATTTGATAACCTAATCCATTTGTTTCAACGACTATATAATAAGGACTAGTAAATGTTACTGTCCCTTTGATGTATTCATACACTTTTTTTCTTCCTTTCACGTACGCATGTTCCCTAAAATTGTACCATATCCCGAACAATTATCCTATGCTTTCCTTATTAAAAAAAGCCCCCATAAACATGGGAAGCTTTCATTATTTGAAAAGAGCAGAATACTCAGCGTAACCTTCTTTTTCTAGGTCTTCAACTGGTACAAAACGTAACGCAGCACCATTAATACAATACCTTAGTCCACCTTTGTCTTGTGGTCCATCTGGAAATACATGACCTAAGTGAGAATCAGCTTGCGAACTTCTTACTTCAGTTCGCACTCTTGCAAGTGTTGTATCTTCAAGTTCTTTTAATGTCGCAATAGGTTTCGTAAATGATGGCCAGCCACATCCTGCATCGTATTTATCTGTGGAAGAAAATAGTGGTTCGCCACTCACGATATCGACATATATTCCTTCTCTATCAAACTGGTCGTACTCGCTTGAAAAAGGACGTTCTGTGCCATTTTCTTGAGTCACTTGATATTGTAAAGGGGTTAATGTTTGTTTTAACTCTTCTTTATTTGCCAACTTGCTTCACCTTCCTAATTCTTTAAATAATTGATTTAAATAACCAACTGGTAAGCCAACGATAGAAAAATAATTCCCTTTTATCTCTTTGACAAACACACTTGCTTTTCCTTGGATACCATAAGCCCCTGCTTTATCCATTGGTTCACCAGTTTTAATGTAACCAGTGATGTCTTCTTCATCCAAATCATAAAACAACACATCCACAACGTCGATATGTTCATATATTTTTTCAGGGGTTATCACACAAACGGCTGTCATCACTTTATGTTTGGTGCCACTTAGTTTTTCTAGCATGTTGTAGGCATCTTTTTCATCCATTGGTTTTCCTATAATATCATTATCTAACACAACCGTTGTGTCACACCCAATTACTGTTTCATTAGGATAAAGTTTAACGATTTCTTTAGCTTTTTCTCTAGCCATACGACTAACGTAGTCTTTTGGTGATTCATCTACATTGACTGTTTCATCTATATCAGCTGGACTTATCGTAAAATGACTTGTCACAAATGACAATAATTCTTTTCTTCTAGGTGATGCTGACGCTAATATCATGTACGTCTTCCTTTCTAATGTGGCTCTTGAATTCGTTTAAAGAGTTTCTCCATATCTTGATTTGTAAAATGAATTAAGACCGGACGACCATGTGGGCAATTAAATGGATTGTCACATGTTTTTAATTCTTCTAACAATGCTCGTGCTTGACGTTCATCTAAATGATGATTGGCTTTAATTGATTGCTTGCAACTCATCATAATCGCCGTATCTTCACGGAATGTTTTCACGTCAATTTTTCCTTCATTAAGAAAAATATCAATCATCTCACGAATCGTTGCTTCTTCTTTTCCAATCGGGTACCAAGTTGGGTGTGACCGGATAATAAAACTTTGTTGTCCAAAGTCTTCTAACTCGATCCCCACTTTTTCAAATACTGATAAATTCTCTTTGATTTTTAAGTAATCATCCAATGAGTACTCTAAAATAATCGGCACAAGGAGTTGTTGTTTGTCTTCTCCTACATCACCTATTTTTTCTCTAAAGTATTCATACTTGATACGTTCTTGGGCAGCATGTTGATCGATAATATAAAGTCCCTCATCACTTTGAGCAAACAAATAGGTGCCATGCATTTGACCAAAATACTCTAAGTGTGGAAAAGCATGTGTTGGCGTGTCTTTTGTATCAGTTTCTGGCAGATCAACCACTTCTTCAACCACTTCATGAGAAACAGTATTTGATTCTATATCACTTTCTTGCGTGTAATCTGCATCATCTAATTTTTCTGACACACCATTTGTGTAATCTTTTGCTTCTTTAAATAACTCTTTTTCTTCATTATTTTTTAAATAAAACTCACCCGTTAAGGAATCATAGGCTAAGTTAGTATCTTTAATTTGTTGTTTGCGTTCGAGTGGTTTAGCTGAATGCTCAAAGGGGAGCTGTTGTTGCTCAACTTTTACCGTATCAACTTGTTTCATAAATGGCTTAGTCTCATTGACTCTTGGTATTAGTACTTCTTCGCCTAATGCTTTAGAAATACTTGTTTCAATTAATGCTACAAGCTCTTTTTCTTTACTCAAACGAACTTCTTGTTTAGTTGGATGGACATTCACATCAACAAGTAACGGATCCATCTCAATGGATAACACCGCAATCGGAAACCGACCAACCATCAGTTTTGAGCCGTATCCTGACACAATCGCTTTATTTAAAATAAAATTTTTGATGTAGCGACCATTTATAATAAGAGAAATATAGTTACGACTTGCTCGCGTGACTTCTGGTAAAGACACATAGCCCGTTAATTTAAAATCCAAATCCTCGCCAGAAATTTTTATCATTTTTTTTGCCGTATTAACACCATACACGCCAGCAATCGCTTGTTTCAGATCCCCACTACCCATTGTTCGCAACATACTGTGCCCATCATTCGTCAGAGTAAACGCGATATCAGGGTGACTCATCGCCAAACGATTGACGACATCTCCAATATTTGCTAATTCGGTTTGGAGAGTTTTTACATATTTCAGTCTCGCTGGTGTATTAAAAAAGATATTTTCAACGGTAATACTTGTCCCTTTACGCAAGGAATGAGCTTTGTGCTCTTTCACTACACCACCTGATAAGAAAAGGTAGCTTCCTTCCTCACCAGTTGACGTTTCAAGTGTAACTTCAGATACTGAGGCTATACTTGGTAATGCTTCACCACGAAAACCGAGTGAACGAATACGGAACAAATCTTCATGGTTATGAATCTTACTAGTTGCGTGTCGTTTAAAAGCATTTAAGACATCATCAGAAGAAATCCCTTCACCATTGTCAATCACTTGAATTCTTTTTAATCCAGATTCTTCAATAAAAATATCAATTTTCGTGCTACCGGCATCAATCGAGTTTTCCAGCAACTCTTTGACGACTGAAGCAGGACGCTCAACTACTTCACCAGCAGCAATTTGGTTTGCTAAAATCTGTGATAATTCTTCAATTTTCGCCATGCTTCTAGCCTCCTTTTACTGCACTTTTTTCTGTAACTCAGATAATATATTTAATGCTTCAAGTGGTGTTACACCTAACAGGTTTAAGTTTTTAATCTCATTTACCACTTCACTTGATTCTGATGTTTCTTCCCCAAATAACGATAGTTGACCAACATCGTCTACCTGTTTATTTTCTTTTTCGACAACGATTTCAGTTACGTCTGTTGTGTGAACAGCTTGTGACTCAAAATTTTCTAATAAATCAGATGCTCGGTGGAGTAAATTTTCTGGTAATCCAGCTAGTTTCGCTACATGAATCCCATAACTTTTATCAGCTGGACCTTCCATCATTTTATGTAAAAATACCACTTCACCATTTTCTTCCACAGCTCCAACATGACGATTGCTGACACCTTTTAACTCATCTTCAAGAGTTGTAATTTCATGATAATGCGTAGAAAATAATGTTTTAGCACCAACATATTCATGAATGTACTCAATGATTGCCTGGGCTAATGCCATTCCGTCATAAGTAGCTGTCCCACGACCTAACTCATCAAATAAAATCAAACTGTTTGGTGTGGCGTATCTCAACGCCTGATTAGCTTCCATCATTTCGACCATGAATGTACTTTGACCCGATATCAAATCATCTGATGCACCAATTCGAGTAAAAATTTGATCAAAAATAGGAATGACCGCAGATTCTGCCGGCACAAAACAACCGATTTGCGCCATAATAACCGTTAATGCCAATTGTCTCATATATGTACTCTTACCAGACATGTTCGGTCCAGTGATTAGTAATATCATTGTGTCTTTATCCATCTCAATACTATTAGGCACATATTCTTGACTGCCTAGTACTTTTTCAACCACTGGGTGACGACCATTTTCTATCTGGATAACTGATTGATTGGTGGTCATTTCTGGGCGAACGTATTGATAGGTTTCACTAATATCAGCAAATCCTTGTAAAATATCAAGTGTTGCCACTGATTTTGCCAAGGACTGTAGTCGGTCTATTGATTCTTTCACCGTTTCTCTGACTTCCAAAAACAAACGATACTCCAAATCTTGAGATTTTTCTTGCGACTCTAAAATTAATGTTTCCATCTCTTTTAATTCTGGTGTGATATATCTCTCTGCATTAGCTAATGTTTGCTTTCTTTCATAGCGATCAGCTGGCACATCTTGAATATTACTTTTCGTCACTTCAATAAAGTAACCAAACACTCGGTTAAATTTAATTTTTAATGTTTTAATGCCTGTTGCTTGTCGTTCTTTCGCTTCCATTTCTGCTAACCATTGTTTACCATTTTTCATCGCATCACGGTACGTATCTAATTCGTCATTGTATCCATCTTTAATCACATTTCCTTCTGTGATAGATAACGGAGCCTCTTCATTAATCGACTCACGTATAACCCCAACTAAATCATCCATTGGTGTCAATTTTTCTAACAATGTTCCAAATTGCCCACTATCTAATCCTTGAATAATTGATTGAATCATCGGAATTTGTTCTAAGGATTGTTTTAATTGAAGTAAATCTCGTCCATTGACTGTTCCAAAAGCCACTCGTCCTGCCAAGCGTTCTAAATCATATACATGACGTAAATAATCTTTTAAGTCCATACGCTCAAAGTAAGCTTGCGTTAAACTTTCGACCATCTCTTGTCGCTCTTTAATTGCAGATAATTTTAATAACGGGCGATCAATCCATTGTTTTAATAATCGTCCCCCCATCGCTGTCTGTGTTTCATCAAGTAACCATAACAGCGTGCCTTTTTTATCTTTTGAGCGAATAGATTGTGTTAATTCCAAATTATATTTCGAATAATAATCCATCTTTAAAAAATGACTTGGCTCATAAACTTGTGCTTGTTGCAAGTGACTAAGTTGTCTTTTTTGAGTATCTGAAAGATAAGACAATAACGTCTGAATAGATTGTTTAGCTAGTTCATCTGATACTTTTTCCATTAGGTAGCTAAACTCTGCTTCAACATCACCAATCTTTTGTTTAGATTGAACAATAGATTGTGCCTCAAACCATGATAGTAAGTCCTCTGGTAAGTCACTACCTATCACGATTTCTTTTGTACGCAATGCACTACACTCATTTTGTACCGTCTCATCATCAGATAACGTGGCCACACTGATTTCCCCCGTACTTAAATCTGTATAGGAAAAGCCATAGTTTTTCGTTTCGTCATCATAAACTATCGCTGTTAAAAAGTTATTTTGTTTTGCATCTGATTCTTGTTTCCCTAAAGCTGTTCCTGGTGTAACAAGTTGGACAACTTCACGTTTAACCATGCCCTTAGTTGTTTTTGAATCTTCTACTTGCTCACAAATAGCTACTTTATATCCTTTTTCCACTAAAATATCAATATAATTTGCAGCCGAATGATGTGGCACCCCACACATTGGAATAGGATCTTCAGCATTTTTATTTCGACTGGTTAAAGTCAATTCTAATAGCTGTGATACCTTTTCTGCATCCTCATAAAACATTTCATAAAAATCACCCAAACGATAGAATAAAAAAGCATCTGGATATTGAGCTTTTATCTCAAAATATTGTTGCATCATGGGTGTATGTTTTGTTTTTTGCGGCATACCATCACTTCCCTACTCTTCTTCATTTAACTTTTCTTCTAATGTATCATTCACTTGAGTTTGTAAAATCGAAGCCAAGTGATGTAATAAATCATTTGCTTCAACTAAACACTCTCTATATTCAACTACTAATGGATGTGTATCAAACGCTTCTTGCAGTTCATCTGCTTGACGTATGGCTTCTTTTTCTGCATTAGGTTTATCATAGTGAGCAAATTTGACTGCTTCTTTTTGCAACACTTTGATTTCTTCAACCAATTGCTTTAATCCCTCATGCTCATCAATTCGTTGTTCGATTTTTTTATAGGCTTTTATGGTGTCATGATTTTTTAAACCATCAAGCAACTCTGCCATAGACGCTTGAATATTATCATCGTACTCTGGTCTTTTTTCTGTCATAAAAGCTCCTTTCAAGGTTTACTCTCTAAATTGGTTATCCGCACTTATTGTACTTGCCTCTATTTTGGTGGCTTTTCCGGTTTTATCATCAATATCGATTACGCAATAAGATAAGATAGTACGTCCACTTGTCACAACTTCAAAGCGATGTGGTAATGCTGTACGGAATTTTTCAATGACCGCACTTCTTTCCATTCCTAAAATACCATCATATGGTCCTGTCATTCCAACATCTGATAAATAAGCCGTTCCTTCTGGTAAAATACGTGCATCATTTGTTTGAACGTGTGTATGTGTCCCAACAATCGCTGAAATGCGTCCATCTAAAAACCAGCCCATTGCTTGTTTTTCGCTTGTCACTTCACCATGAAAATCAATAAATATGTGTGATGTTCGTTGTGATGCTTCTTCTACTAATTTATCTATCACATCAAATGGATCATCTATTGGTGTCATAAACGTTCTTGCTTGCAAGTTTATTACCGCCAGTTCAATCGTATTGACTTTTACATACACAATGCCTTGTCCAGGTGTTGTGTCTTTTGGAAAATTAACTGGTCGAACCATTTTTTTTGCGTCCTGTATAAACTCAAAAATATCGCGATTATCCCAAGCGTGGTTACCTAAAGTCACCACATCTGCTCCATCTTGTAAGATTTCTTTGTATATTTTTTCTGTAATCCCACGACCTGCTGCGGCATTTTCACCATTCACAATCGTGACTTGGGGACGATATTTTTTCTTTAACTTTGGAAGATAGGTGCCCAAGGTTTCTCTACCTAATGACCCGACAACATCTCCAACAAATAATAAACGCATTTATTTTCCTCTTTTCTTATTAGCTACCTATATATTTTAACAAGTTTCAAACCTAAATAAAAGAAATCAAAGTTTTTTCTATCTTTCATTCTGTTCTTTTTATGTTAGAATGGAAAAAAATAGTGTTTCTTGAAAGGGTGAAACATCGTGCCAAACACACTACTTATCTTTGGAGGAAGCGGTTTTATTGGACAAAAAATTTGCCAAAAAGCGATAGAACAAGGCTATCACGTTTATAGCATTTCAACGCACGGTAAACCTAGTATAAATGAAAATTGGGTGAATCATGCGAACATGACTTGGATTGCAAGTGATGTAGTAAAACATGACACTTGGCAAAACGACATCCCAGATTCTATTCACTATTGTATTAATTTAATTGGAATTTTAAAGCAGACAACGAAACAAACCTATGTTAATAGCATTATCAGACCAAATGATATTATTAGTAATTGGGCAACAACAAAGCAGATACCTTATCTGTTTCTCTCAGCAAAATTTGGGCCATCAGGCTATATCAAAGCAAAAAAAGAAGCTGAATCTTTGATTATCTCTCAAGACAATCAAAATACTATTGTTTATTCTGGTTTAGTAACAGATAAGAACCATCTCTTAAAACAAACACAAGGCGTTGTATTGAAACTCGGTGCTAAGATACCCGTGCTTTCTCATTGGTGTAAACAAGTTTATCCAATAGACGTCAATCATTTGGCATGCGCCATTTTAAATGTCGTCAAGTCACCTGATAAAACAAGTAAATATGTTGATTTAACACAATAAAGGAGCGCGTTAAAGTGAATATTTTAATTACGGCAGGAGGAACATCTGAAGCAATCGATTCGGTAAGAAATTTAACCAATCATGCAACAGGTTCGTTAGGAAAAGTAATAGCAGAAACACTTGCTGAACATGTTGATACTATTTTTTATGTTCATGGACCAAAAGCAGTCCTACCAAATAATCCAGCTATCAAATTTTTTCCTATTGCTTCTGTTAGAGATTTAGAAAAAACGATGCAAGAAATTTTAACCACGACACCTATCCATACTGTCATTCATAGTATGGCTGTCAGTGATTATGAGTTAGACTATACGACATCGGAAATTGACTTAGCAAAAAACTTAGCCGATATGATATCAACTAAGTCACCTTCAACTAAAGATGAACTAGAAAACTTAATAAAAACAGCTCTTACTTCTGACGCATTAGCATCAAATACTGGTGAGAAAAAAATCCGTTCAACTTCTGAACAACTCATTATTGCATTAAAAAAAGCACCTAAAGTAATTCACTCCATAAAAAAATGGCAACCAACAACTCAATTAGTTGGGTTTAAGTTATTAGTTGGTGTGAGTGATGCTGATTTAGTAGCTGCTGCAACAGACAGTATCAAAAAAAATAAGGCTGACTACATTGTGGCTAATGACTTAGAAAATATTTCAACGGATAAACACGAAGCCTTAATTATTAATCATCAAGGGATCAAAAAGAGATGTCATACGAAACAAGACATCGCAAACACACTACTGACATTAATTAAACAGGAGGGATAAGTATATGCCGAAAGTATTATTAGGTGTTTCAGCTAGTATTTCCGCCTATAAAGCAGCGGATATCATCAGTCAACTAAAAAAACAAAATATTGATGTTGAAGTGATTATGACGGACAATAGTACAAAAATCATTCCAGCTTTGACACTTCAAGTTTTATCAAAAGAAACAGTCCATACAGACGTTATGTATGAACATAAACCAAGTGATATCAACCATATAGACGTGGTCAAACGAGCAGATTTATTTTTAGTTGCACCAGCTACAGCGAATATTATTGGAAAAATGGCAAATGGCATTGCCGATGATATGCTGTCGACAACTGCCTTAGCTGTCCATGATATACCAAAAATAATCGCACCAGCTATGAATACATATATGTATACAAACCCTGCCATGAAGCGTAATCTCACACTACTTGAAGAAGATGGGTATCAAATCATCGAACCAAAAGAAAGTTTACTGGCCTGTGGAGATTATGGTAAAGGGGCTTTAGCTGATGTCGATGTAATCGTTAATACCGTAAAAGAACAATTAATCAAAAAATAAAAAAGGAGTTTCATCGTGAAAACAAAACGTTTAACACTCACTGCTATATTTTTAGCAATTATCATCGTCTTTTCATTTACACCACTTGGGTTTATCAACTTAGGTTTTATAAAAGCGACGTTGGTACACATTCCTGTCATTATTGGTGGAATTGTTTTAGGTCCAAGAATAGGTGCTTTCCTAGGATTGTCATTTGGTTTACTTAGTATGACCATCAATACCATAACACCTTCAGCTTTATCATTTGCCTTTTCACCATTTATTCCTGTTCTTGGAACAAATAATGGTAGTCTATGGGCAATCGTCATAGCTCTTATTCCTAGAATTTTAACTGGGGTTGTTCCTTACTTTATTTACAAGTGGTTGAAATCTACTAATAAAGTACCTGATAAACTATCATTGTTTTTATCAGGTGTTGCTGCATCAATGGTCAATACACTTTTAGTAATGAACTTAATTTATTTAGTATTCCAAGACGCATATTCTCAACTAAAAGGTGTTGCGATTGGATCTGGACTATATAAAGCCGTTTTAAGTGTTATTTTTATCAACGGTGTTCCTGAAGCTTTAATCGCAGGAATCGCAGTAAGTGCCATAACTGGTGTGTTAATAAAAATATATCAAAAAGGTGGACAATCTTCATAAAATTATCGTTGTTTTTTCGAACAGTTATGATAAACTATTTATAGACTTAACTATAAGGCATAACCCGTATCATAATTACGCTTGCTTATGTTCTTATATTAGTCTTCCCTACTTTAATAAAAGTAGGGATTTTTTTACATAAGGGACCAATCACTATTCCAAAATGCCAACTCAGTCAATGGTGGATGTGGACTGGTGGTATTTTTAGTTTAGTGATTGTTCTAGCAACTATCATTATTCCAAGCAAAATCAGTTACACAACGTTTTTGGGTTCATTTAATCGGTATTGCTTTTTTAATAATTGGCGTGGTATTAGTAAAAAAATAGAAGCTATTACTTCTAGTCATTAGTAGCCATATCGATATTTATTACTATACAAAAAAATGTTTCACTATCCTTTGTAATTTTCTAACTTTTCGATGGTTTGTCGGACTAACTGACGAGGTGGTAAATATCGTCCAGATTCTTCACGTTGAGTGGCTTTCAAATCGAGTTGTCCCATATTAGAAAGTTCACTCAACGTAATTATAGGAATATTTTTTTCTTTAGCTAGCTGCCACATATAGTTCAATTCTTCGTTGCGTTTAACCGAATAATACTTAGTCATACCTAACAACAATAAATATGCTATCATAAACCATATTTTCCCAGAGATTAACAATGACACACAATATATTCCTATAAGAATATATAATAAATAATATATTTTTTTCATTGCCATAACGCTTCCTATTTCTTATATAAGTATAACAAAAAACTCTTACTTTTTCGTAAGAGTTTTTAATACGTCATAATCATTTCATCTTCATCATTATCTGGATTTTTAGCTTTTATCTCAATCACTAACTGATGAGGCAAACAAATACTTGTTTGTCCTACTCGACTAATCCAACTTGTCATAACCGCAATTTGATCTGGACTGTTATCTTCTTTTACTCGTATGCGAGTTCCATCAACTTCAACAATATTATATTTATCCCCACCTGGGTAGTAGGTTTTCTCAAAATGTTTTGTGTTTTCATTTAAATCAAAACGGTCAACTTCTTTACCTTTTATTGTAACAATTGCAATATTTCCACTAGTATCCTCTTTATGTTTCGCTTGATTTATACCAAATACCACATAAGGAACAAATGATAAAACTATCAAGCAGATAATTACTACACCATCCATATACCGCCATTGCTTTTTTAGTTCATGCCATATCTTCATCTCTTTATTTCCTTTCAAGCACTACTCTTAGTAAGATAACGTTAATTTCAAAAATCGTCAACTTATTTATTTAAATCTCTTTTTACATTCTTGTGAAAAAAATATCAATATTGCTATTTTATAGACTTTTATCTATAATTGTCTGATACAAACTCTAGGAGGAATTACAGTGTCAAAGTATCAAGTATTATTATATTATTTATATGTCCCTATTGAAGATCCTGAAGAATTTGCCAAAGAGCATTTAGAATTATGTAAATCTTTTAACTTGAAAGGCCGCGTCTTAGTTGCTAAAGAAGGTATCAATGGAACTCTCTCAGGTTTAACCGAAGATACACAACGTTATATGGATTACATGCATGCTGACGAACGATTTAAAGATATTTTCTTTAAAATTGATCCCGCTGATGAGCAAGCATTCAAAAAAATGTTCGTTCGCCCTCGTCCTGAATTAGTGTCTTTAAAATTAGAAGATGATATTAACCCATTAGAATTAACTGGAAACTATTTATCACCTCAAGAATTTAAAGAAGCTATTTTAGATGAAGATACGATTGTAATCGATGCAAGAAATGATTACGAGTATGATTTAGGTCACTTTAGAGGAGCTGTTCGTCCAGATATTCGCACATTTAGAGAACTACCTCAATGGATTCGTGATAACAAAGAAAAATTTATGGATAAACGTGTTGTGACATACTGTACTGGTGGAATTCGTTGTGAAAAATTCTCTGGTTGGTTAGTTCGTGAAGGCTTCAATGATGTTGGTCAATTACATGGTGGTATCGCTACTTATGGTCGCGATCCTGAAGTTCAAGGTGAACTATGGGATGGAAAAATGTATGTGTTCGATGAACGTATTAGTGTTCCTATCAATCATGTTGACCCAGTTATCGTTGGTGTTGATTGGTTTGATGGTACACCTTGTGAACGCTACGTTAACTGTGGTAACCCAGAATGTAACAGACAGATCTTGTGCTCTGAAGAAAACGAAGCAAAATATGTACGTGGGTGTTCTCATGACTGTCGTATTCATGAAAGAAATCGTTACATCACTGAAAATGACATTACACCAGAAGAATGGATTAAAAGAATTCATGACTTAGGTGAAGAATTTGACGTTGAAAGAATGGAAACTGTACAATAATAGTTACTTTAAACCTCTAACAAAGATAGTTGTTGGAGGTTTATTTTATATCTAGTGTGTATAATAGTGCAATAATTAAAACAATGATAAAGTAGATAAAGATGTGTCTACTAAAGCAAAATATATCTACCAAATTTCAATTAATCCTATCATAGAAAACAGCGCTCTATCCTCTTTTTATGTAAAATAAAAAATAACAGCATTTGGTTTTCTCAATGATTTTTGCATTATGGCTGGTATGTGTTCTTCATTAGAGCAAACAGTTGATACCATAAAAAACAGTTCTCTAGTTTCTATCACTGGATACATGGATCATACTTCTTTCTTCGAACTCAGACTAGCTGTTTCATTGGATAAACAAATTTACTATGTGACAGAACATCTAAACAATACATTCAACTTACCTTTTCCATATTCTATAGAACAAATAATCCCTATCTCATACGATGATTTCATCAGTATAGTTGATCATTTATGATAATAAAAAAAGTCACTAGTTCTCACTAGTGACAAAAAGGAGTTGTTTATTTACTTTGGAGGAGTAAATAAAATGAAAAAGTTTGTTAGGGTTGTTTTGTTGGTATAACTATATAATAACC
>SKEY01002927.1_pt1 | contig 16461 bp, 20 predicted proteins | sample 4843871 | NCBI WGS metagenome assembly SKEY01 (sample SAMN11008797, study PRJNA524170) | human gut metagenome | biome: Human fecal sample; material: Feces; isolation source: fecal sample from pouch patient p36 | host: Homo sapiens | place: Israel: Tel-Aviv | collected 2016-12-04 | reverse complement strand
TTACTTGGTAGATCACGTTTGCGGAACTTTCTTCTTTATTGAAACTCTCTTCTTTTGTCCAGAAGTTCCCGTTCTCAAAATCCGTTAAGGCTTGATCAATTTTATTGCGTAAATCATTTATTTGAACCTCCAGTTCAGAGATTCTCCCTTGAGCTTCAGTGAAGTTACGATTCATTTCGTCAATAGCTTGATTTTGAAGTTCATTTAATTCAGCTACTAGTTTATTGTATTCAGTGATTATCGTTTCTGCTTCTGGGGCATCAATATCAGCATTACCATCTACATAGATTTCAAAACCTGCTGTACTGTCTCGTTTGCCATCTTTAACGATAGAAAAATACGCTTGTTCATACTTCCCGGCAACAGCAAAAGCCATGTTAGGAAAAGTATAATCAAACGTACCTTTTTTCAACCCTTCAGGTGTACTACTTATGTTATTTGAGTCAAAAACTTTAGTTTGCCTATTATATGTTGTTCCTTCAAAGGTTATATCATAACCAGTAAGGTCAGCGACTTCATCTCTCCTAGTCAAATTAACAGTGACAGTTTGTAAACGATCATCGCCAACGCGTCCATAAACAATTGCAGGCATGATTGGATCTTTAGACAGGTCAAGATTAAGTATTTTATTACTCATCAAAATCCCCCTTAGTCTTTAGGATGCGTTCGATCTTCGACAAACGCTCTTCTTGTTTTTCAATAATTTCAATTAATTGTTTATTCGTCATTGTGTTCAACATTATCTGCTTATTCATATCAAGCCTTAAATAATTGTCTTTCTCACTTTTAACGGCTAAAAATGGCGAAAATTGAGCAATTAACCCCAGTTCTCGCTTAGTGTTTGGCTGTCTATTTGGATCATCACTCTGGTAATTTTGTTTTCGATTAAACTCAACAAAATTTAGCTTTTTGGTTTCCGCAATTGCATCTATAGTCGACTGTTCAATATTTTCCTTAAGCCGGATATCCGAACTATTTAGAATAGAATATCCATGCATATCAATATTGGAGTGAAAATCAACTCTAGTATTTGGATTTATTCGCATACTTTGAGCTATAAAAGAATCGATTATTCTACGCCTGTTCACATCCAAGTCTGCATAAAGAGTCATCGGTTGGTAAATCCCTACAAGCCCTTGTTGTCCATCTATAACAACAGATGCCTCATGAGCAGAACCGTCCCAATGGCTTATCCATAACTCATGCCCTGGGTATGCAGAAATAGTAGCATTAATTTTCCCTGATTCATATTTAGTTCTATTAAACGATGCTGTAACATCACTATTACTCCCATAAAGCCTCAACCCGTTAACATCATATGAAGTGATTAGTTCATTATCAATATAGTTTTTTAAAGTTCCTGATCGTAATATTGTTTTCCATGTTCCCGATGTGGAGGTTATTTCTCCTCCATCGATAGTACTCCCTTTTATAGATACTCCGATAATATTTATCGCTTGCAATGTTCCCGTTGTAATAAGATCCGCCACAATTGCTCCGTTATTCGTCATAGCTAGTCCATACGTGCCATTATAACCCGTAGAACTAAAACCTAATCCCCCAGCATTCCAACGCCATATTTTCTTCGCAGTATTAATATCCATCGTGTCCATGATTAAGATTTCTTGTGGATCAGCTAAAGAAGGATATATCACAACATGACCTTTCCCAGGATTTTTGATAATATCCGATGCCTCTTGTTGAGCTTTTTCTAACCAATCAACTTTGTCATTTATTTTTTCTACATCCGGCTGAGCATCATTCAACACTTTAGAAAAATCAGTTCTAGCATCGCCTAACTCAACCGACTCATACTGATCGAGTGCAACGTTCCAGACTGTTTTAACAATTTGTGCCGACGTATTGATTTCTAATTCATTGAAAGCTACTGTTACCCAATCACAGAGATCAATCGTTTCGAGGTTTTTAAGTTGGTCATCCATAACAGAACTAGCAAGATCAACGTAGCTCGCTTTGATAGAAACTTTTGGAATCCCAACATTATTATTCTTGATATACGCTTTGATCAGATTTCTTAAGGTGTCTACATCTTTTGGCTCTTTATCACTGAAATCAACCATTTGTATGCGTCTTTGCGTGTAGTTTTCCACGTATTCGCTATCTAAATAGGTTTCGGGTAACGTGATTATTTTCTCGTCATCACCATTACCGACTTTCGCCCACCCGTAAACAGAGGTGTAGGTATTCTCTATTGATTCTTCTTGAGTAATATCTGTTAGATTTTTCCCGTAGGCAATAATTACATTTTTTTCTATCCCTGCTTGAGCCATGAGTCTTACTTGATTATTGTTGAAAACATATTCCCCTCCAAAATTATCAAGTATCGATCCTCGAACCCCGCCTAAAACTTCTTGAGCATTCTTAAATTTAGATGGGTCCGAAAAATCAATAGATGCTTTAGTAGCTACGTCACTAAAGAAAGTAAAATCTCCTTTGGGCTCCATTTGACTTTTAAGTTGGTTTAATGCTGTTTGAGCAGGAATATTCTCAGATAGCGGTCCAATTTTAACAATTGATCTTAAAAGCTGGTATCTAAAGTGTTCACAGTATACCGTCACTATTCCATTAATCGGTTTGGTAATTTCTGCAATCTCAAGTCGTTGACTTTGCGCTTGTATAGTCGGACCTGCATCAGCAACTACCCATCTTCCGACCTTCAACTCTTTGAACAATGGTGCATTAACAGGATATTTGAAAGTCAGCTCATACATCCCGTTTTTTTCTCTGGTAACTAAAGGATTGATCGCATCACTTAACGGTCCGATACCTAACGAGGACCAATTATTATTTTTTTTATCATGTAAAATAATTGTACTCATACGGCTAGGTTCCTCCATCTAGGCTTAATCTTGAACTGATTAATATTAGTAAACGAGATTTCATTTTTTCCTGGTTGCAAGATAATCGGATTGTAACCATCAGTATTTAAGAAACAATACTTAGACACATTTACACCACCTGTCTTATAAGCAATACCATTTTCGCAATCCATTGTAATAATGCCGGTACCTGCTTCTTTTGCTATCCGAAACAGCTGTCCGTTGATATAGACGTTGCTATCAGCAGTAGCGGTGGTTTTATTGAAAGATATGATAGGTAAACTCGTAAAAATTTCTGGATTTGTTATCGACTGGCCGCTAAGAATCTCTCGTTCATCTTCACCGTCCATGCGAAATACAAACGGTTGGCACTTAAATGTAAAATCTATGTCTAACCAATCCCGTTTTAAGTCTTTTCCTGACGTTCCGCTATATCCCAAGACTTTGTAAAAGTACTCATTGTATTCACTGAATAATAGTGGGGTATATTTGCGAGATAAATAGAGCCACCCTGCTATATTTCTTAACTGGGCGGCGATAGTCTTATTTTGTGCTTTATATATCCTAACTGGAAATGTTTTTTCTACATCCTTATATTTCCCTCGGTCAAAAATTATATCTGAACTTCTGCCATCAACTTCTAAAAAATCTAACGATGTTTCTGGGATCACAAAGTCCATTTCATTTCTAATTCGCATTCTAAACTCGTTTGACCGTCTACCGCGAAATTGAAAATAAGGCAATTGAGTGAATTCTATTATAATCGCCCCCTTGATTGTCTTTCTGTCAATTTAGCTAGTTTAAGCGAGGTATCTTCGATAGCTTGCTCACTAGATAAATCAGCATATTCAATATTGAAATTGAAGTTCGGTGCATATGACTTCGATTCGCTTGAGTTGTTAATAATTTGCCCTCCTGCGCTTACTAGACCCATTCTTCCCGATCCTAAAGCTATCTCTGGAGTGATTTTATCTAATAATCCAGATGATAAAGCTTCCATTGTTCTGAATGCTTTATCTGAATCGGCCTCAATACCAGCTGCGATTCCTTGAGGAATGTATCGACCGATTTCATCTCTCATTACTCTAGACGGAGAATGGATATTAAGAGCATCAGCGATTGTATCCTTAATGCCATTCCCTATATCTGCAATAGTATCCCATAGGCTTTGTAAGCCGCTTGTAACACCGTTTATTAGCCCGCTAATAATATTCTGACCAATAGAATAGAGATCAATATTTCCCAAATTGCTAAAATAGCTTTGAACTTTGCTTACTGCATCAGAAACCCCTCGAGTTAGATTATTCCAAGCGTTTTGCGCTCCGCTTACCAATCCATTGATGATACTTAAAACAGATGACTTTAAGGATTGCCACATGTTAGAAGCCGTTGACTTGATCCCGTTCCATAAATTCGACATGAAATTTTTAAACGAGTTCCACGTATTTTGAAGCCCGCTGACTAATCCAGAAACGATACTAGAAACGTTGGCTTTTAGTGCATTCCAGATCGAGCTTGCTGCCGATTTGATCGCATTCCAGATGTTCGTAACAACTGACTTCAAATTGTTAAACTGAGCTGTGACATACCCAACGATTGTAGAAACCACACCCGAAAAGTAGGTTTTTATACCATTCCAGATCATGGACGCCGCCGCTTTGATGTTATCCCAAATTTGAGAAAGGTGTGATCCCATGCTTGAAAAGTCACCTGTAATTAAATCGGTAAGAATCAAAACAGGTGCGAGAATGACGTTTTTGATCAATTCCCACGCACCTTGAGCAACCATTTGGATACCTTGCCAGATCATACTTAAGCCAGAAGAGACGCTGTTCCAGACATTCATAAAGGCATCAATGAACGGCTGAATGATTCCCATAATCGTCGTTTTGAATAGTTCCCACATGACAGAAGCTGTTGTCGTGGATATTGGTCCATAGTGTAGTAAAGAATTCTACTATGCTTGTCCACGCATTTTTTATGCTTTCAACAGCCGAACCGGCGGCAAGTTTTATTCCTTCCCATATTCCCGCAAACCATTCACCAACGCCCGTCCAAGCGGCAACGATCGCATTCTTTGCAGTCACGAATGCTTGTTTGATGGCTTCCCAGATCGCAATGACGGCATTTCTAAAGCCTTCGTTTGTCTTCCAAAGATACAAGACTCCGGCAACTACTGCAGCAATAGCTGTTCCAATCAATACGAGTGGGCCACCTGCAGCCGCGGCAAGTGCCGAAAAGCCTGCTTTCAAAAGAGTCAAAGCTCCAGCTGCCGACTTAATCATACTAATCGCTGTTACTAAACCTTTTACCGCTGTAACAACAGTTGTGATCGTAGCGATTACGGAAGAGATGGTTTTGAATGCCAAAAAGCCAGCTACTGCTCCTGCAAGAACAGCACCCAGTGTATTAAAGACTTCCTTATTTTTATTGACCCAATCTGTTGCTTTCTGCAATGCCGGGACAACCTCATTCATAATGGCTTCTGTGATTTTTCCGCTCACATCCCAGATAACATCTGCCAATTTTGATAACATCGGCATGATCGTGTTCACGAATCCATCAAGAAGTGGCTTCATGATGTCAAGAGCTAACGGCACGACGTTGGCCAATAATTCTGAAAGTGCAATAGCCCAACTCGATATGATACCACTAATTTTCACTAGGATCGGCTGTGCTTGTGCGAGCAGGTTTTTAAAACTATCGATGAATCCACCGATGCGATCTTTAACGGAATATACAAGGTTACTTATTGATCCTTTGATCCACATCGTTGCCCACTTCATATTTGCAATGATTCCATCGAACATCTTCACATTGCTAAAACCGCTTTTCAGTTTCTCGATAGCCGGTAGAATCATATCCATTGATTTTACAATTGAGTTACCAGCATTATTGATCAGTACTTTCAGTCCATCGATGTGTTGAGCAATAGTTTTACCAGAAACTTTTTGAACCAATTCATCAAATTTTGTAATTATATTTGCCACGTTTTTTGAAATTGAATTTTTCAGATTTCCGAATGAAGTAGCGATACCAAGACTATTCTCTTTGGCTAGCTTCGCTAGCATTCCAGTCCCTGTACCTAGCTCAATCAATTTATCTTGAAACTGATCAAACGTTACATTTCCTTCTTTCAAGGCAGCATAAAGATCGCGCTGGGCAGACTTTCCGGTAAAACCCATCGCCTCTGCAGTCTTCTGTAATGCAAGCGGCATCGTTTCTTGAAGTGTTTTCCATGACTCCAAATCCACAGTTCCTGAAGAAAGCATTTGGTTATATTGTTGCATACCACGATTGGCATCTTCAGTAGATGCGCCACTTGCTAGAAACGCATTATTCAAAGCCAAAACTGTATCAGTTGATTTATCGAGATCACCAGTGATTGACGTTAATTGTTGTGTACTGGCCACGACATCATCTAACTTAGTCGGCAGACCATCAATTCCATCAGATAGCTTATTAATCGACTTTTTTGAGTCGTCAGCACTGAATCCTAACGCCTTCATAACCTTCGGAAACTTTTGCATCGTGTCGAAACGTGACACCGCGTCTCCAACGGAGTTTTTGAGTACATTAAAAGCTGCACTGGCAAGCTTAACAGCTCCGACAGCAACGGCCATATCTCTAATGCTCTTATTGGCTTTTGTAGATTTCCCCTCTAATTGATCCAAGTTTTTATTCAATCCAGTTACATCTTTACCGTCTACATTGACAGATATTGATACCGTTCCATCACTCATCGTCATCCTCCTCCCTTAACATATTTGGAAGAGCGTACTTACGCTGTAATTCACGCATTCTCCGCTTTTCTTTTGCATCCATTCCTTTTTGAGGTTCCCAATTTCGAATCTGGATGATGCGTTGCATAATAGAATCGTCTGGTAAACTCTCAAGAAGTGCCTGGAACTCTTGCCAAGAAAGTTTTCCTTGCTCTGCGAATAGATTTATCCCTATTTGCCTGAACGACGCATAAATGTACTTCGCGTCATAAACGATATCTAAGCTCTTTTTAGTCGGCTTTGTTGGTAATTCGTTTCCAAGTTCATCAATTTCAGGTTGATTATTTCCTTCGAATAAAATGAACTTGGATCGAATTAACTCCCACATGTCCAATTTTTCGGATAAACTTAAATCCGTTTCTCCTACTAATAATTCAATAACCAAGTCAATCTTTTGCTTACTAAACAGCTCTTTGTCTGCTAGAACATCAAACACGTCTAGCACATTGTCAAAAGCTAAATCAATTGGATAGGTTTTTTCACAAAAAGAAAAAGAGGTAACAAGCGGATCATTTAACCGCATAACTGTCACCCCTTCTTAATTGCTTTTTTCTTCAAATATTCTTTTTGAACATTAGTCGATTTGCTTTCCTGCTCTTTCTTGAACTCGTCGATATTCTGTGCAATCCCACTAGCCAAATCAAAGAATGCGTTAATCCAAGCGATAAGGTCTGGTACTTCTTTGTACAGTTTCTTAAACGCTCCATCACCAAGCATTACGTCATAGCCTAAGCCAAGCGCTTCTTTCTTCGACTCAATATCACCATCATCTTCCAATTCATTTAGTTTCTTTTCAACCTCTGCATATTTAACTTCATATTCTTCAATATGCTCCGCAGAACAATCAAAAAAGAAATCTAATCCTGCTAATGATACAGGGAACCCTGTTCTTTCAACATTAATATTTAATGCTTTCATATTCGTCCTCCTATGCTGATGCTGGAGTTATTTTCACAATGGCACTTTCTTTTCCATAGCCAATTTCATTTTTAGCTTGTGCCTTGAATTCATACTCCGATCCGTTTGTTAATCCACTAATATCACCCGTTTTTGTTGTAACTTCTTTTTCAGAGAATGTAGCCGACCCGGTTCTATACAAAATCTTATAGCCAGTAATATCCGATGCGCCGGACGGATCAGTAAGTGTGTAGCTCACTTTTCCGTCACCGGCTGTTACCTCTATAGTTGGAGCATCGGGTACTATTTTTTTGGTGTAATCTCTGGAATTCGGTCAAAAGTAATCGTGCAGCTAAAGTCTTCATATTCTGTAGCATCGCCTGCGCCTGCAATGATATCCGTTAAGGTAGCGCGTCCGATATATGTGTCGCCGTTTGTCATCACAACTTTATGCCATACTTTACGACCTTCGCCAGTCTTGTATTTCTTTGAAGCAACCAAAGCTTGCGCAGCATCTTCAGGGTCGTAAAAACCTTCAGGACTATACGCTCCTGCGACCGCCGTTACTGTCGTTTCTGGTGTTCCATCGCCATCGTAAAAACCTGTATCGTCTGTTTGCTCATCGGTATCATCGCCAATGGAGCTAATGTACTTGGCTAACCGTAACCATTCTTCACTTTCTGCTGTTGGCGCGGTTTCTTGACCTAGTGTGTATTCAGCTAAGTAATGTTCCCGTTTCGCATTCTTGTTACGAGCAAATAATTGTATATTCATTTTTAATAGCATTATTTTTCCCCCTTGAAGGTTGTTAGTTTTACTTGAAAGTCTAATAAAAAAACGAACCAGCCTTGTTCATCAGCATCATTGATGAACGGCTTGCTCGATATTGTAAGATTATTGAATTCAAATGAATTATTTGAGCTAGTTATTTCTTCTAGTTGTTCTAAATAGTCTGAGATCAACCACAATGCTTGCTCTATCTTGTCACCATCTTTTGACTTCATTGCGATTTCATAATTCAGTTGTTGGTCCTTGATACCATCATAAAACTCAGTTATTACTTGGCCGCCGGGTAACGGATAAATTACTAGGCTTTCATCCGCGGAAAGGTATCCTTTTCGAATTTTGATAGGTAACCCAGCAATTGTATTAATGGAATCTTTAATACGATCAATAAAATCCATCAGTTAACACCAGCTCCTCTCAAAAATGCTCGCTTCCATGATTTTCCGTGCAGTCCTTTAGCTTTCAAATCCCAACGTGGACCAGTGCCTGGAGTAGAATACTTCTTACCTCTCAGATAAAATTGTCGTTTTGCGTACTTCGTTTCATACAGAATCACGCTCCCGTCATTTTTTAGATGCGCGCTTGTTCGAAGAGTGTTGCTTTTTCTAGGTACAAATGGATTCATATCAGCCATTGCTTGATTTCCCAATGCATACCTTCCCCGTTTCATTGCTTCAGGACTTAATTTTGCACGCACGCCTTTTATATTTACTTCTACACCCATTAGACCACCTCTAACTCATAGGAGTATAAATCGTCTGTATAAGCTTCAGTAAGTCGGTCAACCTTAGTCACCGTGTGTTCTGTTCCATCATAGATAACTAATGATTGTGCTTTAAAATCGAGCATTGGATCGGTCAAACCAGCATAGCAAAAAATCACTGCATTATAGAGTAGTTGCTTGCCGTTCGTTGAAAACGTATATTGGCTTCCGCGATCGATGCGACAAAAGGAAATGTTTTTTTCTTCACCGTGCTTAGGCTTGTTCCAGTCACCTTCTCCTAGATACTCTCGATAAATAAATGAATCAACCAAGAACTCTTTTGGTGGTTTCGGCATTAACATGAGTCAACACCTCGATATAGAAGCCCTGTGCCTTCAAGATAGATATAAATGTCCTCGGCCACTAAAGATTTGCTCTCATTAGCTCCTGATGAGTTATATCGACTGCCATTTGAAACACTCGTGCGACCAGCTGAGAAAGTCTGCGGTGCTCTATTGATACTCTCAAAAGTAGCTGCCCCAAGCTCCCCGAAATACTCAATTTGACTACATAGAGCTAATTTGAATTGATCGACTCGAAACGTGACCGGATCTTCATCGATTTTATGCAATTGATAAAACCGATTCGTGATATTGTCGATCACTGCAGCGGCTTTTGAGTAAAACTGTTCGAATGTCTTTTCATAATCATCGGTTTTCCCAGTAATTGATTTGAACTCGTTAAATGTAATATAGCCCATGACTTGCCTCCTTCCATAAAAGAAAGGCTAGCCAAAAGACTAGCCTCCACTTGGTTCGGTTACTGTGACTTCACATGTTGCCGTCTTCCCGTTCACTGTCTTAGCGGTAACTGTAGCAGTCCCCGCAGCAATGGCGGTTACTTTTCCTTGCACTGGCGTGACAGTCGCAATAGCGGTATTACTTGAACTATATTGGACTGACTTATCTGAAGCGTCACTAGGCACGACAGTCGCAGATAGTGTTTCGTTTGCCCCCACCGCAAGCGTAGCCGTTGTTTTATTTAGGGTTACGCCGGATGGGTCTACGCTTTTGGGACGTATGAAACGTAAATTGCTTTCTTAGCATTATCAAATACAATTGCATCGTAGTAATCCAAACCTTTGATAGTGTCACGGTATCCGCTTCGGTCTTGAGAAGCTGGAACAGTATCGACGGTACCAAATTTCACGATTGGCGCAATCGCAGTTAGAGGTGTAATGATGAAGTTGATTGTATCTTCAATATTGATACCATTGATACGGTTTTTCGATACTTTGAGGATCGGCACACCGCCATCGATCTGAGCTACTGTACGATTGATTCCATTAATTTGCATTTGGTTTGTGGAGAAAGTTTTGCTGACTCCTTTCGCATTCTTCAATAGACGATACGTTGCAGCAGAAACAAACATCACGTATCCACCTGGAACTTCATTATCCGTCATATATTCTTCTGCGGCATCATAGGCAGCTAGGATAGTATCTTCTGTTAATGTTTCAGGTACTTTATTCCCAGCGTTTTCAAACATTACTTGGACAGCGACTTTGTCCCGATGTGGTACCGTGATCAAGCGCTTGTGTTCTGTCACAACGTTATTGATTGTCAATGCCGCACTTTCCGATTGATCTAACTGGTCTACGTCATATCCGAACCAATCTTCATGAGTCAGCTTGATGGTTTCTTTTGCGATACTGATTTGGTTGCGAGCATTTTCCCCGTTTCGGATGTATTCAGTAGCTTCCATAAAACCTGACATTTTATTGATCCGAACCTCATTTGCACCTACGAAATCTGCTGCAGTGATGCTTTTTGCACCTTGAGTTAGTACATCCCAGACTTGAGAATCCGCGCGAAATTCTTTGTCGATTGTTGCTAAATCTTTACTATCTAATACTAATGCCATAATTATTCACCTAATCTTTCTTGAATTTTTTGTACGATTGTCTTATCACTGCCTTGACCGCCTCCAGAAGGATTTCCACCAGGGACGATTTCTGGCTTTTCTTTTGTGTTTGGATCGACTGATTCTTGAAACAAAAATGCTTTACTCTCTTTCAGACCATTCAGTTGCTCGTCTAAGCCTTGCAGTCCATTGTCAGTCACTTTGATCGTGTCGCGATCCAACAGACCTAAAACAATACTTTCGTCTAACGCATTCGCTTCTTTCAAAGCAAGCTTAATTGCGAAGTCTTTTTGTTGCTCAGATAACTTAGTTTCCGATTCAGATTTGATAGTGTTGAATTTACCTTGGAGATCTGCCAATTGTTGGGTGAGCTCTTCATTACCCTTTGCAGACTCCTTAAGCGAATTAAGTTCGGTTTGATTAGCTTCAAGCTGTTGGTTCGCGTTATCTCTTTCACTCTGAACAGTGGATAATTGAGTGTTCAGTGACGTAACAGTTTTACCATGCAAAGCCATCACCGATTTTGCCGTTTCTTCATCGATACCTAGTTCCAATAAATCTTCTTTCTTCATGTTGTTTCCTCCTAAGTGTTTTTTGAGTGGCAACTCCCACTTTGAGCCGTCTTTTTGAGACTTCCGAGCAGGTCTAATGAAACATTAAAAATCGTCGTACCTAAAATCTTTTAGTAGTGTATTGATAGGCGTGTAAACTTTCTCGCGTGCATAATTCCGGCTTAAATACTCATTGGAATTAACAAGATCCCGCATAGCAGACTGAGCCGCTCTGACCTTCTGACCCCAAGCTTTCGCGCTATCGGTTTGCCCAAGTGCCTCAGCAACTGCCTGATTCTTTTTCAATTTAACAATCTGGCGCTCTAATGCTCGTTGCCTTTTGATCAACTCGGCTACTTTAGCATTTTCTTTTTCGTCAAACTTAGGCTGATTATTTTCATTTACACCGGGAATATATGGGATATGCAGATGAGCACAATTGACCCCTCTATGACCACTAGCTGTGCCGTAGTCGGCTTTCCAGTATGGATCATAAATACTACGGTACTCGCTGTCAGACGGTACAGATTCACGAAGATCAACAACGTGACCTTGTATCAATGAACATGCTTGTCGAGCTCCCATGTGGCTCGTGACGATTACAGTGTGGACGCCATACTCTGCCATGCGATCCTTACGCAATTTGTCGTAAGTGTTATTTAGAGTAGATTTCAAAACAGTTCGAGCATATCGTTCTAAGCTCCATGTATGTCCGCCCTTGTCCACAAAAGTCGAGCGGATACCTTTTTGCGCCCATTCCCTAATAGTTTTTTCTAACGCTTCCTCAAACGTAAAAAGACCGCTGTTAAAAGCAGCAGTCGTCTTGTTGATTATTTCGTTAAACATTTGAGTGGTCGCAGTGCCGTAACCAAAGTTCGTGGAGAGCAGCGTTTGATTGACGTAATTGTTTAGCTCGCTCCACACTTGATCGTGGTAGGCTTTCATTATGTTATCAAGATCGTTCGGCAGTTGGTGCGGATCATAAGGCATCTGCTTGTCAATATCTCGGACGATTTTCTCGCCGGAACTTTCAAACATCCTCGTCACTTCTGATTCCGCGATACCGGTGATCTGAGAAATGACCTTGATCGCATCCTTATTGAAAAGATGCAGCTCTTGCAGCTTTTCGCGTTGCCAATCAAGTATATTTTCGTGCCCTGTATTCAGACGCTTTGCAATCAGACGTATCAGTTCGCCTTCTAATGACTGATAGAGATGAGCCATGTTACTAGACCATAAATCTAGTTGATGCGGTGTGATCATGCTATCACTCCATTTCCTGCCTCAATCGGTTCATTTTCTCTTGAATTTCAGCAGCGAGTTTCGTTCGGTATTTCCCTGGTTTGGTGTTCTGCTGCTTGATTAAAAGAGAACGGATCTCTTTGTCAGAATAGAAAATAGTCGTTTTGCCCTGACATTTTTCACATTCTGCAAATTCATGAACGATCCCACCTTCTAATTTTTCGGATTCCCGAACGAGTCGCGTCAACTGACCACACTTTCCACATTGAAATAACTGATCAGACATTATTCATCATCCCCTAGCTGCTGATTCGCAGAGTTATTTTCTTGTTCCACATAATCCATTTCAAGAGCTTCGGCTCTGATCTCGTATACGATCTTCTTGGCTTCCTTCTCGGTAACGCCAGTAAGTTTCTGAATCGCACTCAACTTCGATGAAAGCCCAGCAGTGACTAATTTGGAATAGTAGTCCGCTTTAGCGTCCTGTGATTGAAATACACCATCATCGAAATCAATATTGACTCCAAATTCCTCCGACGCAGAAAATAAATCGTAGGCGTCTGCTAATTCAAAAATAGTCGTGATCAGTTCTTTTAGTGCTTCCTCGACGATCAGAACGTTATCGGATCGTGTTGAGAACGTCTCAGAGTTCTCGCTAATTATCTCTGTCGCCGTCTTTACCGATTGACCATCAAAACTAAACGTTCCACTAGAAAAGCCTGTCTGAAGCTCAATGATACGGAGAATAAAGTTAATGCTGTCGATAAACTCAGTCGATCGCAACGATGGCGAAAACTCGTCAATGAACGGCTCATCTGATTTCAAGCGCTGATAAACTGAGGTCTTGCTGTCAAAGCGTTTGATCGGATTCCCTTTCTCGTCATAACGGACTTTGAAGAAATGATCTGACGCAAGTATTTTTCGCTTGGCTTCCTCAATCTCCCACATAAACTCATCGTATTTTTCATTGATGTCGATCAACTGCCGCTTAGCATTGTCGATCACACCAAGACTAAGCGGGCTGTTTAGATCAAGATTGTTTTTTCCAGCCAGCTTAATATAGACGAATAACGGCCGACTGAATCCCTTCATTGCCACCTCATCTTTGAGATTCTTATATTTTTCAAGTGTGGCCAGCGGAATTTTAACGCCAACTTGATTTTGTTCGTCAGATCGATACAGTTCATTGCGAATGAAATACGTTCCGTTTTCCCACTCATGAAATTCTAACAGCGTGTAGTAAACGGTCTTTTGACCCTCGGCTTGCTGGGTCACGGTCGCGATCGCCGCTTCTGAAATATCATTGGTATTCGACTGCAACGGATAGAATGTATCAGCGCGGCAATAAGATATTTTTATCTTACCGGTGTTCGTATCGACGTATGGTCGCAATGCCAAACCACCGATCGCATACCCGGCTTCTAATTCCTCGCCGAAGTTCTTCCGAAATTTGTTGTCAGAAAAAACTTCTTGAAGAAATTTGTCTGCATTGTCATCATCAACAGTGATGTCGCAGCCGTCGTTAAAGACGAGCTTCGATAATTTCCTAGACACCACTTTAGAAACGTTCAGCGAGTGGAAAGGACGTGTTGCCGATAAGCCCTCGCTATTGATATAAGAGATATCAGGAAATGTATTCTTGTAGATCCTGCGGTTTTCTCGAATCCGGTTAAATTCATTTGAGTTTACGGAAATTTTCGGATGATCCGTAATATCATTCAACGTTTGTACAATTCCCACTTTTGCACCTCCAATTCTAAATAAAGTCCTTAATCTTTCGAACATTTCTCCACCTCCTAGACGAGATATGTTTTTGTGAAGTAGTTTCCTGCATATCTCAATGTGTCGAGATAGTGGTTATATTTATCAATAGGTATTCCGTTGTCTTTCCTTACGTACATACCAATCTCTTTAATAGCATTATAAAAATCATAGTCATTCTGTCCGGTATACAAAAATAGAACCTCTTTGGTTAAGAGATTCTGTACACGTTCGATTCCTACTTCAATTTTCATTCCATTGCTGCTGATCTTGTCGCGGCTATTATTATCTGCCGCATCTGTCATAATCCCTAACAGGTGCAACTCTTCTCTTAACGTTTTGCATGCTGGGTCGACAAAAAAATAATTGAAATGTGGATAATTCCATTTTGAGTAACACCATTCCTTAAACAGCTTAATATCTTTTGCATAGGTACTCATGGCTTTCACAACACCTGTATCCGAACCACTGTGGTAATAATTTGCTAATTGATACAAATAATACTGCCCGTTATCAAACGTCACTAAACAGAATGTACAAGTAGTGGCATCCGATTGCCCGCCATCAGCAACAAAGAACGTCTCGATAGGCCTTCCTTTAATTGTGTTTGTCATGTGCTTATCAGTATCAAACATCGAATAGATGACACCTTCCGGCATGACTCGCTCACCATTCCAGTCTCGCTTAAGTAAATATTCTGATGTTTCACACTGTTGCTTCCACATCTTCAATCGTTCGCCTGTCAGGATTGGGTTATCAGTTGGGCTCCAGTGCCTAAAACGATAGGTATTTGTTTTCTCGAATTGATCCAATAACTCAAGGTTTGGATGATTGGGGGCTGGCGGGTTTTGTTCCCCTAAATGAAACCGCATCTTACTGGCTAATGTCCTTCTAAACGACTCAGCAATTACCTCTTTGTTAAGCAGGTTGAATTCCAAAAAGGTAACTGTGCCAAAAGACATCCCAGTGATACTACCAACGGCGTTCACTTTTCCTCCACCTTTGTAGTAAATCCGCTTTTCATTTCCTTTACCAAAGTTAATCCAAAGATGATCGCCGTTTTCGTTATGTCGGATTTCTGAATTGTTTTTGAATATGTTCATCAAGCCAAAGCCTTCGCCGTCAATAAACATTCGATAAGCTTGCTCTTGGTTATACGCTAGAATTAGATGGTCTCTGTCAGGCGATTTAGCATAAATACGAGCCATTTTGAATATATCGCTCATTGTTTTGCCTGATCTAATCGTGCCCTCGTTTAATTCGAACTCAATGCCTTCAATGTCAGAACTAATATTTTCTACTTGCTTAGTACTAAACTTTATCGGCATCTATATCACTCTCCACAACAGGCAGATTAACCAAAGCATCTAGGAGTTCGTTTTGTCGAGCGTCCTCTGACAATTTATTTGCTTTGTCTCGAAGAATGGCTGCCTCTGCTTGAGCTTTTTCAAGCTGTGCTTTTAACAACGGACTAGCATATTTCAAGAACAAATCAATTGCTTTTAATCTGTTTTCTAAATCCGGGGTATATTCGTATGTCATATCTTTAACGATTTTATTGCCCTCTAAGTGGTCTATTTGTTTGCTGCGGCTAATTATCGTTTTTCCGTCGTATATGTCCAAAAGACTATTCAATTGTTCTTGTACATCCGTATTTCGCTTTTCAATGACGGGAGCCACCTTGCTAGCGATATACTCCACGACCTTAACATTTCTTAACAGTCGACTTGCTGTTGCTTCGGCAGTTTTTTTGCTGTATCCAGCTTTGATGGCGGCTTGAGTTGCATTACCACCGTTGATAATATATTCATCTGCAAAAGCTTTTTGTTTTAGTGTTAAGTTTGCCACATCAACGCCACCACCTTGTATATTAGAGTTAGGGTTTTAACCTTCCGGTTTTGATTGGATAACCCTATGAACCATCGTTATTTTAATTTGGTATTAACTCATTTCTTTTGAGATAATATATTTATTGG
>SKEY01002909.1_pt1 | contig 16542 bp, 14 predicted proteins | sample 4843871 | NCBI WGS metagenome assembly SKEY01 (sample SAMN11008797, study PRJNA524170) | human gut metagenome | biome: Human fecal sample; material: Feces; isolation source: fecal sample from pouch patient p36 | host: Homo sapiens | place: Israel: Tel-Aviv | collected 2016-12-04 | reverse complement strand
GGTATGTGTGGGGCGGGTTGATTGTGGGGTGAGGGAGGTGGTGCCGTGTTGTTTGTATTTGCGTAGGAGTTTGTAGGTTTGTGAGCGTAAGAGGTGGAAGTGTTTTGCTGCTTGTGTGGGTGTCATTGCGCAGGTTGTTATGGCTGTGATGATTGCTTTGTTTTGGGAGGTTTTGGGGTTGTGTGAGTCAGTCATTTTTATAGTGTGGCGACTGTCTCATATGTTTGGGTAGATGGGTGGTGGTTGTGGGTGGGGTTGGGTGTCTCGTTTGTTGTGCTAGATGTTTGGTTTGCTGTGTTGGTAGGGGTGTCTCATATGTGTTGCTTCTAGACAGGTCATGGACGAGGCGGCTGGAGCGGATCGCGGCCCCGGCGTCGACCTCCTCGCCCTCCAGCGACGTGTCCGCGAGGATCGCGAGTATCGAGAGCAGGCAGAACGAGATCGCGAGCACGCTCGGCGAGTTCGCGCAGAGTCTCAACGGCGAGAGCTTGAATGCCGCGTGGCGGAGCTTGGTTGCGGAGGCACAGAAGAATCGCGCGGCTACGGCCTCGGCGATTGAGGGGCTCAAGGCGCAGGCCGCGGCGAACCAGAAGCTCGTGAGCCAGGTCGGCGGGGTGGTTCAGCGGATCGAGAAGCGCACCGAGGAACGGGTCGAGAAGGCTGTCGAGCAGGTCGCCGGGGAGGCCGCGGCCACGATGACCGCGAACCTCGACGCCTCGAACGAACGGGCCGAGCGAATCATCGCGGCGACGGCGAAGCTGGAAGCGCGTCAGCTCTGGTCGGCGGCCGCGGCAATGTGCCTCGCTCTCCTGCCGGTGGTCGTGGTCGTCGCCGGGCTCTGGATGGGTATCGCCGGGCTCATCACGGGCGCTCAGTGGGCGCTGGACGTGGACGGGAGCGTGTGGCTCGGCATCGGCCGGTGGCTCGTGGTCGCCGTGGGCCTCGCCGGGGCCGGCTACGCCCTCCTCGCATCCGCCCGCTGGGTCGTCGGCCTGGTGGAGACCTGGAGCGGGCGCGGGATGCCGAAGTGGCCGAGCTGGCGCAAGCGGTGACCATGGTTCCCGAAGGCAAGCGCGCGGAGCGCGTGCGGCAGCCCTTGCACCTTGACATTGGTCAGTGTGCACTGTATAGTTCAGTGCATGCTGACTATTGCTTCGCGCCTCGATGTCATGAACCGGCTCGGCCGGGCCATGGCCGACCCGACGCGCTCCAAGATACTCATGACCCTGCTCGACGGCCCGAGCTACCCGGCCGTGCTCTCGCGCGAGCTGGAGCTGACCCGCTCGAACGTGTCCAACCACCTGACCTGCCTGCGCGACTGCGGAATCGTCGTCGCCGAGCCCGAGGGCCGCCAGACGCGCTACGAGATCGCCGACCCGCACCTCGCGGCGGCACTGACTGCCCTGATCGACGTCACGCTCGCGGTGGACGAGGACGCGCCGTGCATCGACCCGGCATGCTCGGTGCCGGGCTGCTGTGGAACGGCGGTGGAAGCATGAGTGAGACCCTGACCACCGCGCGTCGCGCGACACTGCACCGCCGCGTCCGCTTCATCGTCGGCTTCACGATCACCTACAACGTCATCGAGGCCATCGTCGCCGTCTGGGCGGGCGTCCTCACGTCCTCGGCGGCGCTGATCGGCTTCGGGCTCGACTCGGTTGTCGAGGTACTCTCGGCCGCGGCCGTCGCCTGGCAGTTCACCCGCAAGGACCCTGAGCGGTGGGAGACGGTCACCGTCAAGGCCATCGGCATCGCGTTCTTCGCGCTGGCGGCCTACGTCTCGATCGACGCGGTGCTGGCCCTGGTCGGCCAGGAGGGCCCCGACCGTAGCCCGCTGGGCCTCGGCATCACCGCGCTGAGCTTGGTCGTCATGCCTCTGCTGGCATGGATCGAGGTCCACACCGGGCGAGAGCTGGGCTCCAAGAGCGTGATGGCTGACGCCAAGCAGCTCATCCTGTGCATCTACCTCTCCGGTGCAGTGTTCATCGGTCTCGTTCTCAACAGCCTGTTCGGCTGGTGGTGGGCCGACTCGGTCGCGGCGCTGGTCGTGGCGGTGCTCGCGGTGCGCGAGGGCCTGGAGGCCTGGCGCGGCGACGTCGAGTCACCGTTCGAAGTGCTAGAGGACCTCGAAGACGAGGATGACTGACCCGTCACCCGACGATGAAGAGCCAGTGCTGCAACCCAGACATGTGCTAGCGCATATCAATCACACCGGTGCCCGCCTCGATGTTTTTGGTGCGCGCACCCGCTGCTGCGAGCACGGGCACTGGAGAGGCGGCCTGGCGAGCCCAGTGGTGCACACGCCGCGCGGTCCGACTCCCACTTGGAGATCGCCTGACGCGACACCCCGAGCAGGACAGCCAAACGCTCCTGGGTGAGGCCACGACTGGACCTCAGGTACTGAAGGTTCTCACGAAAGGACATGGCAACTCCTGCACTCAGGCCGTAGGAGAGGCGGCTGACATCCGATTCCCCCTGTAGCGGTTCATCATCCACTGTGCCAGTGAGGACGATGCACATCCACCACCCAACGGTTGCGATCCACAGAGCAACCACATATCTCCCGCAACCACTGGTTGCATCCACCCGAACCTCACGAGAGGTGATGTGCTCCGATCCCAAGGCACGTGTTCCAGCGCAAACTTTCGTGTTGCGAAGGGTGTTCTGGATAAAAATGGCACCAGGAGGCCCGGAAAAACGACTCCCGAGGGACATCTCGCACGGCGATTCCATACTTGTTGTCAGTTACTACCTCATAAATAAGTTCCTTTGGAGTCAGCAAGCCGACTCCACAATTTCTCATGACACCTCACCAATTTGACATCCGGTCCGTTGCGCCTCTGAATCGTTTTCGCGCGAAATGTGAACCCGTCCGCACCTAGCGGCGCACCCACCAGGCCCGGCTTTGCACCCACCTGCACCCAGAGATGCACCCACTGGGCCTCGCAGTGCACCCACTTGGCTTGGTTATGCACCCACCCCAGGCTTTGTATCCATCGTGACCACCTTTAGTCCACTAGAACGTCACTCTGGATACAAGATTCCTGGCCCTGCCGGGAGATGTCCGGGGTGGCGTTTTTGCTGTTCTAGAGCGGTTTTTGGGGTGTGGGGTCCGGTCGTGTGGAACTGTGGAGAGGCTCTTGGGGTGGCTGATTGGTCTTTTGGAGTGCCCTCTTAGAGTATTCTTCGGTCTTCTCTGGCAGGTAGCGTCAAAAGGTTTGGCCTTGCGTTAAAAGGTTTGGTCCTGCGTCAAAAAGTATGGGGTTCGCGTCAAAAGGTTTCCGATGCATCTGTGAGGATGTTGGTCAGAAAGCCGTTGTCTTTGATGATGCTTGCGAAGCCATTCACCGATCTCGTATGTGGCGTGGGAAAGCTCAATCGTCGGGGCGATCGAAGTGTTTTTCGGCGTTCTCGCAGAATGTGCTATAGCCATGGGATAGCCGGTCTTCTTGTGTGGAAGTAGACGCAATTCGCAATGTAGATTGTGTTTAATGCCTTTAGAAACGATCAAGTTGGGGTGTCCAGGAGTTGACTTGTCCTGGACACCCCAACTTTGCTCTGATGTGGCTATGCCACCGGGATTTCCCAAATAGGGGTGTGCATCTGGTCTGTGGCCAGATAACGCTCCACGGTGTTGTGTTGCGCTGTGGCTCGTTGTTGAAGGAACGTCGACTGCGGCCGGTTCTTTGGTAGGTACTGGTTGATGACCCAGGCTCGTGGCGTAATGCCAGCGCGGGCGAGGTCATCAGCGAGTTCCTTGGCTTCCAAGATCGGAGTTGACTCGGGAAGCGTTACCAGGACCGGGAATGTCCGGTCCTGGTCTCTCAGACGCATAAGAGCGGTCAGTGTGCCATCGCTTCCTTCGGTTGCCCCGGACTGACGAAGGAGCTCTCGGTGATAGGAGCCGGTAGCGTCCAAAAGCAGCAGGGTGTGCCCGGTGGGAGCAGTATCGATGATGACCCAGCGTCGGTCGGCCTCTTCAAGGACAGCAGAGAACGCCCTGAAGACAGCAACTTCTTCCGTGCATGGGCTCTCTAGGTCCTCGATGAGCTGTGCTCGGCCATCCGAATCCAGTGTCGCGCCCTTGGTGTTGAGCACTTCTTGACGATACTCTTCCACGACCTTGTGAGGATCAATGATCACCACATCGAGCCCTGGATATTTCTGCGGAAGAGTCATATCCAAGTGTGAAGCCGGGTCGGTAGTCGCCAGAAGCACAGGCAACCCCTTGCTGGCGATGGAAGTGGCAAGCGCCTGCGCGACGGTCGTCTTACCTACTCCACCTTTACCCATTGCCAAAACGACTTTGGGGCCGCCTTCGATGATCTGTTCTGTTGCCTGAGACAGGGCAGATTGCGCCACTTCGTTAACGTCGACAACTTCGGCAGATGGCAGTTCCTCATGGCCGGGCACGTTCTCATGGAACTGCGGGGCAACAGTGGTCAACCCCTTAATTCCCATGACAGGTTCTGGGTTCATGGGGATCGTGAAACATACCAATCCACTGAGTGCTGGATGGGTGGTCGCCAGCCCATTGAGGACATGCTGCTCACCGAGCATGAGCCTACGGTGGAGCGGGTCGTTGTCTGCTTCAGGCAAGAGTGCGTTGACAACCAGCGCCTGCGGATTAACCCCGAGTTCCGAGAGCTCGCTGGCTGCACGCTCAGCCTCCTGAAGAGTGGAATCTTGAGCGCGCGCCACAAGCACCAAAGTGGTCAGCGCAGGGTCCTTCAGCGCATTGACCGCATCGTCGTAGGTCTGGCGATGCTTATCAAGCCCTGACAACGGGCCAAGACAGGAAGCGTCACCAGTGCTCTTCTCAATGAAAGACGACCAGTCGCCCGGCAGTGCGAGCAGCCGCAGCGTATGGCCTGTGGGTGCGGTGTCGAAAACAATGTGATCGTAAGCATCGACAATGTTCGGGGAGACGAGGAAATCAACAAACCTGTTGAATGAGGCGACCTCCACCGTGCAGGATCCAGAGAGCGTCTCCTCGGACTCGCGCAGCACTTCGGGCGGCAGAAGGTGACGAACTGGCGCAAGAATCGACTCACGATACTTTTCTGCCTCCATGTTCGGGTCAATCTCGATCGCATCGAGCCTGACCTTCACCCCCGTCTCCCTGGCGACGCTCTCGTCTAGCGCGGTGATTTCGGATCCAATGGATTGCCCGAAGACCTGAGCGACATTTGAGGCCGGATCCGTCGACACCAGCAAGACTTTGCGCCCTTGCGTGGCAAGTGAAAGGGCGGTAGCGCATGACACAGTCGTCTTGCCGACCCCACCCTTGCCGGTGAACATCAGAAACTTTGTTGTTGGCGGCCACTGGTTCAACAGCATCCCGAAGCACCCCCACAACACGACGAGCTTGCCACTCGAAGCTCCGATCGGCCGTCATGTGCAACTTGAGAATCGGAGTTGCCTGCGGAATCTCGACGCGCCCACGCACGCAATTGCGCCAAGGTGGGATACGCGCCCTTGAGGACGATCTCGCCGTTGATAACCACCGCGGGAAGAGAATCGGCCCCTTCGGACTCGAGCAACTCGCGTACAACCGGAGTGGATGCAAAGTCCAACGGAGCGCTGGCCAAATTGTGCCGCGCCACGTCCACCCCTTCCTTCCGTGCGGCACTCACAGCCGCTGCCGCATCAACGACTTCCTGGTCAACGTTCTCTCCGCATATGCCCGACGAACAGCACATCGCCGGATCAAAGATGTCGATCTTGGTCATCTTCTTACCTCCACATGTCATATCGACGATTGTCAATATATAACATCCTAGACTACATATCGATAACTGTCAATATGTGGTATCATGGAGGAGTGAATGATAGTCGCACGTGTACCTGCCCAGTAGGTGAGGTGACCTCACCTACAGCGCCACTTGAGGCTCGGGTAGAGCAGTTCAAAGCATTGGGTGACACCACCCGGCTGCAGCTAGCCTTGATGGTCAAACAGGCTGCCCCGTCCCCCGTGTGCGCATGCAACTTCCCCGAAGTCTTCGGCATGAGCCAGTCAACGATCTCCCACCATCTAGGCAAGCTGGTCAAAGCCGGAGTTCTCGAAAGGCAAAAGAGGGGGAAATGGGCATACTTCACGCTCAACCCAGACTTTGATCAAAATCTTCTCGCAAACTTAGCCCCAGGAGTCGCCATGAACGTCAATGACGCAATCACAGGGACCACGATCTTGTTCGCCTGCCGGCAAAACGCCGGACGTTCCCAGATTGCCGCAGCATTAGCCAAGCAACTTGCGCCAAAAGGCGTGACGATCCTGTCGGCAGGATCCGAACCCGCCGATGCAGTTCACCCCGTCGTCGTTGAGGCCCTCGCCGAGCTCGGCCTCCAACCCGATTCTCAACCCAAGCCACTTGACCCCGCACAGGTGAAAACGTCTGACTGGGTCGTCACCATGGGATGCGGCGAAGCCTGCCCCTTCTTCCCGGGCGTCCACTATCAAGACTGGAAGATCGACGACCCGAGCGGCCGCTCACTCGAAGAAGTACGGGGCATCATCGACCAGATCAGAACACATGTACGGGAGCTGCTCGACACGGTCTCCCAAGGCTAACCCTCCATACATCCCTCTGGTCACAAAGAGGCTTGGTGCAACTGGGGAGGCACCTGGGGCAACGTTTCTATTGTGCTCGCACGGCTTCAGGGGCTCTAGCCTGAGCCGCGTGGAGATAATGAGAAGCTCCTGGTGAAGCCCCGATGTCGCTTCGGATCACTCTCTCAGGCAGCTCCTCACCCGGTGTTTGTCGGTCCAATCTGAAGGTATGAGTCTCGTGTCGAAAAGGTAGTGGCGTCCTCTTGTCGACTTTGTCGAACTAATACTTACGGAAGCGCTTTCTTACTAAATTTCATTCCGCGGGCTCCTCGGGAACGATGGCTGCAATATCAGAGAGTCGGCAGTCCAGTGCTATACAGATTTTGGCGCGGACTGCGGAGGTGACATTGCCATCTTCACCAAGTTTGGCAATGGTGGCAGGGGACAAGCCTGCTCGGGTTCGCATCTTCTCTTTTGTCATATCTAGGTAGATGATGAGTTTCCATAGTGGTTTGAAGGTGATAGGCATGGCTAGTTGCTCTCGTCGGTCGTTTCTGTGTCCCAGATGAAGCCGTAGAGTGCTCGGGCGCCGTCGCCGAGATGGATGACTCATGTGGCTGCGACGAGTTCTTCGGCGCGCTGGCCGTATGCCGTTGTTGCGTCGAAGGAGAAGAAGACTTGCTTTGGTTCACCCGCTCTGCTGGTGAGATTTGCGGACTGCATGTAGACGCTGAGCAGTTCCCTAACGGGGGCGTGCCCGACGAACTTGATGATTGCGGAGTCGTGGATGAGGAATGGCAGTGGGGTGTGGCGGAGCATCGCGACGTCGAAGATAGCCATGTGTCGTGATTTTGCTCCGGAGCCCCGATCTCCGCAGTGATCGAACTCGTAACTGATCCCCTTGGCTGTGTCACCTTGAACCGGAACTTTGGGCATACCTTCCGGTCGCCGTGCGGATACAGCTCACTGTTGACTTCATTCATAACGGCGTTGAAGTCAGCCGTGATCGCCCCGGTGACTGATGTTCCCAGGATGTCTTCGAGCAGGTGATTGCGCTGGCTCCTGAGTTCTTCTTTCTCGTCGTAGGTCCTAATCTGGGCTTCAAGGCGCAGTACTGTGCCGTGTACTTCCAGGGCGTGATTGTATGTTTCCTCATCGAGGAAGACAGACTCTCCCAAGGCCAAAATGTGTGTCTGGCTAGTCGGTGTTTCTCCATGGTGTGCTGGTGTGGGATTCGTTCCAGTCGATGCCGGTGCCGTATCTGGCGGGGAGGCCGAAGACTTGCTGCCTTCCTTCGTCGCTGCGTTCCCATGCCTGTCGGTAGAGGTGTTCGATCTGTTCGTCGCGCCATGCGTGGCGGGCTAGCCATGCGGCGCTTTCGGGGTGCTCGGTGTGCTGGTGGCACCACCAGCACACGGCCTTGATCCGACGGATTAGGCATAGACCACGGTGGTTCCCGGGCATCTCGCGGATGCGCGCGTTGGCTGATTCGATGGCGTTGTTGGTGGTCGGCACGGGCGTGCCAATGCCCAGTCCGGGGTCCATGAAGGTGAACATGGTCCGCTCGCGTATGCGACGGCGCATGGTGTCGCGCGCCTTGACGAGTCGTTGGTGCAGGTCGTTCTCGCTGCCGTCGGACCAGATGCTTTTCTGCTCGAGGAAGTCCTTGTGGCGCAGCTCCCATGCGTTGTAGGCGCCCAGCCAGGCGGCCATGGCGTCGCCGTCCTTGACGCGCGTGAGTTCCTTGGCCAGGCGCAGCAGCTGCCGGGACGCCTCGTGGCGCGGGTTCGTGCCGAGTATGGCGCCGATGTCGGGGCAGATGTGCAACAGGCAGCGTTGCACGCGGGCGTGCGGCCATGCGTGCCTGAGGGCCTTGCGGATGCCGCCGCCCCGTCGCATACGACGGCCACGGGTTCGACCGATGCGGGCCATCAGGTTCATCCATGCGGCGCTGGTCTCGCGCCGGGCCACGTACCAGCCGAGCACGTGCCCGTCGCCCCAGGCGACGGGCACGACCGCGTTGCGGCCCAGGTGGATGCCGTCGAGGTGCACCACGTCGTGGACCTGCCCGTCCATCGGGCATGGCGGCCACAGGCTCCAGCCAAGCTCGTTGCGCCGGCGCAGCGTGCGGGCGCTCACATGCCGTTGCTCTTGGGTGTCCGCCGACAGGAGCCAGTCGATGAACCCGCGCACGTCGCGCGCGGCCGTGCCATAGCCGCGCGTCCTGCTCGACCCGCATCCCGGGTCCTTGCACCGCCAGCGGGCCCTGCCCGCGCTGGTCGTGCCGTTCCTTTTCATCTTCCCGCCGCACCGCGGGCACAATGGCTGTTCCATGGCAGCATGGAACCGGCACTTTCGAACGGCTGTCAACCCAAGCGGCAGTAAGGGCCGACAAGGATTCCAGACACACATTCCGGCCGGGCGCGAAAGTCATGTCACCGACTTTCGAACCCATGAAACGCCATACTCCGCAAGGCCTAAGACGCGATTCCAGACACACTTTTTGGCCTATAACCCCTTTCTTTCGAGTGGACGACCCGCCGTTGCCCATGGTGAGCGCTACACTCATACCGGTTCCCGCGCATTCCCCTACGGGGTGAACCATGCAATCCATCCATCAGAGAAGATTATTCAAACCATCTTGCATACGCATAGAAAAGGCTGAAGAGCAGTGGAATACTCGTTGTTTACGCGGTTGGCGGCGGAGTTCGTCGGCACCGCGGTACTGATGATCTTCGGCAATGGCGCAGTGGCCAATGTCGAATTGAAAAACACGAAAGGGCATAACGCTGGCTGGATCAACATCGCCATGGGCTACGGCTTTGGTGTCATGTTCCCCGTACTGATGTTCGGTGGTGTCTCCGGCGCGCACATCAACCCGGCGATGACGCTTGCACAGGCCGTCAACGGTATGTTCCCGTGGAGTGAGGTCCTGCCGTACATCTGCGCGCAGATCCTCGGCGCGGCGGTCGGCCAGCTCATCGTCTACATCTGCTACTACCCGCACTACAAGGAGACGGAGAGCGCGGAGGCGATCCTCGGCACATTCTGCACGACCGACGCCTACGCGACGAAGCGCAACTACTTCATCAACGAGTTCATCGGCACGATGCTCCTCGTCCTTGGCGCGCTGTGCTGCCTCGAACTGCAGTGGGGCAGGACGAACTACGCGGCCGCATCGATTGTGGTCGGCTTCATCGTCTGGGGCCTTGTCTGCTCGCTCGGCGGGCCCACGGGCCCTGGCCTCAACCCGGCGCGCGATTTGATGCCGCGCCTGCTCCATCAGATCCTGCCGATCCCGCACAAGGGGTCGTCGCGTTGGAACGAGGCGTGGATCCCGGTCGTCGCCCCGATCTTCGGCGGCATGCTCGGCTGCTGGCTGTTCAACGTGCTGTTCGCCATCTGATTGCGCGCGTGCACGTGCACGCCGTATCGTCCCGACAATCCCCGGCATGCGTGCCGGGGATTGTTGTTTGCGCGGCGAAACGGATATACTCGCCGTACTACCCCAAGAAGTCCATGGAGTGAGAGGTCACGGTGAGCACTACCCGCAGTCCGCGCCGCCACGTGCGCGCGCGCCGCAGACGGATCTACCGCATCCGCCGTGCCGTGGTGGCCTGCGCGTGCCTGCTGCTCGTGCTTGGTGTCACGCTCAGCGCGCGCGGTGCGTTGCGCGCGCTGAACGCGCTCCACGAGCAGGCCGCGGCGCACACCGGTTCGGGCATATGGTCGTCGGCGATGAGCCCATATCGCGCGCCTGAGCGCAATGCGAGCCCCTCGCCGGCCGAGCAGACACTGACCGAAGACGAGCACACAAGGAAACAGAGGGAGGAGATCGCCGCACTCGGGGCGGCGCTGACCGACGCCCAACGCAACGAGATCTACGCCAAGGCGAAACAGACCGCGCAATCGAGCGGCGCGCTGCCCACGCGCATGACGTATTGCATCGCGTCGCGCGGCAACGTCGGCTCGGTCGACCATTTCGCCAACACCGTGTACCGCGCGCTCAACGACGTGCGCGGCTGGCCGCGCGCTGGCGTCGTGTTCGCGCAAGGGCAGGACGGCCAGTGCGATGTGACGATCACACTCGCCGAAGCGAAGGAGCTGCCGTCGTTTTCGGCGGGCTGTTCCGAGGAATACAGCTGCCGGGTGGGCAACGACGTCATCATCAACAAGAAGCGCTGGGATGGTGCCGTGCAGCACTGGCTCGACGCGGGCGCCACCCTCGCGCAGTACCGCACGATGGTCATCAACCACGAAGTGGGCCATGCGCTCGGACACATCGACAACGAGACGCCGTGCGGTGGCAACAAGCAGTCTGCGCCGCTCATGCAGGAACAGTCGATGTTCCTCAAGGAATGCTCGCCGAACCCTTGGCCGCTCGACGGCGAACTGTGGAGCACGTTCGTGGGGTCGGAGCCGTAAATGACCGGTCGTTTCGCACCCACGCCCTCAGGCCGCATGCACATGGGCAACGCGTACGCCATGCTCGCCGCGTGGCTGTCCGCGCGCGCACGGCATGAGCTGATCCTTCTGCGCATCGAAGACATCGACGCGCCGCGCGCGGTCCCGGACGCCGACCGGTGGATCATGGACGATCTGACATGGCTCGGTTTGGACTGGGACGGCGAACCGGTCTACCAGTCGCAACGGCTCGGCCTGTACGAGGAGGTGTTCCGCCTGCTGCGCGACGCCGACCCCTCACCGCTCTACCCATGTTTTTGCTCGCGCGCCGAGATCCGCGCGGCGAGCGCCCCGCAGGAAGGCGACCGGTTCATCATCTACCCGGGCACATGCCGCCGCCTGCTGGCGCACGACCCGCACGAGGTGAGGCGCAGGCTTGACGCCGGTGTGCGCCATTCGTGGCGGTTCGCCGTGCCGCCCGCGGGCGCCCCACAATCGCAAATACTGTTTGAGGACCGCGTCTTTGGCGCCCAGAACTTCGATTTGGGGGCGGAGCTGGGTGACGTGGTGCTGCGACGGTCGGACGGTCTGTTCTCATACCAGCTCGTCGTCACCGTGGACGACCTGCTGATGGGCGTGACCGACATTGTGCGCGGGCGCGACCTGCTGCGCTCGACCGCGCTGCAGATCGCAGTGCGCGAACAGTTGCTGGCGATCGGCGTGGGCGGCGCGGACTCACCTGCGGCGGTGCCGGAGTATGCGCATCTGCCGCTGCTCGACAACGCGGCGGGCGTGCGGTTGGCGAAGCGCACGCGCTCGCTCGACCTGGGCATACTGCGCGCGCAGGGCGTGAAGCCGCAGCAGGTGGTGGGGTATTGCGCGTGGGCGCTCGGGCTTGTGCCGCAGCCGTGTGCGATGAGCGCAGGTGAGGCGCTCTCGGCGTTTTCGTGGCAGCGCGTGCGCGCTCATGCGGCGGATGTGCGCGTGCCCGACGACCTGCTCGCGCGCCTGCTGCGCCTGTAGCGCGGGCTTGCGGCGGGCGTTGCGCGCGCGTTGCGGTATGGTTGCGGTAGAGGACTGCCGTTGGTGAGGAAAGGCGGCGCGGTATGACTGCGTACATGGACCATAAGGATCTGGCGAACGAGACGATCGACCCGGCGCGCATCCAGGAGATCACGGATGGCGCGCACCGTGTGCTCGACCTGATTGCGCAGACGGAGTTCACGAGTGGGCGCGAAGAGGGATCGGTCACGCTGCTGGCGGCCACGAAGACGCGCGACGTCGGTGAGATCATGGCCGCGATCGACGCCGGCGTGCACATGATCGGCGAAAACCGGCCGCAGGAAGTCATTGCGAAGATCGATGGGCTGCGGTATGCGTGCCTGCAGCGCGGGATCGTGCTCGGCGCGAGCGACATGCAGACCGTGGCGAGACTTGATGAGACCGACGACCCCGAGGCGCTCGACCGTCTGCCGCTGCACCTGATCGGGCAGTTGCAGAGCAACAAGATCGGCAAGATGCTGCCCGACGTCAATACCATCGAATCGGTGGACTCGTTCGAGCTCGCCGAGAAGATCGCGCGCCGTGCGGCCGCGCGTGAGCAGACGGTGGGTGTGCTGCTCGAAGTCAACGAGTCGGGCGAGCCGACGAAGTCCGGCTGTGCGCCCGACGAGGCGTTTGAACTCGCGCTGCGCATCGCGCAACTCGAGGGGCTTGAGTTGCAGGGATTGATGACGGTGGGCGCGCATGTGGACGACGAGCGTGAGATCCGCCGTGGATTCGCGCATCTGCGCGATGTGCGCGACCGTGTGCGAGATTCCGACGCCGAGGGAACCGCCACGTGCGTGGAGTTGTCGATGGGCATGAGCGGCGACATGACGTATGCAATCGACGAAGGCGCGACGATCGTGCGCATCGGGCAGGCGATCTTCGGTGAGCGCGACTTCAAGTAACGCTGCGTAGTGAGGGGTGGCGCGTAGACTGGGCCGCATGAGACTCGCACGTTTTTCCAAGGATGACACGCCCCGGTACGCATTTGTGCAGACCGACGAGGCGGACGGCAACGATTATCTGGTGGTGCTCGATGGCTACCCGCTCGCCGGGCAGGTCAGCCCGACAGGCGAACGCATTCCGCTCGACGCGGATGGCGTGCGCCTGCTCTCCCCGGTGATCCCTTCGAAGGTGTATGGTCTGGCCAAGAACTACGAGGCCCACGCGCAATACATGTATGAACAGGGGCAGTCCACGGTGGAGCATGCCCCTGAAGACATGGTGATCTTCATGAAGCCGTCGACGTCGGTGATCGGCCCCGACGACCCGATTGTGTACCCGCCGTGCTCGCATGACATGAATTTCGAGCCGGAAGTGGCCGTCGTGATCGGCCGCATCGCCAAGAACGTGCCGGTGGAGCGCGCGATGGACTACGTGCTCGGCTTCACCTGCGTGAACGATGTGACACTGCGCGACCTGCAGCAGGGCGATCCGATGTGGACGCGCGCGAAGGGCTTTGACACCTCGTGCCCGCTCGGCCCGTGGCTCGTGACGAAAGACGAGTTCGACTGGCGTGATGCGGCGATCTCGTTCACGCTTAACGGCGAGGTGGTCGAGAAGGCGAGCGGCACCACCGCGAACCTGATCCACGACATCCCTTCGCAGATCGCGTTCATCTCGAGTTTCTCCACGCTACTGCCCGGCGACGTGATCCTGACCGGCACGCCGGATGCCTCCGGAAGCCTTGTACCGGGCGACGAGGCCGTGGTGCATGTGGAAGGCATCGGCGATTTGCGCAACGTGGTCGTTCGCGGCTGAGCGCTTCCACTATCCATATACATCCCGCCGGCGCAACCGCGCCGGCGCTGCTATATCTGCATCCATCATCGCAGTCGTATCCGCTGCAAACAAGGCGTTCAGTGGCTGTATTCGCTGTTTTGGTCGGGGTTTTCGCCGTTTTGGTCATGAAACGGCCTAATTTGTGCCCAAAACAGCGAACGCATGGACCAAAACGGCGAAAACAGCGGTTAGTGGGGGCGGCTGGATGAGGTGGTGGTCGAGTAAGAGGGGAAGCGGCCAGCAGGGCGGAATGGCTGGCATGCGCAGAGGCCACCAGGCCAGAGGAGCAGGCGTCCGGCAGGGGGGCGCTAGGCGAGAGGGGCAGGCGTCCGGCAAGGGAGGAGCCTCTAGGGCGGAGGAGCGTCCACCCGGCAGGCGGGCTACATCCCTACGCCTCATTGGAGAGTGTTGCGGCGCTCTGGCTGAGCGCTGAAAACCAGCATCCTCCCATCATTGCGCGACACAATGGGCTGTGGATGGTCGATTGCGAAGCACATCATCATCGTTTTCGAAACTTGAGTGAGATTCACTCAAGTTTTGGGAATACATGATCTGGGTCGTTGGTTGACTATATCAGACAAACGAAGCCGCCGGCTCCGCGTGCGCAGCAGCAGCGCGGGGCCAGGCGTGCACTGATGGAGGATGATATGGAACAAAAATTCACAACATTGGCGCAGGAGGCCTTGGGTGACGCGATCCAGAGCGCTTCGGCGGCCGGTAATCCGCAGGTGGACCCGCTCCACCTGCTTGATGCACTGCTGCGTCAGGAAAACGGTGTGATCCGCGGCCTCATTGAACAGTGTGGCGCGAATGCACAGCAGATCGGCGCCGCCGTACGCAACGCCCTCGTCGCACTGCCGAGCGCCTCGGGGTCGTCGACCGCGCAGCCGCAGGCGAGCCGCCAGCTCACGCAGGCGATCGCCGCCGCGGAAAAGGCGATGAAGGAGATGGGCGACGAATACGTCTCGACCGAGCATCTACTGCTCGGCATCGCCGAAGCCACGCCGAACGAAGCCGCGAAAATCCTGAGCAACAATGGCGTGACCGCCGACAAGATTCGTGAGGCGATCCCGCAGGTGCGTGGCGGCGCCAAGGTGACAAGCCCCGACGCCGAAGCCTCATACAAGGCGCTCGAGAAGTTCTCGACCGACCTGACCGCGCGTGCGCGCGACGGCAAGCTCGACCCGGTGATCGGCCGTGACCAGGAGATCCGCCGTGTGATCCAGATCCTGAGCCGCCGCACCAAGAACAACCCGGTGCTGATCGGCGAGCCCGGCGTGGGCAAGACCGCCGTTGTGGAAGGCCTCGCCGAGCGCATCGTGGCCGGCGACGTGCCAAGCACACTGCAAAACAAGCGCCTGATCAGCCTCGACCTGGGCTCCATGGTGGCCGGCTCCAAGTACCGCGGCGAGTTCGAGGAGCGCCTCAAGAGCGTGCTCGACGAGATCCGCAAGTCCGACGGGCAGATCATCACGTTCATCGACGAGATCCACACGATTGTGGGCGCCGGTGCGGCGGAAGGCTCGATGGATGCGGGCAACATGCTCAAGCCGATGCTGGCCCGCGGCGAACTGCGCCTGATCGGCGCGACGACGCTCGACGAATACCGCGAGAACATCGAAAAGGACCCGGCGCTCGAACGCCGCTTCCAGCAGGTCTTTGTGGGCGAGCCGAGCGTGGAGGACACAATCGCGATCCTGCGCGGCCTCAAGCAGCGCTACGAAGCACATCACAAGGTCACGATCGGCGACGACGCACTCGTCGCGGCCGCCACGTTGTCGAACCGCTACATCACCGGACGCCAGCTGCCCGACAAGGCGATCGACCTCGTCGACGAAGCCGCCGCGCACCTGCGCATGGAGCTCGACTCGCAGCCTGAGGAGATCGACGAGCTGCAGCGCAAGGTGACGCGCCTCGAGATGGAGGAGATGCAGCTCAAGAAGGCAGAGGACCCGGCGTCGAAGGACCGCCTGGTCAAGCTGCAGTCCGAACTCGCCGACAGCCGCGAACAGCTTGCAGGCCTCAAGGCCCGTTGGGACGCCGAAAAGGCGGGCCATAACAAGGTGGGCGACCTGCGCGCCAAGCTCGACGAAAAGCGCGTGGAAGCCGACAAGGCCACCCGCGAGGGTGATCTGGCGCGGGCCAGCCGCATCCTCTATGGCGAGATCCCGGCAATCCAGAAGGAACTGGCCGCGGCCGAAAGCGAAGCCGAGAAGGAAGACGAGTTCGCGCACCAGAGCGAACCGATGGTCCCCGACCACGTGGACGCCGATTCGGTGGCCGGCATCGTCTCCGAATGGACCGGCGTGCCGGTGGGCCGCCTGATGCAGGGTGAGAACGAGAAGCTGCTCAACATGGAGGAGTACCTCAACAAGCGTGTGATCGGCCAGCCGGAAGCCGTACAGGCGGTCTCCGACGCCGTGCGCCGTTCGCGCGCCGGCATCTCCGACCCGAACCGCCCGACCGGATCGTTCCTGTTCATGGGCCCGACCGGCGTGGGCAAGACCGAGCTCGCCAAGGCGCTCGCCGACTTCCTGTTCGACGACGAGAAGGCCATGGTGCGCATTGATATGAGCGAATACATGGAGAAGTCGTCCGTGTCGCGCCTGATCGGCGCCGCGCCCGGCTACGTCGGGTATGAGGAGGGTGGCCAGCTCACCGAAGCCGTGCGCCGCCGCCCGTACTCGGTCGTGCTGTTCGACGAAGTCGAGAAGGCGAACCCCGAGGTCTTCGACATCCTGCTGCAGGTGCTCGACGAC
>SKEY01002907.1_pt1 | contig 16570 bp, 10 predicted proteins | sample 4843871 | NCBI WGS metagenome assembly SKEY01 (sample SAMN11008797, study PRJNA524170) | human gut metagenome | biome: Human fecal sample; material: Feces; isolation source: fecal sample from pouch patient p36 | host: Homo sapiens | place: Israel: Tel-Aviv | collected 2016-12-04 | reverse complement strand
ATTTCTCTACTCCATCGCTCTCGCTCTGGCATACATGGATATACTTTTCGTATGATATTGCTTGCTCCATTGATATCGGCATTCATTAGAATGCCGTTTTTGCTTCTGTACAATCCCCGCTTGATCCTTTTTCCTGTGAAGGTGTGTGTTACATCGTTTCCAAAGACTGGTATTTGATCCTCGTCAATGGAACTAGCCTTCGATGTATAGCTTTCTTCACAGACCACGACTCTGATTCCTGCCGCTTCTCCTTTGTATTTGATCATTTCGATCAGCGTATGAAACGGTATCTGCACAAATGTCTGATTGTTCTTCTTCCCCATATGGATACGCTTCTTCCAACCCGCATTATTCCCTACTACGATAACTTCGATTCCTTCCTTCACACATAGATCTATTATTTTTCTTGATGCTTTGTGCAGGATATCCTTTACACGTCGATTTCGCTTTTCGCTGATACGTTTCATTCGTTTTGTTTGATGGATCCCTTTGCTATCCTTCTTTCCAGTTCTTAGCAGTGAGCGATAATGTGCGATCTGTTTGTTATAGAATTGATTGACTGCTTTTATTTCATTTCCTTTTATCAGCACAGGGCGGTGTCCACTCGTAAACGCTATCGCTGTCAGATTATCGACACCGATATCTATGCCGGCTATTCTGGTTGCCTCATGGATTGTAATCGTTGGTTCCTTGATTTCTATCTCGCATACGATTTCAAGCTTGATAGTATCTCCATTGGGAATCAGACGTACTTCCTTCAGCTTCTGTTCATGCAGGTCCATCTTACCAAGATCATATCGATCACGTACACATCCTGCCTGTAGCACTGCCTTAGGAAACTTTACATACCAACCATGTTTGTCTTTTCTCAGTTTGCATATCTGATTGGTAAAGATCAAGGGTTTATAACCGTCTTTATCTGCATATCGAGGGATATGAGGGATTGCTTCATATTTGTCAGGATGTGCTTTGTAATCCGCTAAAGCAGTAAAAAAGCTTTTCCAGTCACGATACAGCATATGCAAAACATTCTGATTTGCCTGCGCAGGAAGAGCACGGTAATCGATCTGGTTACGCAATTTGAAAAAACCATCCAGATGCTGCATGGAAACAAAGCGATGTTCATGATCAATGATGTGGAATGGTGTGCTATGATGCTTTTGACGTATGACATTCAATTCATCAACGACACCATTGAGTTCTTCCAGGACCTGTATCTCATGTGGAAAGCGATCCTCATTTGATTTGATGGAAGCACTGTACGCATTTCTTATATAGAACGAAGCAACGTTGTACAGATTTTTAGCACGATGTGTAAGAGCAGAAAAGCCGGGGGTTTTGCGGATGATTAGCAGATAGGATACTAGAATATGTGCGATATGATTTCATGTAGGAAACCCTCCTTTTGTTGACATCATTATACCACGAACACGAAAGAAAACAAGGATGAAAAGAAATATGGCTGCATTCATCCCCCACCTGTTCATCGACCACTGAGGTGGCGTTATTCCGCCTGCTTTTTAGATAAAATAAAAGATAGAAACTGGACAGCTAGCGATGGCTGTCTTTTTTTGCACTGCAAGGGTGCAAAACTACTTTTGAATTCAGATAAGCCATCTCTTACAATAAAGGTGTAAAAGAAAGAGAGGTCTTACATATGCTGAAAATCGTATTATGTTGCGGAAGCGGTGCCTCAAGCGGGTTCATGGCACAGAATATCAAAAAGGCAGCCAGAAAAAAAGGAATGGAAATTGATGTTACCGCACGAAGCGAAAGTCTGATTGAAAGTTTTTTGGAGGGGACAGATATCGTTTTAATTGCACCGCATTTGATCGCAGAAAGTGAATTGATCAGAAAGCGTTGTCAGGGGGTGCCTGCAATTGTAATTGATCGTAGAAGCTATGGCATGCTGGATGGGGATGCTGTTCTGACACAGCTATTAGATGCATTAAAATAAGGGAGAGAGGAAATAAAGAATGAAAAATAGTATGACAAAAATGATTGACTGGATGACAAATGTATTAAGTCCAAAATTATCCAAAATAACGCAAAATCCGTGGATTCAGGCAATGCAGGAAGCATTTCAGATCATCATGCCGTTTATCCTTCTGGGTTCAATCATGTCGCTGATTGGCAATCTTCGCAAGGTGGAAGCTTTGGCATGGATACCTTACAGTGATACGATAAGCAACTTCACATTCGGACTGATGGGGCTGATGGTTGTGTTTCTGATTCCGTATCTGGTATTAAAGAAAAAGGGATTTGATTCACAATCAACTATCGCGGGCTTCACTGCTCTATCAGCATATCTGATCCTTTGTATGCCAACCGTTACAGAAGCAGGCTTAACAGCATTTGCAGGGTCCTTCAGCGCATCTGGCCTGTTTGTTTCCATCATTGTCGGAATGCTGAGCGCTGCGATTCTGCTGCCGTTTCTCAGGCATAAATTTGTAAAGGATGATGGTGTGATACCAACTTATATCGCAAATTGGTTCAATACACTCCTACCCGTAGCGGGAATTGTAGTCCTGGCTACGCTGATCACTGAATATTTTGGAATCAATCTATTTGAATTTCTAGCCACTATGCTTGCCCCGATTCTAACGTTAGGACAGTCCTATATCGGATTTCTTCTCTGTTATTTTGTGATGATTTTCCTGTTTGCCTTTGGTGTGAATGCATGGGCGGTCGCTGCTGTTGTTGTCCCGATCTGGAATATGGGAATACAGGCCAATATTGATGCTGTTGCGGCAGGTGGCAGTGCAGCGGCGATTAATACCACAGAGGTTATTTTCAACGGATGGCTAAATATCGGAGGCTTGGGCTGTACGCTTCCACTCGTTATTTTCGCTCTGATATCAAAAAGCAGGCGTTTAAAGCAAGTGGGACGTGCGGTTGCTGTGCCGGCCTTGTTCAATATCAACGAACCTACGATTTACGGTCTTCCAATTGCATGGAATCCCTTGCTGATGATTCCCTTTATCATCAATGGCGTGATAGCACCAACTATCGTCTATTTCTCATTACACTGCGGTTTATGCAACATTCCTTCCCAGCTGTACCAGATGTCCTTCCTGCCAACTGGTATCAATGCATATTTTGTAAGTAATGACTTCCGGGGTATCCTTTTATGGATTGTAGTATTTGCTGTAACCACTTTAGTTTATTATCCGTTATGGAAAGCCTATGAAAAGCAGGAGCTGGAGCAGGAGAAAAAGGAAACGCAAGCATTATGACTATTGTGAACAAGGAATTTCCAAAGGACTTTTTATGGGGGAGCTCTATATCTGCTTATCAGGCAGAGGGTGCTGTATTAGAAGATGGCAAGATGCTGTCCGTTGCAGATCTGTCGACCAGAAAAGAAGGCTGCTGTGATAACAGCATATCCTCAGATTTTTACCATCATTATAAAGAGGATATTCAAATGCTGAAGGAGATGGGAGCGAAAGCCTTTCGCTTCTCCCTTTCCTGGCCGAGAATTCTTCCGGATGGAGAGCATGTAAATCCAGCTGGTATCCAATTTTATCACAAGGTGCTGGATGAATTGGAGCAAAGCGGTATCGAACCGATTGCTACATTGTATCATTACGATCTTCCGCTTGCGCTGCATACGCGTTATGGCGGCTGGAAAAGCAGAAAAACGGTTCTTGCTTTTCAAATGTTTACAAAACGTTGCTTTCAGGAATTCGGAACAAGAATAAAGAAATTCCTGACAATTAATGAACCGGATATTTTGTTTATGTATGGTGGGCATGGCCTTGATCTGGATGGGACTGAAGAGTTCAAACGAAATAAACTCATCATGAATCATCACTTTGCTTTAGCTCATGCTCAGGCAGTGCAGCTATGTCATGAAATGATACCGGATGCGATGATTGGTCCAGTGTTCGGATATGTCCCAGTGTATCCAAAGACCAGCAGTCCTCAGGATGTCATGGCCGCAAAAGACTTATGTGATGTACAGAATACATTCTTTCAGGAATTGTTTTTAAATGGACGATATATGGAGCGTATCGTTATGCTGCACAAGAAAGACGGTATAGCACTGCCGGATATACGGGAAGGCGATATGGAGCTACTGAAAAACAGTAAAAGCGATTTTATCGCCTTGAACTATTATAAGAGTGATACGGCAGCTTACTGCACACCGGACACACCTCCTGCAGACTTTTGCAGGCCTGGATATTATCAGGTCTGTATAAACGAAAGTCTTCAAAGAACAGCATGGGGCTGGGATATCGATCCGATTGGTATACGTTATATGCTGCGTGATGTATATGACCGCTATCATCTTCCACTGATTATAGCAGAAAATGGTATGGCAGCATATGAGGAAGTGAATGAAAACAGGATTGATGATACCTATCGTATTGAGTATTTGTCTCGGCATCTGATACAATGTAGACAGGCGATACAGGAAGGGGTTGAGCTGATTGGTTATTGCAACTGGTCCTTCCTTGATTTGCTCAGCACGGGACATGGATTTGAAAAGCGATATGGTCTTGTTTATATAGATCAAAATAATGAAAGCAGCGGAAGTCTGAAAAGAATAGCGAAACAAAGCTATTACTGGTATCAGAATCTGATTCGCTGTAATGGCGGAAATCTATAGGAGAGGGAAGAAAGATGGAAGAAAATCTGATTGAAATTGCAATGAAGATGATATTGAATGCGGGAGATGCCCGCAACAGCATCAAAGAGGCGCTGGATGCTGTTATGGATGATAATCGCACACTGGCAGAAGAAAAACTTGTGGAAAGCAAGAGGTTTATAGAACAGGCACATTTGTATCAGACACAGGTGATACAGCGGGAGGCAGCTGGAGAGCCATGCAGCTACTCCATGCTGTTCACCCACGCACAGGATACATTAATGACAATTTACAGCGAGTATCATTTGGCAGTAAAAATGAGTGAAATGTACCAGCGTCTGAATGATAAAATAAAAACATGTTAGGATGAGGAAGATGCAAAAAACAGAAGTCGATATTTTACGATACCTGGATGAGCGAAGAGAGTGGAGAACATCAAAGATGCTTTCCGCTCATTTTGATGTATCTGTAAGAAAAATCAAGTATATAATTTCTCGATTGAACAGCCGTGATCAGCTGGTTTTATCAGGGAAACGGGGATATATGGCAAATCCGCAGAAAAAACAGGAAATTGAAGAATATCTAAATCAAACACATTACAATGAAGAAGTAGGTATGTATGCATCAGGACGACAAAATCTGCTGATAAAGAAACTTTTACTTGAGGAAACAGGTATTGATATTCTGGATACCTGTGAGGAGCTATACACCAATCCGACAACCCTTCGACACGAGCTTATAAAAATACGTACGAAGTTGCGGCAGTTTGATCTTGATTTAAAAATGGAGAACAGCCGCTGTGCTATCACAGGATGTGAAAAAGGTAGAAGAAAGCTGATGAGTTCTCTTCTGTCCAATGAAGCAAGAAAGGGCTTTGTTATTGAGAATGTCATGGCAGAGATGTTTCAGGAGGAGGAGATTCAATTTGTCAGGCATGCAGTAAAGGATAGTCTGGATTCCTGCGGTTGTTATGTGAATGAATATGCGTTTATGAACTTACTTATCCATCTGCTCATTGTTATTGACAGAAACAGGAAGGGGTATTGTCTGCATAATACACAACAGGAAATCTGTCATGTATCTTCTTCCTCAACGAAAGCATCAGAACAGATTTTTCAGAAGATTGCTGTCTTTTTCAACCAGGGACTTGCTCGGCAGGAAATTATGGATTTTTCTTTGCTGTTGGAAAGTCAATCAACAGGCATAGAGCATGAGCGGATTGACGAGTATGATTTAAAAAAGACACTGGGAAACGATGTTTATACACTTGTCGAGGAAATTGTCAGAAAAGTAAATGAGGTGTATTATCTCGACTTGTCAGAAAATGCATTTCTAGTGAAATTTGCACTGCATATTAAAAATCTGCTACTGCGTATACGGCTTGACCGCTTCAGCACCAATCCTTATGTAGAATATATAAAATCAGCCTGTCCGCTGATTTATGAAGTAAGTGTGTTCATTGCCGATATAATCTATATGAGAACAAAGAATCGGATAAATGATAACGAAATTGCTTTTCTAGCACTGCATCTGAGCTGTATTTTTGATAAAAGCATGTATAGTGAATCGCATATTCATGCAGTTCTTGTATGCCCGTCTTATCATGATCTTTCGCAGCATATCCTTCAGAAGATACAGAACCGCTGCAAAGAGCACCTTCTAGTGACAGCTGTTGTCAATAATGAACGGGAGCTGGCTCTTCATCAAAACCATTGTGATTTGATTTTATCCACCATATCACTGACAAAGCATTATCGTAAGGAAATTGTGTATTTCTCTTTTATGCTGAATGGAAGAGAATTAGAAGAAATCGCAACCGTTTCACAGCGCGTTTTAAAACAAAGGGAATCGGATCAATTTCACACAACGATTCTTTCTTTATTCTCGCGGCATCTGTTTTTTCATAATGAAATTCTGACAGAGAAGGAAGATATACTGCATTTTATGTGTGAGCGTTTGGAAGCTGAAGGATACACGGATAGTTCCTATTATGATAGGGTGATGGAACGTGAGGCGATGTCCTGTACCGTGTTTGGGAAAACCGCAGTACCTCATGCCTTGAAGGCTTGCGCAAAGCACAGCGGTATTTGTGTATATACAAGTGATCATGGGATTTTATGGGAAGGACGACAGGTATATATCATTTTGCTTATTGCCATACATCCTGAGGATCAGTTTAGATTCAATGAGTTTTTTAATAAAATAACAGAGAGACTTTGTGAGGATGATCAGACGGCCAGATTAATCAGCTGTGTTTCTTATGAGGAATTTCTGGAAGCTCTTGTATATTCACAATAAGTATGGAAATGATTCGACCATTTTGGATTTCATGATGGGACAGGCCATGGAAAAGCATACAGGGGTCTGCCGGACCGCTATTTTAAATAATAGAAATCAAAGATAGAAACTGGACAGCTAGCGATGGCTGTCTTTTTATTGCATAGGAAAAGCAAACGGATAGCTTTACAGGGAGGAGCACAGTTCTATAACCAGAGAGAGAAAACTGAAGGATCCAAAAATAAGGGTCTGCCTGAATTTCATGAACATTTTCTTACAATGCAGGAACGTAAATTGACATTTTCCCGCAGATACGGTATACCTAAGGAAAAGGATGGATGACATGCTGAAACTGGACCATATCACATTGGAAAACACAGAGAAAACACACCGCATGGAGGATGTGTCTTTTCGCTTTTCTGATACCGGTTTTATCAGTATGCACGGAGATGATGAGTCGCTGATGCTGCAGCTCGCAAGGCTGATTGCCGGTCTTCTTGTGCCTTGCAGCGGCTCCATCACCTATGGAGAAGACGTCATTGCGCAATTCACCCAGGAGGAGCTGTGCCGTTATCGAAGCGTGAGCACAGCATCGCTATTCTGCGATTTTCAGCTATTGGAACAGCGCTCTGTGCTTGATAATATCCGCATGTCCTATGATGAGGATGAACAGGAGCTGGATGAGCTGCTGAAGCAGTGGGGGTTATATGGAAAAAAAGAGACCTGGATAGAAGATTTGGACTTTGATGACCATATCCGAATGGTGCTTCTGCGCATATTGCTGCGCCATCCCGGTGTACTCGTTGTTTATCCACCCAGCACTCCGTTTTCCGCAAGGGAATGGGGAAGAATGTATCCGCTACTGAAAAAGCTGAGCACAAGACTACTGGTAATTGTCATACAGGATGAAAACAGCTATACATGGAGTGACCGGATTATTGAATTTGAAGATGGCTATGTCATATCCGATTCCTGCGGACAGGGAAATGCATATCAACAGCAGCCTGTCCCCGAAGCGCAGTTTCAGCTGCAGCTGGTGATGAGAAAACGTATACAGAATCGCCTGCGTCATCGTTTCCGTCTGAAATATCTGCTGATGATGCTGCTGATCCTGACAGCACTGATTCTTGTATCCACTGCTGTATTTTCAACAACGCTGGATGTCACAGAGATTGAGATGCTGTATCTGAAGCAAAATGATCTGACCAGCATCGCTGTAGAAAAGCATGCCACCGGAAGCAGTGGTGAAATTTATGAAAAAAAATATGTTCCAATGCAGGATAGGGATGTACAAACCCTGAAGGAGGAGCTGAAGGGAGATGTATTCGCCGGTTATGTTCCCGTTGACAGCAATATCGCCATAAAGTCCTCCTATCTGACCTCAGCGGACAGCTATGCAGTCATTGAAATGGAAACCTCCGAAAGGGCAGGCTTGAAAAAAATTTATGGTCACTATCCCATCAATATCTACGAAACTGCAATTACATATCAGACGGCACTGGAGTTGTTTTCTTCTCAATACGGCGTGCAGCCGCCGGAATTTTATCTGTATCAGGCCGTAAGCTGGTACGGGTTCCCGTTGACAGTGACCGGTATCATAGCAGACGATCAGCCCAATAGCAATCTTTCATTGAATATGGGAGGATATGCCGGAAGCACAACAGGCTCCTCCAGTTTGAACAGCGCTTCCTTATACGTATATCCCGGCTTCCATAAGCAGCACAGCAATCAGAAGCAGCAGACCTTTGTTCCTTCCTCAAAGCGCTTCATTGACACGCTGACACTGCGCTCCTATGAGGTAGGAAATCTGTATCCGATTCCCCATGCCAATGCCTATTATTTCTATGACGGAGAACAGCTGCATCTGGATAATAATGGAAAGAATCAGTCTATGGTTAAGGAGGATGAGGTTCTGCTGGACTTTTCCATGGCGCTGCGTCTGGGATATCGCTCCCGCTATCTGGAGGGGTATCGTGATAATGCAATGCCTTCCTGGGATATGCGGGAGGCGGATTACACCAGCTTTATAAAAAACTGGATCGGTAAAACAATAGAGGTGCAGGCCTATGCCATCGATACAACACCGGATGACAGCACGCTGATGAAGAAAACTGTAAAAATCAAGGGCTTCCTGTTTCCGATTACCTGGGATTATATGGAGGATTATCTCAAGAATGAGGGAAGCATTTTGATGAACAAGGAGGCAATCGCAGACTGCATGCAGCCCAATACCATGATACAAAGTGTATATTTTCATTCAGAAAAGGAGGCAGATATGCGGAAAGCATTGCAGTATCTGCGGCAGCATCCAACCTATTCCGCATTTTTCAGCCGTTCCCGTCTGCTGCAGTTTTTCGTTGTCGATTTGAAAAAAATGAGCTTTCTGCTGTTTATCAGCGGCGGTGCTGCCATGCTGCTTTCCATCGCACTGCTGGTGCATCTGCTGCAATCGATAATGGAGGAAGGCAAAAAGGAAATGAGCATCTATTTTATGTTTGGAGAGCATATGCATACACTGAAGGTTTTTTATGTAGAGCATATGCTTGCTCTGGTGCGCAAGCATACGGTCGCAGGCTGCCTTATGGCAACACTGGTCGTATCCGTGTTTGTCCTGATGATTTATATGAAGCTGTCGGCAGCAGCTACGATTTTGCTGTCACTGTTTCTGCCGCTGCTTGTTTCCGCAGGCTATCTGCTTCTGCTTACTCTTATCACACACCAGCTTGTGAAAAGAACATGCATTGTCGAAGAGCTGTTTTGTGATGAGAAAAACGGAAATATATGATAGAATATGCTGGTATAAGTGAGGAAGATTATGAACGAACAATTTTTAAAACGTATGCAGGGATATCTGCAGGAGGAATATGAGGAATATCTCAAAACGCTGGATGAGGACGCCTATCGCGGTCTTCGTGTGAATACGGCAAAGCTGTCTGTCGATCAGTTTCACGCATTGCAGGTATGTGCCTGCCAACCATCCTCCATCTGTCCGCAGTCCTTCTACATACCAAAGGATAGTAAGGGGCTGGGGAATCATCCTGCGCATCTGGCAGGTTTGTTCTATATGCAGGAGCCAAGTGCCGCCAGTGCTGTTGAGGTTTTAGATGTACAGCGGGGTGACTGGGTGTTGGATCTGTGCGCTGCCCCCGGTGGGAAAAGCACGCAGATTGCTGCTAAGCTGCAGGATAGTGGTTTTCTTGTCAGTAATGAAATTGAAAGCAAACGGGCACAGATTCTGTTATCCAACATGGAACGCCTCGGTTTTTCGCAATGTATGATTACGAACACCCATCCGCAGCAAATCGCAAAGGAAATGCGTGGCTGGTTTGACCGGGTTCTAGTGGATGCCCCATGCAGCGGGGAGGGAATGTTTAAAAAGCATTCCAAGGCAATGGATGACTGGAGTGAGGAGCATGTGCTAGCCTGTGCACAGCGGCAGCTGCATATTCTGGATAGTGCCTATACGGCTTTAAAGGAAGATGGCATACTTGTGTATTCAACCTGTACGTATTCCATGGAGGAAAATGAACAGGTGGTATATACATTTCTGAAGAATCATCCGGATATGGAGCTTGTGGATTGCGGAGTTGCATTCGGACGCAGCGGTCTGCCTTATCTGGATTTGGATAAGGAAAAGCTGCGAAGAATCTTTCCCATGGATCAGGGAGAGGGCCATTTTGTGGCAAAATTCAGAAAGCATGGGATGCAGGCAGAGAGTCGCAGACGGGAAGAAAAGCCGGCTGTGGTTCCGGTGTTTGCTACACAGTTTTTAAAGCAGTCACTCAAGGAGCAGCCTGCCTTTCTCTATGAACAAAGTGGTCGTATATATGCCATGCAGCAGCCGTTTTTAAAGCTGAAGGACATCCGTATTCTTCGACAGGGCTGTCAGATCGGCGAAATTGTAAAAAATCGTCTGGAGCCGCATCAGCATTTCTATGTTTCCAATGCTTACGGCGCGGGCATAAAACAGTGTTATGAGATGGATGAAGCGCAATGTCTCAGCTTTCTGCAGGGGCAGCAGCTGCCAATTGCGGGGTTTAAGGGATACACGCAGATGCTGTGGAAAGGATATGCGCTCGGCTTTGCCAAGGGGGATGGCATGGTGCTGAAAAACAAGTATCCCAAAGGGCTGCGGATTCACTAGCGGCATTTCCATGAACCAATGTAATTCGGATTAAAAAATCAGAATAGTAAAGGGAAATAAAGAAGCACGAAAGCTCACAGATTTTCGTGCTTTGTAATTTTCTTTATGTGTATGATAAGAATACTCCACAAGGATATACCTGACAAAAAAAAGGCTATAGGGATGATCCTGGGCAGCATGAATCAATTCTTCCAATTTGCTTGAATTTGATAGATAGATGATCAGTTTCAGCTGTCATCCTCCAGGAGTGGATATAGCTGCTCTTTATATGTTCACGCATTCCATCCCTTGCTGTAATTCATAACCATTTGAAAAGACCCCGACCTAAAGAGGCGGGTAACTTCCACTTTTTCTTTTCCTATGGATGTGATAAAATAAGGCAGGAAAGTGGTGAGATTATGCTGATATCAGTAGAGCATCTGAGTAAGCGCCAGAATATAAAAGAAATTGTCAACGATGTAAGCTTTGCCATCGAGGACCGTGATAAAATTGCACTGATCGGGGTAAACGGAACAGGGAAAACAACACTGCTGCGTATTTTGGCAGGTCTGGAAACCTATGAGGAAGGAACAATCACGAAGAAAAACGGATTGCGTGTATCGTATCTGCCACAGGACCCTGTCTTTGATGAAGATGATACCATTCTTCATCAGATTCTGTCCATGGATAAGGAAATACAGGAATTTGAAGCAAAATCAATCCTGGGAAAGCTGGGGATTTCAGACAGTTCTTTGAACATATCACATTTGAGCGGAGGACAGAGAAAGCGGGTTGCCCTTGCAAGAGCGCTGCTGAAGCCCTGTGATCTCCTGATTCTGGATGAGCCTACCAACCATCTGGACAATGAGATGATCGAATGGCTGGAAACCTACCTGATCCGCTATGCACATGCATTGATTATGGTGACGCATGACCGTTATTTTCTTGAGCGTGTATGCAATACCATGATGGAAATTGACCGCGGCAGTATATATACCTATCATGCAAACTATTCCACCTATCTGCAGGAAAAGGCAGAGCGGGAAAGCATACAGGCGGCACAGGAGAAGAAACGTCAGAGCATTCTTCGCAAGGAGCTGGCATGGATGCGTGCCGGGGTACAGGCAAGAGGAACGAAGAGCAAAGAGCGTATCGAACGATTTCATAAGCTGAATGATATGGAATCCGTAAAAGAGCAGGGACAGGTTGTGCTGGATACGATAACTTCGCGGCTGGGCAGGAAAACAATCGAGATCCATGCGATTTCCAAGGCATATGGAAGTCATGTGTTATTTCAGAATCTGAGCTATACACTTACTAGAAATGATCGTATCGGTATTCTGGGTCCAAACGGCTGTGGCAAGAGTACACTGCTTCATGTCCTGGCAAAGGATATAGAACCGGATCAGGGAAGCGTCGTGCTTGGTGAAACGGTTAAGCTTGCGTATTTTCGTCAGGGCTGCGAGGAAATGGATATGTCACAAAAGGTGATTGACTATATTCGCGACACTGGAAATGAAATCCGTACACTGGAGGGAACCTACAGTGCAGCGCAGATGCTGGAACGGTTTCTGTTTGATTCCAGAATGCAGCACACACCCATCGGCAGATTATCCGGAGGTGAGCGCCGCCGTCTGTATCTGTTAAAAATACTGATGCAGGCACCGAATATCCTTTTTCTGGATGAGCCGACCAATGATTTGGATATCCAGACCTTACAGATTCTTGAGGACTATCTGGATAATTTCAATGGTGCAGTCATCGTGGTATCGCATGACCGTTATTTTCTGGATCGTATATGCGATAAGCTGTTTGTATTTCAAAACGGCAGTGTACAGCAGTTTATCGGTGGGTACAGTGCCTATATGGAGCTGGGAACAGCAAAAGAGAAGAAGGAAAAGAAAAAGGTCGAGCGTGTTCAGCAAGTACAGCGTATGAGCAGTAAGGAAAAGCAGGAGCTGGAGCATATGGAAGAGGATATCGCAGCTCTGCAGGAACAGCTGGAGCATTTGGACATCGAAATGAATGCTGCTGGAGATGATTTCAAGAAGATACAGGAGCTGGCTGACCAACGCGGTATTCTGGAACAGCGCATAGAAGAGAAAATGGAGCGCTGGATGCTTCTGGAAGATAAAAAACAGGAAATTGAACATGCGAAGGGAAAATAATAGCACTCCAATGCAGAAAAGCTGACAGTATTTGCCGGCTTTTTTGTTTATACAGTACGTAGAGGGTTCAAAATGGAAGTTTACGTAAGCATTGTCTGTAATCTTTTATTCGTCTGTTTTCAAATCAGAGCGGGTACGCCATATTATGTGTCACCCACCATTACAACAGTAAAAGAGAGCTTGCACAGGAAGCATCGCCGCTTTATAGCTTAGCATTATTTGTATGGGATTATGAAAACCTGCATACGGTACCACTATCGAAGGAAGCATACATTTTACGGAATCTTCATAGTATGCTATAATAAGGCTCTTAAAAGGAAGTGGTTTATCTTTGAAACCGGATGTGTTATATCAGACAGCCAAGAGAAAAATCCTGGATGCCCTGCCGGACATTCTTTTCTTTTTGTTCTTGTTTTATGCTATATTGGCTTTATTTGGTGTACAGTATGTGATCGTTGTATCCTTCGTGACCCTGCTGTATAAAATACGCAGAAAGAGGAAGCAGACACCACGCAGATTATGGATGATGTTTGTCGTACAGCTGACATTGAGCATACTGGCATTTCTGGCATCGCATTCTCTGCTTGCCTGTGTGCTATTGAATATTACGGTGCCTTTTCTTCTCGTTTTTCTGCAATCCTCGCAATTCAATCAAAAGGGATATATGGCAAGTGCCATGGGGTTTGTCTTTTTGCAGCTGCGTCCGATACCCTATACAGATTTCATGACCTATCTGCTGGTAATGGCATGCGCCCTTGGTTTTGCGATTTGCTGTCTGCTTCTTTCCTCCTATGGACATCGCAGGCAGGATGATTATGCATTGGCCAGAGACGGGATAGCGCTTTTACAGGTACAGATGGATGCCTGCCTAAAGCAGAAGGCAGACCGGCAGCAGAAGGAAGATCTGGTGAATATTCAGAGAATGCTCTATAAGCAGGCATACCAGAGCCGTGGCTTCACCTATATTGCAACAAAGGAGGGAAGGCTGCGTTACCTGTTTGCCTTGCTCTTGCAGCGAAGCAGTTATTTCCTGGAAAATATGGATAACATCCCTGTATGCAAGGAGCAGCAGGCGCTTTTACAAAGCTTTATGCAGTTCCTGAAGCATGCTGAGAATTTCAACTGTACGGATAATTCAATACTGCTGGAGGAAGGGCAGAAGCTGTTTGCTGCCTGCCGAGAAAAGCAGGATGCCGTTTCCCTGTTTCTGCATAACTTTTTACAGCTTTTCCTGCAGATTCTCAGGGATTTGCAGGAAAACAAAAAAGAAGCAGTGCATCGGGAATGGAAGCTGCCGGAGGAACGAAAGCTGCGTAACCGGCTGCGTATGGACAGCTTTGAATTTCGCTTCGCAAGCCGCCTCTCTCTGGTTCTGCTCTGCGGATTTCTATTCGCCCGTCTGTCGAATCTGGATCATTCCTACTGGCTGGTGCTGAATGCATTTCTGCTGCTGCAGCCTATGTATGAGGAAAGTGCCTATCGTCTGAAAACCAGATTCATCGGAACGATCCTCGGCTGTACGGTTATTTATCTGGTGCTTCCGCATTTTCCCGGCGTTGCAGAACATTTTCTGTTTGCCAGCGTCGTCGTATCTCTGATGTATTGCGCAACACCGGGCACCTGGATTCAGGCGATGTTCTCTACCTGCTTTGCAATCACACTGACCTCACTTGCCATGCAGGAAACGGTTGCGATAGAGATGCGTCTTTCCTATGTAGCAGCGGCAATCCTGCTTGTCTTGATCATCAACCGTTTCTTTTTTCCTACAAGCCGCAGAGGGTTGTTTCATGCAAACATGAAGCGGATGTTTCATCTGCAGCATTCCTACCTGCGTATTCTGCAGGTGAGTCTGGATGCGCCACTGGATTACGGTATTATTATGGATGCGTTAACCAGCTTTCATATGGTGTATGACCAGATCCTGGAGTACCTGCAAGGCAGCAGCGAGGATATCGAGCTTTATCGTCATCTGCTGTCTGCATTCTGGCATATGAGCGTGGAGATGGAGCAGATGATTTTCACCGTGCAGCAGGATACCTTAACAGAGGACCAGGAGCAGACAGTACAGCAATTTATCCATATGTGTGATGCGATGATTCAAAGCTGTGAGGTGGGAAAAGCCGGTACAAGGAAAGAAGACGTTCTTACGGACTTTTCTGAACATGAACTCTTCCAGCTCATGCAGCGATATTATTGCCATGTATCGGATATAGACAGGATTTGTGTATCCAAACAGCTTTGAAAAAAGAGCAGTGGCATAGCTTAAATGATATGGAATAAGGCATATAATAATCATATAAAGATGACAGGGGAAGCATCTTTTTTTATCATATTTATATAGGGTGGGAAAATGATGATTTATGTATGGAGGAGACCAACGGTGATCAGATAAAGGCGCTTTAATTATTAGCGCCTATGGAAGGACAATCTAAATCAGCTTAGTATCAGCAGTTTTTATCAACGGCTATCGGAGTATGCAAATGAAAAGCCCCTTTCCATTTATGGTCGCAAAATATGCAGCACTGTTTACGGGGTATCTATTTTCGAGCTGGCTTGCATTGATAAAAGTTTCTAATCTCACTCAGAACGGACCACGATGATTACATGGTCCATCAGAGGAAGAGTAAATTGAAGATAGATTATATATACTTTTTACTCATTAGCATAAACGATATGAAAAGGCTTAATCATAAGAATCAGGCAACAGCTTTATGAAATCATATAATGATAATGTCATATAGGAAACAGCGGGAGAGAGAGGTAATTCTCCTGCATTTTCATTTGTGTCTGAAATTCCATAAAAGTTAATGAAAAAAGAATAGCGAATTTCAATTTGTCCCCTAAAATTGGGTACAAATTCGATGAAATTAATATGAGAAATAATATTATAATTAAAGCAGATGATAACTCTTAACGGCGGGGTATAAGGTATATTCATCTAGACTTCCAATTGGAGAATTAATAACTGAAAACCGGCACTCTCAGAGCAAAATAAAAATCCTACAGTAACCTACTGTAAGACGCTTGCCCATCCTTATTCTATTATAAAAGAATAACACTTCGTTTGTAAAGGGGTTTCAGTGTTTTTGTCTATTTTTATATTACTGATTATTAATTTTTACATTTTTCTTATTAAATTTTATCACTATTATATGATAAACAATATACGAACCGTTCATATACATTTATTTGCGTTTAAGCAGATGTTTTCATTACGCGAAATCAAGGAGAAAAACTTATGCAGACACCGAATATACATCAGACAGTTTATAAAAACCCCTATACCTTTGCTCCGTCATCGGAAGAACCGAAGAGCTTGAAGCAATGGCTTTCCTCATATCTGGAAAATCTGAAGCCGGATATAACGATCAACACATATAATAATTACCACAGCTATATAAACAATCATAT
>SKEY01002899.1_pt1 | contig 16627 bp, 12 predicted proteins | sample 4843871 | NCBI WGS metagenome assembly SKEY01 (sample SAMN11008797, study PRJNA524170) | human gut metagenome | biome: Human fecal sample; material: Feces; isolation source: fecal sample from pouch patient p36 | host: Homo sapiens | place: Israel: Tel-Aviv | collected 2016-12-04 | reverse complement strand
CTTATACTATATTGCATAGATGTTTTTTTGGGGAAAAACATCCTTTTTTTTGTCTTTTTGCATGTATTTCAACTCCGTTATCATGAAAGTTGTTATATTTATAAAAGTATAGATTTATGAATATTTTCTTTCGTATTTGTAAATAAATGCAATTCTTTATTATGCATAAAAATGAGGGTTAGAGGTGATAGCATGCAAAGGATTTACAAAAAGATAGGAGTAGTATCATGTGTCATAATATTATTTCTTTTTTCTTTATACTCCGGTAATGCTGTAAAAGCTAATGATGATGTTAGTGATATGAGCGAGGATTCAGACAGCTTAGAACTGATTTCGGTTGAACATTGGGAATGGAAGGATGCGAAGCACTTAACAAAAGGACAAGGGGAGTCATGGGAGCTTGTAATTGATAATACTGCATATGAAAAAGGTATTGAGCATCAAAGGATTTTGAACTGCCTTCCAAAGCAGATAGAAGTAAATAATAATGAAGAAGGTGTGGATGTCTCATGGGATTTGTCAGCAATTCCTCTTGAAACAATAACAGGAAATTATATGGCAGTCGCACATATAGAAAATCCATCCTATCGCTTAACGGAGTCAGCAGAAAAATTAGAAATCGAAGTTCAAATTCAAAAGTTTGAACAATTATCTTTGCAGAATCATATTGTTCATGGGTTCGATGCAAGTAATACCAAAATCAATCTTTTTGATTACTGGATAACAGGGGAATCAGAACCGGATAATATAGCCAACCCGGAGTACAGAAAACTGGGAATCAATGCATTGGAAAAAGGAAATATCACACTTCGCCATGCCTTGTTATTCTCCTATGGTCTAGGTACAAGCTATGGCTGGGCTAATATACCGGATGGGACGTCAACCCCGAAGCAGGGAATGGTTGAACGGATATTGCCTATGGACGGATATCCAAAAACGACCGCAAGGTGTTTGGATGGAGATGTTGATCTGAATGATAGTACTATGATGCCTATCAATGTTAATCTCAAGTATTTGTTTGACCCTGATGATATGAATGTTTCAAGTGGAGGGAAACGAACCTACGAAGATGTTAAGGGGTTATTGCAGTTGGATGAAGATGGTTATTATTCATATAACAGTGATGAAAATTTCGCAGAATTCAATAGACAGACAAAGAAATTTACATTATGATACACCGGCTATGAAGGATAATGCCTTATTGGCAGGTGGACAGTTCTTTCCTTTCAATACTGCTTCACAGATGTTTACAGAAAACGGTGGAAAGCTTTCTTCCAGGATCACTTCTGAAGTTGACCCTGCTTTGAATCATTTTTTCGGACTTACCATGACGACAGCTTTTAAGCAGGAGGATGGAGGAACGAATAAGGGAAAACCTGTTACCTATCGCTTTATGGGGGATGACGATGTCTGGGTTTTTATTGATGGTGTACTTGTTGGAGATGTAGGAGGAATGCATGCAGCAACCAATCTGGATATCAATTTCCAGACAGGCGACGTTCGCGTGTATGGGACTTATGGTACCAATTTTGAAAGCAGGACAACTATAAAACAGGCATTTGAAGCTGCCGGTAAAACAACAGCAAGTGGATTTCGCGGCAATACTTTTGCGGACGGTACAAGACATACTTTGAAATTTTTCTATCTGGAAAGAGGACATGCACAGGCAAATTTAAGACTGCGGTATAATCTGATACCGGAGGATATTCCCAATAAAGTCATAAAAGTAAATAGCGAAGGAAAATTTGTAGAGGGTGCAGACTTACGTATGTATAAGGCAAATGCTGATTATGAAGCATCTGATGTTATCTTTGGTGGAACTACGGATGAAAAAGGAGAAATCGGAAATGCATACACACTTGATGATCTTCGTGATATGGGGACGTATTTCGTTCTGCGCGAAACATCTGCACCACAGGGCTATCGCAAAGCAAAGGAGTTGCAACTGAAGATTGAGACTCACGGTGATAAAAGCGTGTTAAAAGTAAATAACCAATGGAACAGCGGAGCTGTATTACGCCATCAGCTATCACCTTCTCTTAATTTAAAAGCTATCAAGATGGCAGATGGGAATTCCTTTCAAAATTATGTGGATTCTGAGTATAACACATTGAAAATAGGAGAGATATTTGCCGTACCGATGCATAAAGCGGATGGGAAGTGGCGGCCTATTTACGGTAATGATATCGATGGCTGGAAGATAGGTGAAAATGATTCACTGAATGAAATAAAGAAAGCTGTAACTAAAAATCCATTTCGTCTTGTTGAGGCAGGACAGGATGGGATGAGTAGTGCACAGATACCTCTTCCAGGAGATATTATGAAATATGATTTTATAATTGGAGCAGATAAGGCAGAATATAGAATCAATTACTACTATACGATTTCAGGTATTACCAGTTTATTTGAATCAGGTACTTATTTGCTTGATGTTGGTGAAGCATTGTCGGATAAGCTGGGAATGAAGTATTATGTCACAGATCCAAAGGATTCGGTTTATATACAGAAACTCAATACAGCAAAGCAGCCAATGAATGGTGCCGAATTTGCTTTATATAAGGAAACCGATATCACGATACAAGAGGATGGGAAATATCAGATTCATGGAGATGCAGCTCCTTTACAAACGGTCATGACACAAGATCTAACGGAGGAAGCAGATGGACTTAACCGAAAGGGTGCAGCAAAATTCGATGTGACGGAGGGAGTTTATTATATCATCGAAACAAAAGCCGTACAGGGTTATAAACGTAATGATACACCTGTAAAAGTGGTTGTGAATGAAGATGGTGTATTTGCTGATGCAGGCAAAAAGGAAAATGGTATCTTCATTGAAAAAGGAATCGATCATTTATATACAACCATGACGCAGTTTGCTGATCCCAATGGTACCGATATAACCTTACGTGATATTAAGGTGCAGTTGGAAATCTCAGATACGATGCAAAATGCATCCTGGAACAGCAAACCAGTCGTCAGCCATTTTACATATAACACCGATAAAAGCTATGAATTGACAGCAGGAACATCTTTTATGCAGACGGATACCGGGTGGAGTCGCTTGCATATTCAGCAATGTAGTGACCATGATACAGCAGATGATAACAAAAGAAAGCAATCAATCGGTAATGTAAATCTACAGGGGTCTTTTCAGGAATATACGGTTGTTCAAATGATCAACCAGAAAGAATCCTCCCTAACTGTCCAGAAGCAGGTAAAGGAAGCAACAACAAATGATGATTTCACTTTTAAGATTGAACTTAAGGACGATAAGGGACAGCCGTTGGCTATGGAATACAAGGCTGAGCATTATAATGCGAAGGGTGAAATAACCGATACATTTTTGATTAAACATGATTCACACTTCTCATTGAAGGATAACGAAAAACTCGTTCTTCCAGAAATTGATTCTGGAATTCATATAAAAATAAGTGAAAGTGTATCCGAATTGTATACTGCATCCGTTAAATTCAATCAGGAGGAGCTTCTAGAACAGTCTTATGTTGATGCTAAGATCATCAAAGGGAATAATACAGTGCTATTCATTAATAAAAAAAATACAAAATGCCCTTTCTCTTTTTTAAAGACAGATAAAGAAAAGCATCCGTTGCAGGGGGCAGAATTCGTGATTTATGAATTAAATTGTTTAGATTTAAATCATTCCCATGAAAATGATATTCTGAAAATTGATAAAAACGGTCATCCATTGGATGTGCCATCCTGTTGGAGCATGCACGCTCAGATAATTTCAACGGATACAGGTATCGTTAAAATAGACGATTTGCTCATGACAAAGGAATATAGACTGATTGAATATGCAGCACCTAAAGGGTATCTATTACCGGAAGGACAATGGAAACTAAAATATGATGATGAAACTAAAAAATTCATTGTCTCAGGAATCATTGGTTCCGTTACTGGCACACCGGCATTTGAATATATAAACATTCCGGAGGCAGCATATCGTTTAATGAATTATCTTCCAAACCAGTTACCTGCGACAGGTTTTTTTGGAACTGGAATCTTTCTAGTAATAGGAATGGCTTTGATCATTACCAGTATGGGTGTATTTCAGTACAGAGCCAGGAAGGGCGGTGAGAAATGAGAGGATACCATTTTTATAAATCATGCTAACACGAAAGGAAGGGCTTGGAAAATGAAAATGAAATTAAAGAAGTTTATGGCAGTCTTTGTTATGCTGATGACGCTGGGCATCAGTAACATAGCTGCAGCAATCACACCATCTTCATCAGCGACGATTACCGTTACAGGAATCAAAGGACCAACGAAAGTAGAACTATACCGTGTGCTTACTGTAAATATTGATGCGGCCACGAATACACCAAAAACACCGATGTATTCCTGGAACCCTGCAGTCATGACCTGGGTAAAGGCATATGATGCAGAACACACTACCAATTACATCGATACCATTGACGGAATCGATAATGCAGTTACCGATGAATTCAACAATACTATGGATACGCAAAAGCAGGATGAATTCTGGCAGGAAATGGCGAAGGATATCCGTAACGGTGATTTGGGGTTAGGTGCATCAGAAACCAAATATTCCACAAATAACGACAATATCGTGTTCGCAAACACCGGTATGTCAGGCTACCTGCTTCTTGCAACACCAAATCCATCATCTTCTGAAAAATTTAACACACGTATCTATAAGCCGACGACAGCTCTTGTTGTACCGGAATATGCAGGAGGATCATGGAATTTGGAAAATGTTGATGTTGAACTAAAATCATCAGATGGTACGATTGAGAAAACGGTAGATGATCAGTCAGTAGAAGTCGGACAGAAACTCACATATACGATCAGCACCGCGATCCCCGCATATGCACCGGATGCTACGGATAAGTATGTGAAGGTAGGAGATAAGTTTCCTGATGGGCTGACCTACAATAAAGATGTTAAAGTGTATGCAGACAAAAATTGCACGAATGAGCTGACAACCGGATTCACAAAAAATGAAACAGCGAATAGCATAGAAACCTTTTCCGTACGTTTTGATGACGCATTTGTAACTGCACATGGCGGAGAAGTCATTTATCTTAAATATACGGCTACCGTAAATAAGGATGTGGATTATGCAATGCTTAATAAAGCATTTGTCACTGGACCTTTTCAATACGGTGGTGAGACATCTGTAAAGGTGAATTCATATGCTCTGATGTTACATAAGACAGGAGAAAACGATGCAAAATTAAGCGGGGCTCAGTTCAGTTTAAAGAAAAAAGGAGCTGCATCTGCACTTGCGTTTATAAAAACAGAAGATGGAGTCTATCGCTTAGCCGAGGAAGCTGAAGCAGGAAAAACTACAGTTTTGACTACGGGAGCCTCCGGTAATCTGCGGGTGGATGGAATCTCTACAGGGCAATACACTCTGAAAGAAACGAAGGCTCCTGACGGATATGTAATACCAAACGGAGAAATCACGATTACATTGATAGATAATGAACCGGATGGAATTCTTGATGAAGGATCCGGTATAACAAAAACAGGATCCATTCAGGTGGGGGATACGGTTCAGAAAAATGATGTCATTCTTGAATTCACAGTCATCAATGGTAAAGGCTTTCATCTGCCTGTTACCGGAGGTTCCGGAACACTGCTGTTTACTGTTCTCGGGCTTGTTTTAATGGGCGGTGCAGCCGCTGTTGTTATAGCGATGAGAAGGAAAGAAAGGAAATCACATTAGTCAAGAACAGGTTTTATCTGGATGAGACAAAAAAGATGGAACCTCCTGTTACTTATAGCACCTGTAATGGTATTCATTACAGGTGCTGCAATCTTTCTATATCCTGCTATTAGCAATATCATCGCTAAGAACAAACAGTGGGATGTTATACAGTCCTATAATGCGAAAATGAATAGGAAAAGTGAACAGGAATTGAAAAAGGAACGCGAGAAAGCAATCGTATATAATGAAAATCTAATAGGAAAACCAGTGCATGATCCTTTCGTAGTAGATAGTGGTTTTGTTCTGCCCGGCAATTATCAGGAGGTTTTAAATATTGGTGGAGATGGTGTGATGTGCTATCTGCGTATACCAAAATTGGATGTTCATATGCCTGTATATCATGGTACAGAAGAAAACGTGTTACAAATGGGAGCAGGTCATCTTGAAATGACTTCACTCCCTATTGGAGGTATAGGAAATCATGCAATGCTGTGTGCTCACCGCGGGCTTCCAAGTGCAGAATTATTTTCCCGTCTTGATGAAGTAAAAGAGGGTGACAGATTTTATATCCACATACTTAATGAAATACATGCATATGAAGTAGATCAAATAGATATTGTGAAACCTGAGGAGATGCGCTACATTCCATATGATAGTCAAAGGGATCTCATAACGCTGATGACATGCACACCTTACGGAGTGAATACACATCGTCTGCTTGTAAGAGGTGTACGGGTCTCCTATAAAAATAAAGAAAAAGGAGAGCGTATTTCAAATGACTGGAAGCAAATATATATCGTGGTGCTTACTCTTGGTACAGCTCTTATTGTAGTCAATAAAGGATTTAAGAAGTATGAGAAGAAAAACAGGTAAATCCGTTGGGACCATCGTGGCGATTGTTTTATGGATCGGAGGACTGAGCCTTCTTTTATATCCTGATATCAAAAGAGAATGGATACAGGTTGAATGGAAAGCAGATATCGATAGATTCCAACAGGAGAGGAAATATGCCACAGATGCTGTATATCAAAAAATCAGTGCGTATAATCAGCGAATCTATGATGAAAAGCAGAAAGATTTAAAAGATGCGTGGAGCTATTCTCAACCGTTATTTTCCAAAGAGCTACAGAAATTGCAAACAGATATTTTTGGATATATTGAGATTCCACGTCTTGCCATTAAAATTCCTCTGTATATAGGCGCAGATACCAGGCATTTGAATATGGGAGCCGCAATACTTGCGCAGACGAGTATGCCGATTGGAGGAGTGAATTCCAATTGTGTGATAGCTGCTCATCGGGGAGGAATCACGGGAGAAGCATTATTTCGAGATATTGAGAAACTAAAGGTAAATGATGAAATATATATTACAAATCCATGGGATACACTTACCTATGTTGTAAGAGAAACAATTGTAATACAACCGGAAGACATTGATGCGGTGAAAATTCAGGAACAGCATGATTTGGTTACTTTGATTACTTGTCATCCGTATCCATCCAGTGAACGGCGCTATCTGGTGTTTTGTGAACGTAAAGGAAGCAGTTTTCATGCAATTCAGGTACAGGAAACTGTTGATCAACCTTCACAGGAGAGAATCGATAAGGAACAGGCAATACGTTATGCGTGTGTCCTTTGTGTTTGTATCATCACATGTTTCATGATTATAAGATTTTTTGTATCCAGATTACGAAAATAAATTAACAGGAGGAAGGAAGATGTACAAAAAAATAAAACATATACTTACAATAATTATATTGTTACTTTCCTTATGCAACTTTAGTCCTACTGTCCTTGCGGATACGAGGAGTGCAGAAAATGCAAAGGACGAAGAGATTCCGGTAAAGGATGGTGATGCTATAAAGAATGTTACAGAAGCAGAGCGTAAAGATAAGTCTGTTGAAAAGATAAATGAGCAGGCTGTGAAAGTCAATCCTATAGCCTCTTTGCAGGAAAATGGTACATCAGCCTTTGTTCGTATACGTGAGATTTTTTATCCTTCATGGCTGGGAAACTGGAGTACCTATATGGGAACAATTGATGGAAAAATAGCTTACTGTCTGGAGGCGAGTAAAAATACACCGGAGAACGGAAACTATGCAACTCAGGTAGTTGATAATGATAATCTGTTAAAGGTCCTTTATTATGGTTATGCGGGTCCCGGTCAATCCGTATTTTTAGGAGAAAGAGAAGATATCGCTTATCTTTATACACATATTCTGGCTTCCTATGCATATAGCGGTGATTTATATGGAGGTCATGGATTTGATTACTGGGAACAGCATGGAATAGGATTAAAAGGTGAGTATAATAGAATTCAGAGCTTTCCTTCCCCTAAAACATTGCAATTCAGCAATGAAACCTTAACTGCAACATATGATGCTGACACAAATACACAGCGTACAAATACGATTACCCTGCAGGCCGTCTCAAGGGTTGCGGTGAATATCCCCTTACAGGATGGTGTGACTCTGCACAATGTTTCTACAGGCGCAGTTCAAACAGGAGGAGTTGCCACCATACATGGTCAGGAAAGCTTTTATCTGGAAAGCAGTCGTTTTGATTTGAAGAGTGAGCAGCTTACAAATTTAAGCGGTGAAAACCTGTATCGGTTTGCACCTATAGCATTTTCACCTGGTGGAGGCTACCAAACAGAAGGTACGATAACAATTTCCGATCAGGTTTCGTTAAAGCTGAATATCAACTGGACAGCATTGGAAAATCCCTGGCAGCTGCAAAAAGTGGATGAAGAGGGAAATCCAATAGCTGAGGCAGAATATTCATTCTATATCACAGATAATAATTATCATGTGACAGATCATACACCCATATTCACTGCCGCCACGGATCACAACGGTGTTATTGAAATAAATCCCAATGAAAACAAAGCACTCTCACTATCCAATCTGTTCCAAAAAAGCAGATACTATGTATTGAAAGAGACCAAGACACCGGCTGGATATCAAACATCACAGGATGTTCATTTATTTCTGAAGGGAGAGCAGCAGAATCCTTATTTCATTGTGAAAAACCCATGGCAGACAGGAGCAGCTGCAAAACTGACACAGACCATAAAGGTAGCGAACCGCAGTGAAATTGAAGCGGATCAGGAAAGCTATCCGCATCTTGCTATATTGATAAAAGACAGGCAGAAGAACAAGCTGATTTTTAAATCAAGCTCAGGGCAGTGGAGATATACGATGCAGACGGTTTCCGATCGTGTTGCTTACCAGGAAGCACTTGCTGCGAACCCGATATATCTTTCCCTTGCACAGAATGTTTATATTGGACAGATTGATCTTCCTGTCACCTATGCATTATCCGATGATCGTTATGAGACCTATGCTATGTCCTGTAATGATCAGGGAGGCTGTCAGTTGAATAACAGATATACACCGGATGAAATACAAATCACTTCAAAGATCATATTAACAAATAAGAAAAACAAATTTAAAGTAGAAAAGACTGATTCAGAAAATAAAAGGCTGGTGAATGCAGAATTTTCTTTGTACGGACAGGAACAAGTAAGTAATCAGAATGGCAGCATAACGATAGTAGATGATGAACCTTATGAGGTGATGAAGACAGATATCAATGGAACAGCAGTCTTTGGGGGGAAGAATAAACCCTTGCTTAGTGGTAAAACATATTATCTGAAAGAAACACAGGCTCCACAGGGATATGTTAGAAATGATGAAATTATAGAAATCACGGTAACAGATAACGGTGTCTATGCGAATGCAAAGAAAGCGGATGATGGAATCCGTGTCAAAAAGAGTATCGGTAATATTATTGCGCTATTTCAGCCCTTCGCTGAGGAAGACGGTCTTGATTCGACATTAAATGGAATAAAGATGAAATTGGAAACTGCTGATACCGTTGATGGTATATGGAATATGAAAGATGCAAAAACGCATATGCGCTATAGCAGAATAGAGGGAAGGTATGAAGTATATTCAGGAAATGCATACATGGATACAGATACAGGCTATAGCAGGCTGCATATTGAGCAGTGTCTTGACCATCCTTTTGATGCTGAGGTTGCTGCTAATAAACAGGTTTTAGATAATCAGAATCTTTCATCAGTATTCTGTGAGGATACTGTGATTCAGGTGACGAATCAAAAGGAAACCTCGCTGGAAATTAAAAAGGAGGTTATCGGGGAAACAACAAATGGAACATTTACATTTACAATCATGCTTCAGAATACCGACGGAACCCCATCAACAAAAACATATGACGGTAAAATTTATAATGCAGATGGTATAACAAAGTCAAATATCACGATAACAGGGAGTAAAATATTTTCACTGAAGCACAAGGAAAAGCTTGTACTGGAAAACATTGATATTGGAATCACCTACTCTATAATGGAGTTAGCTCCTCCTCCACAATACATGGTATCCATAAGAATAAATCAGGAAGATGCATACAGTTCGAATTTAGCTGAGGGAAGTGTTTCACCTGGGGAAAATCAGGTATTATTTATGAATACGATCAAAGAAATGGATGACTTTGAATTCATAAAAAGTTCAAAAAATGGTATTCCTTTATCAGGAGCAGGCTTTGTCCTGTATGAATTAAATTGCAATCAGTCTGCACATGACCATACAAAAGAGAATTTACAAGTCGATAAAAACGGAAGTCTATTAACCTCCTCTACCTGTTGGGATTTGAAGGAGCGCATAAATTCATCAGAAAATGGCATTATTTGTTTTAAGGATTTATCAATTGACAAAGAGTATCGGTTGATCGAATATAAGGCTCCTTCTGGTTATCTGCTTCCTGATGGACAATGGAGAATTGCATATGACAACAAAGAAATGTCATTTACTGTAAAAGGCATTGTAGGCTCAATTACCCAAACACCGGCTTTCGAAAAATTAGATAATTCATCGATAGCTTATCGCTTGCCTAATTATCAGGCGCAGAATTTACCGTCAACAGGATATGGAGGATCTGTGAACAGTCATTTGATCGGAGGATTTCTGATGCTGTTCGGTATATGTATATATTTCAGATGTTTTAGAAAGAGAAATGAGCTATAGCACGAACAGACAAAAGGATAGAAGGTGAAATTCTGACAAAAGAAGAAAATTTATACATGGACTATATGCCGGATTTATGGGGGATGTTTATAGTGAATCAGGCTATAGCCTGCTTTATACTTGATCTTGATCATAAAGACTGCTATGAATATATTACAAATGTTGACGGTGATTTTGTATCACATATTCTGGAGTTTATGGAATTATATGATACGAAAGCTGCACTGCCTGCTTTCTTGAGGCGAAGCCTGCATAATAAGACGAATGTATGCCAGATAAAGCAAGCAATCAATCACCCGGCGTACACTATCTGCATTGTATATCCGCCTGATGTATTACAGCTTTACACAGCATTCCTGATAAAGAAGAAAGAGGTATGTTCGTTTCTGAAAAAGCATATACAAAGTAATCTGTATACTGTTGAATATATACCCATGCTAGAGAACCTGTTACAGTTTGCAATCCATCACCATGCAAGTATCATTTTCTTTAAGGATGAATGATATATGGTAAAAGGGATGGTGTAATGAATTCATTTACAGTCTTAAAAGAAGATGAGCATTTCATAGTTAAAATGTATATAGATGATCAAATGAAGCATATGTTTGAAACGCATAAAGAAGATGATCACATATGCAATGGTTCTTATTTGTGTGTTCTGCTTAATGTGTTCATTTATCATAATGAAAAGCTAAATGACTTATGGTATATGTTCGATTTTGTTTACAATGAAAATGAACTTCGTGTTTATACGAAGGATGAAGATGCATTTATCATTCTAATCAGAGAAATTTTAGTGAAATTCAATAATATTCAATGCGTTGAATCATTCGTTGAATCAATGATATTGCAGAAAAGATATTATAGCAAATACCAAGCTGTTGATTGAAAAGCAAGTGAAACTAATCTTGGATAAATGATGGTTGATCTATTGTGTATGAGTAATAAATAAGTCATTTTACTTAAATAATGTATGAAGTTAAGGATGGAAAAAGAGCTATTGTATCATGAATATTCGAGTGTAAAGAAACAAATGCCTAATTAAACGTAAGCACTATACCGTAAATCGACAGAAAGCGACATGCTGTGTGATAGCTGTGTGATTAAATGAACTGCGTTGCCGCCCTTTAATAAAAAAAGAAAGATACCTAGGCAGTATAAGCGGCATAGGCCACTCCTCGTGGCCTTTTTTGGTGTGCCGGGCATGGGATATGGCTAGGTGATGAGATTTCACTGAGAGGGTAATCAGTCGCTAATATCTAGCAATGATAACTAGCAGACCATCATGAGGTGGCTGATGGAGGTAGTTGGAATCCAAGAGGTTCTATTGCAAAATTCTGAACCAAGCAACGCGAACAGTATAAGGCATGAATAGTGAGGATAAGGATGCCAAACAATTTGAAGCTCTAAGACTGATCGGACACTAACATGTAAATGCTGTGGTTGGATGGAAGGACAGTTATATCACCTTACCCCGGGAGGTCTTGTGAACATACCAAGCTGAGAAAAAAAGGTAAGTAGGTAGAAAGGTTCATCACAAGAAATCAGCAGAGGCCGTAGTAATGAAGATAGCGGTGAATAAGTAAGCCGAAGGAGCAAAGGGCGGAAGTCAAAGGAGGCGAAGAGGAAATGAAGGTTACTGATAATGAAATAAAGAACAGAAAACAGCAGCGAGCTGTCTGTACAACAGAAGGTAGTGCGGAACATGAGAATACGTTGACAGAGTTCGATTCATCGAGGATAGCAGAGCAAACCATCGCCATCGTAGGATGGGTCAACTAATTTAGAATTGCGAATATGAAAAGTCTGCTTTGAAAAATTGATGAATGGTTAAGACATAAAATCAGGTGCTATATATGGAAAAGCTGGAAAACCTACAAAGGAAGAAATAAACGGCTAAGAAAACTAGGAGCAAACGAAGAGCAGGCAAAAATGCTGGCAGGGAGCCGTAAGAGGTTATGGGCGACCAGTGGCTTTCAGGACCTAAACTATATCTCACAAATAAAAGGTTGGAAAGAGCAGGGTATCCATCCTTTATGCTTCAATACCTGTGGACAGCGAAAACTTGACTGGTGCCTTGTACAGAACGGTATGCAAGGTGCTGTGGAAGAGGCGAAGTATTCTAATTACTAGCCTCTACCCGATTAGCTGCTCACGGTATCCTTGTCAACACAATCATATCTATTTACTGATAAATAAAGAATAAAAAATCGGATATATCATCTTAAAATTCTTATAATGAGAAAAGGAAAATCTTTTTTCTACATGTCTAAATTGAATGTTTTAGTGAATACTATGAAAAACACAATGGAAAGGGTAGGTAGTATGGCTTTATATGAAGTATTGGTAAGAGTTGTCCTCACCGTGATTGTAATGATCGTTATGGCACGGATCAACGGACCGAAGCAGATTGCACAAATGAGCTTTTATGATTATGTATCCGGTATCACCGTAGGCTCGATTGCGGCAACGATCAGTGTGAATACAAGTGTGTCTTTCCTTGCAGGCTTATTTGCGATATGTCTGTTTTTGGGAATCAGTCTGCTGCTGAATTTCATCACACAGAAGAATTTGAAAGCTAATATGCTTTTGACCGGGGAACCGATAAATCTGATGGTAAATGGAATAATTAACACAAAGGGATTATCCAAATCAAAAATGACAGTTTCAGAATTATTGAGCAATTTACGCTATAGCGGGTATTTCAATATCCGTGATGTGGATTCTGCCATATTGGAGCCCACTGGAAAGCTATCCGTACAGCCAAAGGGATGTGCAAGAAAGGTTCGCAATGATGATATCCACACGCAGGCAAAGGAACCGGAAAAGGTGATACCCGTTATTATGAATGGTTCTGTTCTTACAGATAATTTAAGTACCATGCATAAGGATAAGCGCTGGCTGGTGAGGGAATTGAGAAAGCAGAGTGTGGATACAGAGGAGCTGAAGGATATCCTGCTTGCCGTGCTTGATGAAAATGAAAAGCTTACGGTATATAAAAAGTAAACATATACAGGAATACGTATCTGTATATTGAAAACCATCTCTCATATCAAGGATGGTTTTTTTAGCGTGGGAGAGAATGAGATATCCTCCTGATTTCTCAATATCATTGTATACCCGTTTTCAGAAATGGCTCCGGTATGAATATACGGTAGCTTACAGAAGGCATTCCCCTGTCTTACTCATGAAGAATTTCAGAGAGTAATCTTAGAAAGGGATTGAAATTGAGGATAAGCAATAAATAATTCCTTATCCGTCATCCCTGCACAACTGTAAAGTCTATTTTATAAGGCTTATTGCACAAACGAGTGGTCATATTACATACCAGATATATGTTTATCTGGTATAATGCTGAAGTAGAGAACTCATTGGGATAGCGTAAAATCCTTATGAAAAAAGCAAAAGTCTGCATGAATTGCATCATTTCTTAATAAGATTATGAAATGTACCAAGAAGGAGTTAACAGGAGGCGCCATGAAGGATACAGATATCATATCGCTGGATATTGAAAATACTTATATTACAGAATCATTGAAGGTAAGTGTAAGTAAGCATTTATTGGATGAGCATTTCACACTGATCGCAGCAAACGACCGATATTATGAAATGTTTGGTTACAGCAAGGAGGAATATGTAGCCCTTTTTCATAATCGTCCTGATGTATTTTATGCTGATGATCCGGCAAGCTGGGAGGAGCTCTCTTCCACAGTTATGGCCGCTGTAGCAAACGGAGAAGGCGGGTATACGTATATCGGCCGTATGAAGCATAAGAACGGATCGAAGATTTGGATAAAGTTAAATGCATATTTTATTGATGAAGTCGTGAATGGATATCAGGTCTCCTATTCTGTCATGATGGATATCAGCTCTCTCATGCAGAGCAGGATTGAACGGGATGTTACACAAAGCATTTTTCCTGGTCTGATTTCAAAATATAGAGTGAGGAAGAATGGCTATGAGCTTGTGGAAGGAAATCAAAGATTTTATAAGAAATTCGACGGATATAAACTGTCATTCACTTGTCATGAAATAGATGGCAGCAGTGCCTTTCGAGGCTTCTGTGCTCTCCATAAGGAGCTTCGTCAGGGCCAGTCTGCGTCTTTCACAATAACGCTGAATACGAAAAGCGGGAAAGAGTGCTATCTTAAAATAAATGCAGAATGCATAGACTGGATCAAGGGGGATCCTATATATCTATTGCTCTATACAGACATTACGGATCTCATGATGCAGAGAAAGAAGCTGGAAGCATACAATCGATCCGTTCATGCGCTGGCTTATACTGATGAAGTGACAAGAGGGTATAATCGAAGAAAATTCGATATATCGGCTGCAGAAGCAATCAAAGCAAATAAAGCTGGTACGTATACATTGATATGGTTGAATCTTAAGAAATTCAATTTAATCAATAATACAGAAGGCATCGAGGCAGGGGATAGAACACTTAAATTCATTTATGACCGGATTCATGATGTCCTTGTGGAAGGTGAATTTGCGGCCAGATTTTTTTCTGATAATTTCGTTATCCTGATGAAGGAGCGGGAAGATAAAGTAATAGAAAGCAGGATAAGAGAAATCGCAGACAGTATCAATATATTTAATCTGCATAAGGAGTATAAGTATTTTCTAACGTTTCGTGCAGGTATCTATCCTGTAGATGATATTGAATTACCGATTACGACGATGGAGGATCATGCGCATACAGCTTCAAAATATACAGATACCGCCTTATCGGATTTATATGTCTGTAATTTCTACACAGATCAGCTTCTTCTGGCACTGATTCAGGAAAGAGAAATTGAAAATATTATGAGAGATTCCTTAAAAAAGGAAGAATTTCAGGTATATCTGCAACCCAAGTTTTCCATAAGGAAACAAGCGATATATGGAGCCGAAGCTTTGATTCGGTGGAAGCATCCTACGCGCGGACTGCTTTCTCCCAATATATTCATACCGTTATTTGAGAAAAACGGATTTATTGTCGATGTTGACCTTTATGTGTTTGAAAGAGTGTGTCAGCTTTTACAGAAATGGAAAGAGGAAGGCATGGATTTACATCCTATTTCTGTTAATATGTCCAGAGCACATTTTTCAAAGAAGGATTTTCTTCAGAGCTATGTGAAAATCAAAGATAAATATCAGATTCCATCTGCTTTATTGGAAATCGAATTAACAGAAACGATGGTATTTGAAGAACCGGAAATGTTTAGCATGATTATAAGTGAAATTCACAAAGCTGGCTTTCGATGCTCCATGGATGATTTCGGAAGTGGTTATTCCTCATTGGGTATGTTGAAAAGCCTGGAGCTTGATATGGTGAAGCTGGATGGAACATTCTTCTCAGCTGAAAGAATGGATAATGAAAAGGAAAATATTATTATCAGCAGTATTATCAAAATGACCCAATCCCTGCATATGCTTACCGTTGCAGAGGGGATCGAAACAAAGGAACAGCTGAAGTTCCTTGAAGATAACGGCTGTGATTTTATACAGGGATATGTAATTTCAAAGCCTGTGCCTATACAGGAATTTGAGTTACTGGTCAAGGCTGTAGATGCTTAAAATAATTGTCAAAGCATGAAATCACTAGTATATGATTGTGTACTGATTTTCATTTTTATGAGACAGCAATCCGGCTATATTCTAACTAAATTAAAGTGAAAAACATAAATGAAGGACCGCTCAGGATTCAATTGAAAGGCGGTTCTTTTTTTGTCAGATATCAAAGACCAGGGTAATATGTTACCAGACTTTAACATCATCTCGAAGGTGTGAGTGAACAGCGGTAAGTCTACACTTATATGCAAGCAGGAAAAATAATTTAATAACCGGCTATATGCTATTTATAAGTAGACATAACCCAATACATATGGAGTAGGAT
>SKEY01002896.1_pt1 | contig 16653 bp, 17 predicted proteins | sample 4843871 | NCBI WGS metagenome assembly SKEY01 (sample SAMN11008797, study PRJNA524170) | human gut metagenome | biome: Human fecal sample; material: Feces; isolation source: fecal sample from pouch patient p36 | host: Homo sapiens | place: Israel: Tel-Aviv | collected 2016-12-04 | reverse complement strand
TGTTCACGCCGGAGCAGGAAGCGGCAAAACGCCGGGAGCTGGAACAGCAGCTTTATGAGGTGTTCCGCAAGTATGCCGACAAACGGCAGAGTGAGGAAGCCGGGGCATAAGGTTTTCCGAAGCCATCATTGATTTGCGGGGCTGCTGGCGGTATAATAAAACTGTCAGCAGCTCCGTTTCTTTTTTAAGAAAAGGAGCGACAATATGAACAAGCGAATAGACGCAATCTATGCAAGGCAATCGGTAGACAAAAAGGACAGTATTTCCATTGAAAGCCAGATTGAGTTTTGCAAATACGAATTGAAAGGCGGGAACTGCAAAGAGTACAAGGACAAAGGGTATTCCGGGAAAAATACGGAGCGTCCACAATTCCAACAGCTTATGCGGGATATTGAAAGCGGCCTTGTGCGGAAAGTGGTGGTTTACAAGCTCGACCGCATCAGCCGTTCCATTCTCGACTTTGCGAAGATGATGGACTTCTTCCAAAAGTACGAAGTGGAGTTTGTGTCCTCTACGGAGAAGTTTGACACCTCCACCCCGATGGGGCGGGCGATGCTGAATATCTGTATCGTGTTCGCCCAGCTTGAACGGGAAACGATACAGAAGCGGGTGCAGGACGCATGGTACTCCCGCTGTCAGCGGGGCTTCAAAATGGGCGGCAAAACGCCCTACGGATTTCGGACAGAGCCTTATGTGATGGACGGGGTGCGCACAAAGAAGCTGGTAATAGAGCCAACCGAAGCGGCCTTTGTCCGGCAGATGTATGAGATGTACGTTGACCCGCAGGTATCGCTGCATGACATTACAAAGAAGCTGACGGTGGACGGTATGCGTACTTATCATGGCAGGCCGCTGTCAAGGGCTACTTTGAGCGTTATTCTCCGCAACCCGATTTATGTCATGGCTGACCTCGACATATACGAGTTTTACAAAAGCCAGGGAACGGATATTTACAATGATGCCGCCGACTTTGCCGGGACAAACGGCTGCTATTACTATCAGGGCAAGGGGAATACAGAGGACAAGCACAAGCACCTGCAAGGACAGACGCTGGTACTGGCTCCACATGAGGGGTTTATCCCATCGGAGCTGTGGCTGAAATGCCGGAAGAAGCTGCTTGCCAGCCACACTTACCAGCCCGCAAGGAAAGCCCGGAACACATGGATGGCGGGAAAAATCAAATGCGGGAAATGCGGCTATGCGCTCATGTCAGCGCACTCCAACGGTATTCTTTACCTGCGCTGCACCGTCCATGCGGACAGCAAGGCGTGTCCCGGCTGCGGGTGCGTGAAGCTGCACGAACTGGAAGCGGTAGTCTATGGGGCGATGGTTAAAAAGCTGAAAGATTTTAAGACGCTGACAGGTCGGAACAAGGCTGCAAAAATCTCCCCGAAACTGACTGCAAAGCGGCTGGAACTGGCACAGGTAGAAAGCGAGATTGAAAAGCTGCTTGACACGCTGACGGGCGCAAGCCCTGTTTTGCTCTCCTATGCCAACAGCAAAATTGAGGAGCTGGACGCAAGGCGGCAGTCCATTGCCAATGAGATTGCAAAACTCTCTGCGGACGCTGTGCCGATGGAGAAGATGGAAAGCATTTCCGGGTATCTGGATGACTGGGAGAATGTCAGCTTTGAGGACAAGAGGCAGGTGGTGGACGCACTGATAACGGTCATCCGGGCAACAAATGAAAAGGTAGAAATTGAATGGAAAATCTGACGGGTTAATCCCCACCGTACCTATCCTTTTTGTGCTCTTGTCTATAATAGTGAAGTTCTGTTCCCACAGAAAAACGTCCGATTCCTTGCAATCAACAACAGCATCGACAGCAACAATGCTTCAGACAATGATTTTGCTCCGTTTTTGAATATTATGAACGAATGGTATGCCAAAGACACGAGCAATAAAATCAAGGCTGTGTTCGATGCCCGGATGAAAGATGGAAAACGTTGCAGCGGCTCTATTCCGTATGGATATAACCGTTTGCCAAACGACAAGCAGACACTTGTTGTTGATCCGGTGGCATCCGAAGTCGTAAAGCGCATTTTTCTTCTTGCGAACGAAGGAAAAAGCCCACGGACAATCGCAGAACTGTTGACAGAGGAAAAAGTCCTGATTCCTGCTGCATACGCAAAGAAATATCACCCGGAGCAGTACAATGGGACAAAGTTCTCCAATCCGTACCTGTGGGGCACCTCCTCCGTAAGAACAATTTTAGGTCGGCAGGAATATCTGGGACACACTGTTTTACGAAAATCTGTAAGCACAAATTTCAAACTTCACAAGAGAAAAGAAACAGATGAAGATGAACAGTACGTTTTCCAGAACACGCATGAACCGATTATATCGCAAGAACTTTGGGATAGTGTTCAGAAACGCAGATGCCGAGTGAATCGCGCTTCTGCTTGGGGAACGCACACCAACCGTTTAAGCGGGTATCTGTATTGTGCCGACTGCGGTAGAAGATTGACCTTGCAAACACACTACAGTAAAAAGGATGGGTCTACTCAATATTCTTATCGTTGTGGTGGATATGCAAGTCGGGTGAATGGCTGTACTGCCCATTCAATCAGTGCCGATAATGTTGAAGCCCTGATATTGGCATCGGTCAAACGCTTTTCGAGATTTGTTCTAAAAGATGAAGAAACCTTCGCTTTGGAACTGCAATCACTTTGGAAAGAGAAACGTGAAGAAAAGCCGAAGCAGAACCAATCGGAATTGAAACGTTGTCAAAAACGCTATGATGAGCTTTCTGTCCTTATTCGTAGTCTGTACGAAAATCTTATGTCTGGACTGTTGCCCGAACGACAGTACAAGCAGCTGATGGCACAGTATGATAGCGAGCAAGCAGAATTGGAATCGCAGATGGAAACGATGAAATCCGAAATTGCCGAAGATAAGTCAAGTTCTGTTGATATTCAACATTTCATTTCGCTGATTCGTAAGTGCAAAAATCCAACAGAAATCTCCGATTCAATGTTTAACGAACTTGTCGATAAAATCGTTGTTTATGAAGCCGAGGGTGCAGGCAATGCCCGCACACAAAAGGTTGACATTTATTTCAACTATGTCGGCCAAGTCGATATTGCTTATACCGAGGAAGAACTTGCCGAACTGAGAGCACAGAAGGAGCAGGAAGAACGGCAGCGCATGGAAAAGCAGCGCAAACGTGAAAAAGCCTACCGAGAAAAGCGAAAGGCAAAGAAAATCGCTGAAAACGGTGGCGAGATCATTAAAACCAAAACGTGTCCGCACTGCGGGAAGGTGTTTACACCTACGAGCAACCGACAGCTTTTCTGCTCAAGGGAATGCTGGAATCAGGCAAGACTGGAGCAAAAGAAAGCGGATAGAGAAGCCGAGAGAGGAACTCACTACTACCGGCAGCGCACCTGTGCCGTGTGCGGTCACTCCTACTGGCCTACACACAGCCAGCAGGAATTTTGTTCCGATGAGTGCAGAAGAATCAACCACAACAAGAAAACCTTGGAATTCTATCACAAGAAAAAAGGAAATCCAAAACCTGACCCAGAAGCAGTCCCAACGCCGAAACCAAAGGAGGATAACGCAGCATGACTACCTTAAAGAACACGCTCCACGACAGCAACAATGGTCTGGACTACACCCTTGTCAATGACCACTATCTGCCGAACCTGACCGCAGCAGCCCCGGCAGAGCAGCACCCCACCGGGCGGTGGGGCCGCTTACATAAAAGGTATCTGAAAGAACATCATCCCATCCGGTACAATCAACTGCTCCTGTCCGGGGAGCTGGGTAGCTACCTTGCCAAGCTGGACAAGCAAGTCGAGGAGCAGCTTGCATTGACCGTCCGGCAGATGCGGGACAGTGCGGTTGGGTGACTTAAGAGAAAGAAAAAAAGATACCACATATCGTTGAAAATTAAATTTCAAAATCATTAAAGGAGCGATTCAAATGAAACGAAATCAGAATTTCGACCATAATCACTCTCAAAAAGTGCTTTCCTGTCGCTACAACATGGACACCAACCGGGCGGAAGCCCGATTCGAGGATGGAACCATTCTTTCCATCGACTGCATCGTCATTGAGGACGAATATGGCAACACCCCGGCACAGCGAGCAGAACTGGACTGGCTACTTATATAACAAGCCCTTGGAATATACCCAGCTTGTGCTGAGTGGAGAAATCGAACATTATCTTTCACTTGGTTGCGATCACGGTAGACTAGAAGATTGACCTTTTTTCATAGAAATGTGATTGGCTGTTACAGAATGGCTCTTCAAAAAGCATTACAGAAAATCCGGAAACTTTTTTGAACCATAATAACTCAAAAAAGTTTCCGGATTTCTGTTTCTGTACGATTGCTATCGTATTTTCATTTTGCAATAGTTTTCATAATTGACCATTGTCCATTACAGAGAATATAGGTCTCTTCCTATAATTGGCTGACATTTTATAGCACACACATTTATTTCTGCATGGAATACCCACTGCTTCCATAAAATATTTACTCGAATAATTTTCCGCAAAATGGACAACGATCTTTCACTGTTAGTACAATTGAAAAGTGCTTCCCACAAAAAGGACAACGACGTGTTATAAAATCAAAAATATAGTCTATCAAAAGTACAACAACAGCTGCTATACGAAACTCAAATGCCCATAGTGCGCATACGACTATTGCTATGAAGATGAATACAGCTTTGCATAATGTGAGTTTTGTTTGGAATTTCATTTTTTATTCTTCTTTCAAGCATTTTCCTTATAAGACGGAACTCTGCATTGGAATCACCACTTTTTTGATAAAATTAGGAGCCATCACTTTCCGACAGCCATTCGTCTAGGATTCTTGATGCTATTTCAGCATATTCTTCATCTGTAGAAATAGATTTCAAATATTTGTAAAGAGTATTTTTTTCTTCTGCCGCCCCAATATAGGGATAACCGGAATTCCCCAGCATCTCTTTTATTCAGGATTTTTCTACTGAAATCCGGATTCCAAATCCTCCCTCTGAGTATGCAATGCTTATCCATGTTTCATCTTTTCTTAGCAAAACGCCTGTCGAAACGCTTTCTGAAGCCGATGCCTCTTCAGCGTATCCTAAGGTTTTCAATTGGTCAATATATTTTTGTATTTCTTCTTCAGAGATATTATTATAAAAGATTGCATAATACCCAGCATTAGAACCATCCAATATATATTCTATCGTTCCACTTTCCGGCTCACAAATAAGCCTAGTGTATTCATTATCCGGCCAAACTGAAGTATAAATACATTTTACATCAGACGGATTGGTTCCTCCATGTGTAGCAAATTTTCCCTGACCTGAAAAACGAATGCAAAGAAAGACCAATATCAAAACTATAAAGGCAACCGCCATACTGCTAAAAAATTCCAATTTCTTATTCATTTGGCTTGCTCCATAATTCAAACGTACAAAGCCACGATTCTTTTCTTTCGACTCTAAAGAATCGTGGCTTTTATACCCATTATCTAATGCTTTTATTACGGAATCGTGATGTCGTAGGAAATGGAGAACTGGCCACCGTTTGCCAAAGCATTCAATTTGTTTTCAAGGAAATTATCTGCATTGGAATCACCTCCATCACGGTTTCCATTTTAGATGTTGATAATAGCAAAGCACAAATAGAAAAAATCCACAATATTGTAGCAAGACGGAGAAAAAATGTCACCAAAACGGTGTAAGCGCAAAGCAGGGATTGGTTCTTGATCTCTGTTGTGAGAGTTCACAAACGTCCGGGATGCTGTTGCCGGAAGGATGCTTTCTTCAATTTTCTTCCAGAATTCTCTGCAAATAGCGGGCTGTTTATGCTTCTTGAGAATCCATCTAGTGAATACCGACACCCTCCATGATCTTTTCTATCCAATTTGTGGAAGAATCATTTTTCTCACTAAATGACCCCAAATAATGTGACGAACTCTCAACCTCTATTATTACACCATCCGGCATTCTGTATTTTTCTAAACTGAGATTCAAACCTTTAAGTGGGATTGTTCTAGCCAGTTGAGGGATAGAAACTGTATGGAGAATATCAATTTTTGATAAACCTCTATACGTTTCTGTCTTTTCGGCTTCACTTAGCAACCGTTCTGCATACTGATTTGAAATAACCTGTATGCGAAATTGTTCTTTTTCATCCTCGGTCATCTCAAGTGGAACGCCGTGCAATGTGTCCACAATATAGGACGAAATTTTAGCGAAGTGCTCGTCAAAATCAGTGGTATCTTCGTTGGTCATATTTCTGTTCTACCCTCATTATAAGCTTTCCGGTCTGCTTAAAGTTACAGCTTTCAGCGTAAAGCTTCCGTAGTTTTTAATGCTAAACGATAGTTATCGAACTTTTCCACAGTTTTTGCAAAAACGTTCAGAAGAAGCATTTAATGTTCCGCAGTCCGGGCAATACCATCTTCCGTCTGGCATCGGTTCAACAGGCGAGGGCGTTTGGTGTGCTTTTGCTGGAGTTTGAACGGGTGATGCAGTAAACAGCGGCGCAATATTCACATCTCTACGGCCAACACCAGCGAGACTTCTAAAATCCCACGATTTAACTTCTTGTGCCAATGTCCGTTTTGGTTCAATATACTGACCGCACCGTTGGCAATATCGAACACCCAACTTGTTTTCATAACCACAATTTTTACAAGCCATCAAAAATCCCCCTTTGCTTCTTGTTTAGAGACTTTACCTTCCTTTATCGAATAGCTAAAATTATCGAACCCACTAAAAATAGTGTCGAAATTCCCAACATAATCCATGCGGACTTCACTTTTGGGCTATTACTACAACTTTTGAAAGATATTGCCATCTGAATATAATACAAGGCTACAATTCCATATGAGAAAAACAAAGCAGCCCACGCATACGGCACTGCACTTTCAGGCGTTAATCTCGCAAGATTGCTAAGCCATATTGAAACACATCCCCAAAATGGTAAAGGCGCAATAAGAAAGAAATCGTTTTTTTGTTCATTTCTATTCTCCTATGACCTGATAATACGATTTTATGGCATATTATCTTTGTATTGATTTGTGAATCACTCAGCCTTAAATACCCGAATTGAGAAATATACCAATTATCAGCATCAGCATTCCAAAAGTGATTTGTGAACCCAAAAGACCTCCATCAGCATCATTTCTATCAGTGCTTTTAATTGCTTTCACCAAAAATTTAGGGAATATCACGCCTAAAATCGCCATTAAAACTATTATTACTCCTCTCATTTAATTTTCTCCCCTCTTATGCACAGATTAGATCAACTATGATAACATCAAAGCACAAAGACCAATCAAAGTCCACAATTTTGTAGCAAAACAGAGAAATTTTGTAACGAAATCGGTGTGCGTACAGATAGTATGCTCCCTAACAGTGGACATCCAGCATTAGGGGAGCACACCAAAGCTACCTTTCGCCATATTACAAGTCAATCGTCAACCAAAGGCTTTTGACTATTTGAAGTTTTGGCATAATCGTATTATACTTGTAAGGAACAGGGCTGTATGTTGTGTAATGAAAAGCGGTCCCATGTGCACATGTGCAATGGAGGAATTTCAAAATGAATGTCTTGGTTTGTGACGATGAACGGCAGATCGTTGATTCTATCATTGAAACACTTGAAAAGAAAACCGAAGGAACACAGATATCATCAAGATTTTATGGAGTTTCGCAGCCAAGTCAAATAGACTTTTCTCGTCCTTATGATATTGCGCTTCTGGATATTGATATGGGCGAAACAAATGGAATTGAGCTTGCCAGAAAGTTACGAGCAGAAAATGAAAACATTGTGATTATCTTTATTACGAATTTTATTCAGTATGCTCCAGAGGGATTTGAAGTTCAAGCCTTTCGTTACTTACTAAAAGCAGATCTCTCTGCTAAACTTGATTCCTACTTTGATTCAGCTGTCCAAGAAGTACTTCGGCGGAAACAGCTTGTCACAATTTCAATCAACTCTGAAATTATCGATGTACCTGTAAATGACATTCTGTATTTAGAATCTCATCGAAGAATCATTGTTATGCACTTGTTGGACGAAAAAAGCCCAGCATACCAATTTTACGGCAACATAACGGAACTATCCGAAAAAATCGAGCCACTCGGTTTCCTTCGTATTCAAAAAAGCTATCTTGTCAATATGCACTATGTCGAAATCTTTCAATACAATAAAGTCCAATTGCGCGGTGGTCTTTGTCTGGCTCCAAGCGAAAAGAATTATAGTGAGCTAAAACAGAAATATTTACATTGGCGAGGTAAAAGTAGATGGATGCTTTGATCAGTTTGGTTTACACAATCATAGATTCAGTCTGCGTATGTCTGTTTTTAGACGCTTTTGCTTCGCACCGTTGGAGGAATCATAGATTTCTTGTCGGTGTAATAGTTCAAACTATTTTAATGTATGCATCCATTGAATTCAGTGTTATTGCCTTAAATCGAAACCAAATCGTCAAAATTCTCTTGATTCTACTATCCTGCTTTATTGTTGCCAGAACTCTATATGAGAATATCTCAGGAAAGTTTTTATTATTTCTTATCGTTGTAGAATATCTCTTGACTTATAGTTTATCTTTTGCAGTCGGAATGCTTGCAACTTCGGTTTGTGGGATGGATGCTCAGACGTTTCAAGCAAACAAGACACTATCGCTAATCTACGGAATCTCTTATTATTTAGCCGAATTATTTATTATTGCGCTATTTCGCAAAATGATGCTTCAGCGTATGGGCAACAGACCCAGAAGCGATGCTCAACATTCGCAGCTGATACTGTACTTTTTATTTCCATGCGCATCGTTTGTAATGCTTGTGATCCTACTTTACGTTACAAGCGGTCACAATATAGAAGAGTTTGTTTCTGCTGGCTGTTGTATTCTCATTTTTATTTCAAACATTGCAATTCTCTTTTTATTAGAGCGAATGGAGTATGCAGCATCGGAAAGAGAACAATTATTGATGCTTAACCAGCAGATTCAGCTACAATCGAAAAACATGACTTCGGCAAGCGAACTTTATTCTGCCCAAAGGAAAAAAGTTCACGATTTCCGGGCGCACCTGAATATCCTAAATCGATTGATGAAGAATCAAGAGTATTCTGCCGCTGAAGAATATCTTGAAAAAATCACCGAACAGCAAACTGATCGGCTATTCCTTGTCAACACACATCATCCCATCTTGGACGCACTTTTCAATACAAAAGCTGCCGAAGCAACTCAAAAGAAGATCAGCATTGATTTTGAAGTGAATGATCTATCAAATCTTCCATTTGATGTCTCCGATATGGTAGTGCTTCTATCAAACCTTTTGGATAATGCCATTGAAGCGTGTCAGCAGTATGATAAGGGCGATAAAGCGATTCATGTCATGGCCGTTGCACAGCAAGACTTTTTTATCTCTGTCCGAAACACATCGGAACCTGTTGTAATTATAAGTGGTTCCATTCCAACGACAAAACCAGAACCGCAGATGCATGGCTTTGGACTTGCGAACATCCGGCTGATTCTCGAAAAATACAGTGGAGAGTATACGATGTTCTATGAAAATGGGTGGTTCCAGTTCACCGCTGATATACCGTTCACTCCGATTTCGTGACAGATTTTCTCCATGTTAGTACAAAAGCATGGACGAAATCTTCTATTGTATGTATAGTAACAATAAGATGCAGATGATTTCAACGCATCTATAAGAGTTCGCATATAGTGGTTTGTTTCTTGAAGAAGGGAGTGTGTCAGCATGAAAAAACAGAAGCCAATCCTATTTGCAATTGTGATTCTAATATTGCTTTTATTTATTATTGGTGGAATGCTGGGACTGCTTCCTCAACCGCTTTTCGTCTTGTCATCACAAACCATTCTGGTTATATTGGTCTGTGGCGGTGCATTGATAATCGGACTTCTGCTGAAATTTTTTCGACGAGAAGTGAGATTCTTAGGAGTTTCTATGTTGCCATTTTTCAATCAAAAAGAGCTGGTTGTTTGCTCGAATCAATCTCAATACCAAAAATACACATCGCTTTTAGAAAAGGCAGGAATAACCTATCGAACAAAAGCACGCGATTTATCATCACCGTCTCTGTTTTCGATGGGAACCCGTGAAAGAGCCGGAACTGCATTTCAAAAGGTCAACTATCAAACGCTCTATACGATATATGTTCGCAAAGCCGATTACGAACGTGCTGTTCACGTTATTCTTGCTTGATTAAATATGAACACTCCATTCAATTAAGACTATTGTTTATGGTACAATGCCTATGTCAGATTTATTAAAAAAGATAGCGTATTGGGCTTTAGTGCTAACTCTTGTAGTCGCTGAGATTGGCTCCTTTTTCGATTTATTTAATATCAATCCTTGGTGCTATCCTGTTTATGCTGCGTTGCTGATACTATATAATAAATTTTCTTCATACAATCCGATAAGTGAGAATCTAATTTCAAAAATTATTGCAATAGGTTTCATTGTTGCAGCAGTAGCTCTTACTATAATAAAAGGACTGGTTGCATAAAGGGGTGAAGAAAGTTTATGGATTGGAACATTGGTTGGGTATTTTGGATTGGCTGTTCGTATTTTCTGACAATCGTAAACTGCTATTTTGTACTTGTCAAAAAGGCAAAATATAATTACATCATCGGAGTGTCTGGGATTGCCTTTTTCTCAGTTGCCTTGCTTGAAGAATTACGAATGTTTTCGCAATGGATTGAAGATGGAGAAGTTGGAATGCTAACCCACGCTCTTCAAAATCTTCCAGTTCAATTTACCATCAGATTTTTAATAGTTGTAGGCATAACAGCACTGTTAATAATAATTGATTTACATCGCACAAAATAGTCCTAATCCAAACCACAGATAGTAACCATTATGGATACGCAATGGAACTTTTACCGTGAAAGTTCGATTGAACTGCGAAAATTAAATATGTTTCCAAAGCCAAATGATCAGCCTCCATACTGATTGTTTGGCTTTTTATTTTCTGAAAAAGGAGCGTGATGCCATGACCCAACCGAAAACCGACCTTGCCTACCTCCGCAACGAAAAAGCCAAAGCAGAGCAGAAGCTGCGCTCTTGCCAGCACCGGGAGAAGATCCTTGAACGCAGGATGTCGGAGCTGAACCGGAGAGAGCGTGTGCATCGTCTTTGCACCCGTGCCGGAATGCTGGAAAGTTTTCTGGTCTGTCCGGGAGAACTGACCGACAATCAGGTGATGGAGCTTCTGAAAATCTCGTTCCGTCAACCGGAAGTCGTGCTGGCACTTGCAAAGATGGTGCATGACGTTCACGAACGCAGCAACGTCCAAAACCCTTTAGAATAAAGGGCCGCAATTATACACCGTTCCGGTGAAATTGCGGTCTTGCAGACGGCTCGATGAAATCGAAGCTGGCGTTTGTGCGCCAGCCCGATTCCATCCCAAGGAAAACTGCATTTTCCTTGCGCTGCTTTGCAGCTATCCTTTTGCGGCTCCCGCCTAAGACCGAAGCGCACGGCACTCCGGTCTAAGGCGGCGAGCAAAACCGAATACGATTCCAGACCGTTCATCAAGAGCAATCTTGCTGGGCGGTCTTTTTGTTTGGGGGTGATGCCTATTCCGTGTCCGCATTTCAAAATCACCATCGTCAAGCGCAGCCAAGGACAGTCCGCTGTTGCCGGGGCCGCTTACCAGAGCGGCGAACGGCTGTTCAGCGAGTATGACCAGAAAACGAAATTCTACAACAAGAAGAAAGAACTTGTCCACGCCGAAGTCATGCTGCCGTCCCATGCACCACCCGGATTTGCAGACCGGGCAACCCTCTGGAATGCCGTGGAAGCCGTGGAAAACCAGTGGAACTCCCAGCTTGCCCGACGCATCGTGCTGGCGTTCCCGGTGGAAGTCCCGAAAGAGCAGTACCTTTCCATGATAAAAGAATTTTGTCAGGAGCAGTTTGTTTCCAAGGGCATGATTGCCGACTTTGCCATTCACGACAAGGGAGATGGAAACCCACACGCCCACATTCTGCTGACGCTCCGGGCAATGGATGAACACGGCAAGTGGCTCCCGAAAGCCAGAAAGGTTTACGACCTTGACGAGAACGGTGAGCGCATCCGGCTCGCTTCCGGCAACTGGAAGTGTCACAAGGAAAACACCGTGGACTGGAACGACCAGAAGTATGCCGAGGTCTGGCGGCATAGCTGGGAAACCATCACCAACCGCTATCTGGAAGCTGCTGGCAGACCGGAACGTGTTGACCTGCGCTCCTTTGAGCGGCAGGGCATCCAGCAGATACCGACCGTGCATCTCGGCCCCGCCGCACACCAGATGGAAAAACGTGGGATAGAAACTTTTCTCGGAAATCTCAACCGGGACATCCGTGCAGCCAACAGCCTGATGCAGTCCATCCGCAGCGCAATCCGTGGGCTGCAACGCTGGATCGCAGACCTTAGCGTCCAGAAGCAGCTTCTTCTGGACGCACTGGAAAAGGCGAAGGAACCCACGCTGTCCGACCTGTTAGTGGATTATTTCAATCTTCGTGCCGAGCAGCGCAGCGATTGGTCTGGCAAGGCAAAACTGAAATGCACTGTCCGGGACTTTGAGGAGATTCGGCAAGCGGTGGACTACCTGAAAGCCCATTCCCTGAACACCATCGAGGATTTGGACACTGCAATTTCTAACCTGAACCAGACCGCCGCCCCTCTCCGCAAGCAGTTGAAGCAGAACGAAAACCGTATGCGGGCAATCGCCCAAATCAAGGACGCTGCCGCCGTCCATGCCAAGCTGAAGCCAATCCATGATACCTTTATCAAGAAGAACTTCAAGCTGACCAAGGACGCTTACGCCGCCCAGCACAAGGAGGAACTGGACACCTTTAATAAAGCCGTCCGCACCCTGATGAAGCTGAACGGCAGCACAGCGGTGGATTTTTCGGCATTGGATGCCGAATTTTCTGCGCTGCAATCCAGCAGCGCAGAGTTTCGCACCCAACTGGAAACCTTGCAGCCGGACATCTCCGATCTGAAAAGTGTCCGCAAGTATATTGATATGGTGCTGAACAAGCAGCAGCTTTTCGCACCGGGCGGCAAGACCCCGGAAAAGGAATCGGTGCTGAAAAAGCTGGAGCAGTTTCAGCAGAAAAAGTCCCACCACAAAACGACTTCCACTCCCCCAAACCGCGAAGAATCGCTCTAAACGATCTTTCTGTCACCGATATGCCGTTGCAATCAGTGGCAGAAGTACATAATTCATTTGTTTTTTTGCCGACTTTTGGCTATTCTCGCTGGCTAGTGAGTAGAGGCGTACTTTTAAGGCAGAAATTTTCTCCAACACCCCCCATTTTAGGCCACTTTTTCTGTTAATAGTAGAAGCGCCTCTTTGAAAGCCGGTCATTTGTGACCTTTTTGTTAATTCTCAAAAAGATGGTTGTCTTTGGGCTGTTTTCGTTGCCTATCTATTGAGAGGATTTTTTCAAAAGCGGAGATTTGGTCTCAAGAATTACAATTCAATTACAAGTTTCTCACCAATGCTACGAAACAGGCGTTCTCGATGCCTACCAAGTGTAGGGCATCTTTTTCAAGACCATTCTCGGACTATTATGACGTTTTGTTTACAAAATTGCTTGCAATGCTACGAAATGGCCTTTTTCATCGGCTACCAAGTAGAAGGATGTTTTTCGTCCGTCAAAGTCCAGAAATCTTCCATATGTTCCTTGACAAGTGAATAGTTCAATCGTCCGGTACTTCACAAAAGGTACTTCTGTAACTCGCAGCCCGGTCATAACGAAGACGGGGTGGCTGAAATGCCAATGGTGCGGTGCAAGCCCGCCGCCGGACGATTCCCCACTCCTAGGGAAGTCGAGGACCAATATGGGAGACCTTAACTTATTAACGCAGTTGAGCACTTGTTTCGTGCTTTTCTGCGACTGGAGAATTGGAACCCACCAATTCTCGTTACATACTCTTTGTTCCTGATTTCTGCTTCAGCTGGAGGTGATCAACATTTCAGAATATCTTACCACGCAAACTCTGCTGCCGCCGTTTCTCCCATACCCACGCTTCCTTTTGAAACTTGACCTGAGCCAGACTGCAAAAATGACTTATGTGCTGCTGCTCGACCGTGCCACGCTCTCGCAGAAAAATCTCTGGATAGATGAACGTGGTTTCGTGTTTGTCATTTTTACGATTTGCTCTTTGGCTGAGCAGCTAGGGCGCAGCACTGTCAGTGTTTCCAGTGCGCTTAAGGAATTGGACGCTGCGGGATTGATTGAGCGCAGACGAACGCGGTTTTCTTCGCCCAATCACATCTTTGTGAAAATTCCAAATGTTGAATAGTTCTGCGTTTTTCACGATTCTAGAACCGCCAAAATCACGATTCTGTGATGCAGATTCTTAATGGCATCTGCAAAAGAGATTTTTCCTATGCAGTATAGCAGCCTTTAAGACTGTATCAAAGAAAACTTTCACCTAACCAACGTAATAAAACAAAAAGAGAAAAACGAATAGAATCCATCCATTCCTTTCCGTATTTGCACCACATGAATGAGGAGGTCTGCCCTTGAACAAAGAAAAATCTGAGAAGAAAGCCACCACACGCAAACGTGCGCCGAGAAGTCCGAAGTCCGTGCGCCTAATCGTGGAACGCCATTATATCGGCAATGTGCCGATGAATACGCTTTTTCAGCGGCTTGCGGAAGAAGAAATTCGTAAAACTGCCGAATCGTATCTCGCCGCTGGCTAATTGGACGTTTTACTGCGGAAAAGGGCTTGCATCATCACGCAGCATCCGCTACAATGTGATTGATGAGGTCTCTTTTCCATTATGGAGGTACACATGGAAAAGGACAAAAAAGTAACTGCTTTATACTGCCGACTGTCAAAAGATGACGGTTCAAACAGCGAAAGCCTGAGCATCCGCACTCAAAAGGCGATGCTTATGGAGTATGCCACACGCAACGGTTTCGGGAATTGCCAGTACTATGTTGATGATGGTTACAGCGGTACGAACTCTGACCGCCCTGCCTTTCAGGAACTTCTGGATGATATCCGGGAAGGAAAGGTGGCAACAGTCATTACCAAAGACCAGTCCCGACTTGGACGCAACCACATCGAAACCGGAACGTATATGGAAATCTTCTTTCCTGAACACGGTGTCCGCTATATTGCAATCAATGATGGTTATGATTCCAACGAGCAATCTCAGATGGATATTGCCCCGTTTCGAAACATCATCAATGAAATGTACGCCAAAGACACTTCCCGAAAAATCAAGAGTGCCCTTCGGACACGCAAGAAAAGCGGAAAGTATATCTCCAGCGGCGCACCGTTTGGCTACCAGAAAGACCCTGCCGACCACAATCATCTTGTGATCGACCCGAACACCGCCCCCGTTGTTGAGTATATCTATTCAATGGCAGAGGAAGGGCTGGGGCTTCACCGCATCGCCAAGCGGCTCCACGATGAAAAAGTCTTGAAGCCGTGTTACTACAAGAAAGAGATGTTTGGCCGCTTTATTGATGATGAAAAGATGTATGATTGGGACAGTGCCTATATCAGTCAGGTTCTGCACAGCCCAGTCTACGCCGGACACATCATCTACGAAGCCAAGCCCACCGTGTCCATGAAATCCAAAAAGCGGCGTTATATTCCGTTTGAAGAACGCGCTATCGTTCCGAATACACATGAAGCAATCATCCCACAAGACCGTTGGGAGAACGTGCAGCGAATCCTTTACAGCCGTTCCGGCTGCTTTATGTGCGATAAGACCGACTACGACAATATCTTCAAGGGCATCGTCCGCTGTGCAGACTGCGGCAGAACGATGTTAGTCAAGGTCGAGCACAGGCGCAAACGTAACAGTGTTCTGGATCAGACCTTTTATTGTTGCAGCACTTATCGGAAATATGGTGCGAAAGCCTGTGACTCTCATAATTTGGAAGCCCGTGTTCTGCATGAAGCTGTCTTTGCGGACATTCAGGCACACGCAAAGGCCGCTGTGAGCAATCGGGAAGCCCTTGTAAAGAAGATTGCAAATCAGATGCACCTCCGGGTGTCCTCTGACCGGGCGCAGCACAAACGGGATTTGAAGCAGTGTAAAGCACGAATCGCAGAAATCGAAGACCTGTATGCAAAACTTTATGAGAACGTATCAAAGGGACTTCTCCCGGAGAAACGTTTTCAAATGCTTGCAGATCGCTACGACAAAGAACAGGCTGAACTGACCGAGAAGATTGAGCAGTACGAGCGGGAAGGCCGTGCTGAACACGATCAGCTGGACAAGATTCAGGATTTTATTGATGAAGTCAGCAAGTACGCTGGCATCACCGAACTGAACTATAAGATTCTGCATCAGCTGATTGACAAGATTCTGGTATCCAAAGCGGAAAAGGTCGATGGCGAATACGTCCAGAAAATCCAGATTTTCTACCGCTTTATCGGCCCATTGGATGCCATTGAATAACAACGTCAGAAAAGTCACCTCCGAGAACTATCCTACAGACGCAGGGCGCGAGGGAGAACTCATTTTCCGTTTTGTCTATGAAATGGCGGGCTGCAAGAAACCTATGCGCCGCCTTTGGATTTCCTCTATGGAGGACAGCGCAATCAAAGAGGGCTTTTCCCGTCTGAAGAACGGCGAGGAATACGACGCGCTCTTTGCTTCCGCATTATGCAGGGCAAAGGCTGACTGGTTAATTGGTATCAATGCCACCC
>SKEY01002893.1_pt1 | contig 16668 bp, 9 predicted proteins | sample 4843871 | NCBI WGS metagenome assembly SKEY01 (sample SAMN11008797, study PRJNA524170) | human gut metagenome | biome: Human fecal sample; material: Feces; isolation source: fecal sample from pouch patient p36 | host: Homo sapiens | place: Israel: Tel-Aviv | collected 2016-12-04 | reverse complement strand
CGATCACGGGCGCCGGGTACAGTCGGCCCTCGCCGGTGCGCAGGTAGGTGATGTCGCCCACGAGCTTGTAGGTGGGGACCGGGCTCGTGAAGTCGCGGCGCACCAGGTCGGGCCGGGGCTCGGCCTTGGGGTCGGGAACCGCGGTGCGCTTGCGCCGGCTTGGCGTGCGGCCGCGTATGCCCAGCCCGCGCATCAGCCTGCGCACCCGATACAGGGTCAATCCGGAGAACTCGGCGGGCAGGAGGCACTCCGCGAACCTCGCGCCGAACCTGCGGTCCGACTCCAGCCAGACGCGCCTCACGGCCTCGCGCTCGGCCGACCGGTCGTCTTCGGGGCAGCCGTTGGAGAGCCACGAGCAGAAGCCCGCCCCGCTCACGCAAAGGATCCCCGCCATGGGCGTGATTGGGTATTCGGCCTTCTCCGCCAGCATCCGCCGGTAGCGCGCGGCCACCCCTGCTCTCTGGCGAAGAAGGCCGCGGCTTTTTTCAGGAAGGCGTTCTCCATCTCGAGCCCGCGTATGCGCCTCCTGGCCTCGCGCGGCTCGCGGTCCTCGGCCTTGGGGTCGGGCTCGCCGGAAAGCTCGCGCCTGCGGTTCTGCACCCACTTGTTCACCGTCTTGGAATTCAGCCCGAGCTCGGCGCAGCACTCGGTGATGGGCCTGCCCGTCGAGATGATGTAGTCGGCCGTCTCGCGCCTGAACTCGCCGGTGTATTTCGCCGGCTGGTCTGCCATGGCTCGTCCTCTCGTCTGTTGCCCTGCATTCTAGGGGAAAATAGGTTCCTCTTGAACGCGTGTCCGAAAAGACGATACAGGTCAACGTCCATCCGCGCGTCGACGACGCCGCGGATGAAGCCCGCGACCTCGTTGCCGTAGAGGTCGAGCCCCTCCGCGGCGAGCGCCGAGCGCAGGAGCGAGCGGATCTCGTCGCTGACATTGGACTCGTCGAGCTCCGCCCGCGTCTTGAGGGCGGCGTAGAGCTTTGGGTCGAGCTTCACGCTGACTGTTTTGGTTTCGATCACTGGTTTCCTCATAAAACAGGGGGCCGTTTGGCCTCCTGCGGTGTCTATTCATCTCTCGTGAACGTAATCGGATAGTCTTTCGGCGCCTTGGCAGCCGGCAAAGGCGTGTATGCGATGAGATCGTTTTTAATCTGGACGGCGTCGAAGTCAATTGACTCTGCAATCTTTTCAACGGCTCCAGCGGTGAATTTGTCGATGCCCCGGTTTGCTCCGAGTACAATTCGCGCAAGCTCGCCCTTGGGAATATTGCCCCAGCGCCTGATGATTTCCACAATAATTTTTGGGCGATACGCGCTGAGGTCGTCGAGGGCGCTCTGAGGGACGATGAAATTCCTCGGGATGCCCTTGACGGGGTACTTGAGTTGCACAATTGCGGGACGGGTAGCGATGAAATCGTCATGGAGCAAGGGCTCGGAACTGCTTGGGACATAGTAGGTCACGTTGCCACACCTGATGCTGCCGTCAGTTTGATTGAGTTCGACCATTGTGGTTCCTCTCTGTGAGTGGTGCCGGCTGGTTTGGTCGCCGGCACCTTGGTTTAAGGTTGGGTGTGCTTGACCCTGAAGGCGAGTTCGGGGTCTTCGCTGGCGAGGTCCGTCGGAACTGCGGGGAATGCTCCGAGTTCTTGGCACTGCGCCTCGATCCTTGCCGAAAAGCGTTTCACGAAGTTGTCGTGCGCCGGCCCGTTCCCGTGGACGACGTAGGCGCGCGCAGCTATCTTGACGAGCTCCTCGTCGGGGATGCCGTAGCAATCGTCGATAACGGAGAGCTGTTCAATCGCCTCTGTCGGCTTGTCCTCGGCGACATAGATAACGAAGGTGCGTGGCACCCCCTCGATTTCGTGCCTGAATCGCAGGACTTCAACGGTGTCGGCGGTTTCCGCATCGGAAGGGTTGAGAATCTCGACTTCGTCGTCGAGGTCGAGCGTATATCTCCCGTTGCCGGCTTCGAAAACAGCGGGGCTGCTGCATGCGGTCGGGCCGTCGGCTTCTCCTGGTTCCATAAGGCCTCCTTTCGAATAAGGGATCTGACAGTGTTTTTGCTATCGTCGGGGGTGCCCTCGCCCCGCATCCGATCATGACTGCCTCCCCGACCGAATTGCCTTCGATACCAGGTCTACGAGTTCTTTCGCGCGTTCCGTGTTCGCGCCGGACCTGACCAGCGCTCGTGAAATGGTTTTTCCCGTGTACGCGGAGGCGAATATGGTTGCGCGCCCCTGCCGCCAACGTTTTTCCATCAGCTCGAGGAGTGCATCGGCTTCTTCTGGCAGGTGGCTGTCGCCCACTCCGGCGACTACGAGTGTCGGCGAACTGCAGAGGGAATCGATCAGCTGCGATCCCGTATGGGCGGAGAGAGGTTTTTCGCTGGCAAACGACGCCGTCAACTCCCCGGCGTCTGTATATGCGGCCTCACTTAAGGACGACATCGCAATCGCTACGGCTTGCGCTGCTGCAGCCTCGCCACTCGCCCGAGCCACCCAGATCCAGGTCCCTTTTTCAAGCCGTTGCATATCGTTTTTTCTCGCATCCTTGCGTTTAGTGCGAAATGCTTCTTCGGCGGCCTTCGCCAAAGCGGGGGGCGTCCGCCGTGGCATGCGAGCCGGCGTGTACTCTATGCCCGAGATTTTGAACCATGTCTCTGGGGTGATGACGGTGCCGATGTCGTCGTAGTACTCCTTCGGGGCGGGCAGGCCCTCGTAGTCGATCATTTTTCCTCGCCGCTTCCGCCTCGGAGGGAGCTTAAGAAGGAATCAAGGTCTCGTTCGAATATGCATGTGCGCCTGCACAGGTAAATTCCCTTACCCGTGCGAGCGATTAGCTGTCCGGCGGTGTCCGCCGTGAGATGCAGCTTTTCCGCGACGTCGTCGCGCGTCAGGATCTTTCCGGACTGCGCCTCAATAGTGCTGTCATCGGCCATAAGTGCCTCCAATCGGTGCCCAGGCGTACGTTTGTCGCCCTCGATGGTTCAAATATGGCGCTATTAAAAATACCCAAAAAGGTATAGAAAGGGTATAATTAAATCCGCAGCTAAAATAGGTTAAAAACCGTGAACCGACGTCCATTTCAATGGAGAGATCGTGAACGTGGATTGCGGATAGAGGATGGTGATGCTCCCTTATGCCGACTTTTGGTCTTGATTTGATGATGGGAAGGGCGCTGGGCTTCGATGACGTTCGACTGGACGGGGACGAGCTCGTCTTCACGGCTTCTGGGTCCGTTGGTGCGGGCTGCCGGGCAGCCTACGAGGTCGGCTCTGCTTTCGTTGATATCGCCAATCTCGTCCGCTTTCCTTATGAATGCCCTGGATCTACAGTCGAGGAATCGTTCAGGGGGTTCAGAGATTCGTTTGAGATGCTGTCAATCCTGTCTCCTGCCGCCCGACCGCTCGAGCCGGTGAGAGGGGACCGCGACGCTGTTCTGTCCGTCGCCCGTTCTGTGGGCCCGTTGTTCGGAGTGAGCAAAGACGGCGGATCGGAAATCAGAGAGCCGTTGTCTTTGTGGTATTGGGCGGCAACCTTGTTTAATTACGCCATTAGGCTTCGGGACGTTGAGTTTGGACGTGCGCGAGACATTGGACTCGGGCTGGGGCTGGCGGAGGCCTTCACTGTCAAGGACCCTTATTATGGGTGCGAATCGCTGATCGTCTTAATCCCCCTCCGCGTGCCAGCTGGAAGTGATGCGTTGATGAGTCTCATCGCTCCGGAGCTTATTGCATATCCATTTGGCGAAGAGTACCTCCCGCTCGATAACGTCAGGCGAATCGATGGGTCGGAGGTGGCGTCGTGGCGTGTCGGCCGAAGGGGCGACACGGAACATGTGCCGGCGCTCGGCTGCATCATTTCGGCCCTCGGGGGGCTGCGCACCGGCGCGCGAATTGTTTCGGACGCCGGACGTGAAATCTGCTACCCCTGCGTGAGCCTGCCTGGTGGCATGGTCTACCAGAGGATGGACGGGAGGATTGGGTACGATTCGGGGGTTGGCGACGGAGACGGACTAAACCTCGACCAGCGGGTTGCGTCCGAACTTCTGCAGACGCTGGTGGTGTTCTTCACTGCCCGCTCGAGTCTCGGATGGATTCCGATCGAAAAGAACGGTGGGACCGGGCTCAAGTTTGCCCCAACGTTTACGAGTGCGTTCGAGTGGCTTTGGTATGAGCTCGGAGAGTGGTATCCGGAGGATGACCTTAGGAGGTGCCCCCACTGTGGAAAGGTCTTTACGACGCGTGGGGGCAGGACGAAGAAGTATTGCAGCGTTGGATGTAAGGATGCCGAAAAGTCGGCGCGTCAGTACAGGCGCGCGATTGGCAAGGAGCTGCCGCGGGATTTGATGTAGGCCGTCCTCTTGTTAATGGGAGAGCAGGTTGCCGATAGTGTCGGCAGCCGCCTTGTCCTTGGCGGCAATTGCGTGCGAGTAAGTGTCGAGCGTAAGCTTGACGGTGCTGTGTCCGAGACGGCTGCTGACGGTTTTGATGTCGACGTTCTCGCCAATGAGCAGCGTTGCTTGGGTATGACGGAGGATGTGCGGAGTTAAGCCCGTGTACCCCTTTCCCCTTGCGTATCGCACACCATCTCGCTCAACGTAGTGGGTGATCTCCGTAAACTCGCCGAAGCCGTAGTCGGAAGACCATTCGCGGAACCAACGGCCGAAGTTGTTGGGGTCCATATGGACGATTTCGATGGGGTTGCATTTCCGGCGCTCGTTCTTCATCGTCGCTCTTCCTTTTTTACGTGCGTCTCGCAGGGCATGGACAACCGGGGTGGACGAGTCCTGTTCCAGCCCGACCTCGGAGAGTAGTGTGCCTTGAAGCATCTTCCATGCGGACAGCCTATCGTTCATGAAATGGCTCAGGGAAATAGACCTGCGACACTTGGCAGTCTTGGGTGCACGAGGGTTCTTATCTGCCGCGAACTGCTCGCCGACAAAAATGTAGCCGTCGTCGAGATGAACGTTGGACCAGGAGAGGCCGAGTAGCTCGCCTCGTCGCATGCCCGTGTCGAGCAGGAGGAGCATTCCGATCCTGTGCGCGTCCAGTTCCTGTGACAGCAGGGTTCCAAGCAGTTTTTCGCTTCATCGAGGCGCAGGGACTGCTTCTCGGCTCCCTGCGGCCGCGGAACTGATATTGCGTCGCATGGGTTTTTTGAGTATCAACTCGTCGACAAGGGCCGCCTTCATGATTTGTTTCAGCTTGACGTGGATTTTGTGCAGCTCGGATTCAGAGAAGCGCGCGGTCTTGCGGACGTCGACGTATGCCTGTTTGATGACGGGCGCGCGAAGGTCTCTTATGGGGTAGTTTCCGAACAACTCGTTGATTTCGTTGATTTCGAGTTGTTCCCGATCGTAGCTGAGGGGACTCAGCTCGTTTTTCCGAGTATCGTGAAATAGCTGGGCATATTCTCCGACGGTCTGGGAGGATTTTTTGACAACGATCCCCTCATTCAGCTCGGCTTTATACGCCTCGAGGGCAGCGCGTAGCTCTGACTTGTTTCTGGCATAGACCTTGCGCCTCGGGGAGTATGCGTATTTGCCCGTAACAGGGTCTTTGCCCATGTTATGGCGAATGTAGAAAACGCCCTTTTGGGTTTTGCTTTTGACGGCGCTGCCTTTTCCGACGACAAGTGGTCTATCCATGATGCCTAGATTCTGCAAAGTGGGCGGTGTCGAGTTCCGACGTTGCATCGCATACGCTCGGAGCAGCACGCATGCGCGACCGCTTGCGGCGGCGCCGCGTGTGCGCTGCTCCGAGCGTATGCGATGCAACTGCTGAAGTCAAGCAATCGTTGGTCGAATTTTGGTCGAAATTGGCACGGCATTGATTCAAGCATTTTATCAAAATATGCCAATCTACCTGCGTATATAACGGTGTCAAAGAGCTTCAAAATATGTCGATAAACATCGATATTCCGTCCTCATAACCCGGAGGTCGTAGGTTCAAATCCTGCCCCCGCGACCAAGAACTTGCAGCTCGTCGGCCTAGCCGGCGAGCTTTTTTGTTATCTGACGACCATGTTTTCGGCACGGTTTTCAACCTCTCAAACAAAATCTCGATCTGTAACGCGTAGACCCGATTTGGACGGTTAGATGTTACAGATCGAGATTTTCCGGCAGCCGGCCCCCGTTTGTCTAAATCTGTGTAACACGAGGGACGGATTTTGCCGAGTAGCTGTTACAGGTTGAGATTTTGTTGTTGCTCTCCTTTATGAGTGAATCTTGACTCTTTTTATTATGTGAGGCGGACGGGCTATCGATAATCACGGGCCGGATGGATTGACTTGTCGATTGATAGACTCCAATTGGAAGGAGCTGCGACGACCCTTAACGATCCTTAACTAGAAACAGTGACGTCTTAAAAACAATAAAGGGGGCCGCTATGTAGGGGCCGTCTATACGATGCCTTTGACTTACACTTCTTTATGGAGCCATGTAAGGAGGCGGCAATGCAACAACCCATCGCGACAAACGATGTGATTCTATTTTCCACCCTCAGGGAGAATCAGTACTTCGATCGAAAGAGCGCCCGCAAGGATGACAAGGAGATTGCGAAGCATATTAGTGCATTCGCCAACTCGGCGGGAGGCAAGCTCGTTATTGGTATCGAGGATAATGGTGAGGTAACGGGCTTCAAGCGTAACGGCGCGCGCGACATTGAGAAATTCGAGCGCGCTGCGCTCACGACTTGCACGCCAACCCCTATTGTCCGCAAAGACCGAATCCCCGTGGTCAATTCTTCGGGCGAGGAGGACTTCGTTCTCGTTTTGGACATCGATGCCTCGACCAACCACTCTGTTGCTCGCGTGAGCGACGGCGAGGTTTTCTTGCGGCAGGACGACAAGAGCGTGAGGCTCAGCCGCGAACAGGTATTTGCCCTCGAGTACGATAAGGGGCAGAGAATCTTCGAGGACGAGCTTGTTGAGGATTCCTCCCTAGATGACGTGGACCATGAAGTGCTTGATCGCTACAAAGGGATTCTTGGAACCGAAGTTTCCGACGAGCAGGTCCTTAGAAGTCGTCGTTTTATGCGTGACGGAAAGCTGACCGTTGCTGGAGCCCTGCTATTCGCGCTGGATCCGTCCGCGATGATGCCACAGGCGCGAGTCCGTGTCCTGCGCTACGACGGCGTCAAAATGGAGACGGGCGAGCGTCTCAACATCACGAAAGAACGAAGCTTCTGTGGGCCGCTGCCTAAGGTGATCCAAGACGCCTACGAACTCATCTCGAGCATGCTCCGCGAATTTCAGTTCCTGGGGCCCGACGGGAAATTCCAGACCGTGCCTGAGTATCCTGAGTTCGCCTGGTTCGAGGGCTTGGTCAACGCGGTGACACATCGCGACTACTCGTTCCGCGGCGACTACATCCGGGTCTCGATGTTCGACGACCGTTTGGAAATCATCAGTCCAGGCGCGCTTCCCAATATCGTGACGCTCGACAACATGAGGACCACTCGTTACTCGCGCAACCCACGCATCGCGCGCACGCTGGTTGAATTTGGTTGGGTTCGGGAGCTAAACGAGGGCGTCAAGCGCATTTATACCGAGATGCAAAACTCTCTGCTCAATGATCCGGTCTACACGGAACCTGATGGGGCAAGGGTTCAGCTAACGCTTGAGAACAATATCGTTGCCAGAACCGTAAGGAGAAGCGAGGCTCTCGAGGACAAGGTATCACCGGAGGTGATCGCCTCATTGGGGGAGTATGAGCTCGCCGCCGTCAGGTTGGCCTTTGCGAACGGAAGGGTGACAGCAAGGGAGCTTGCAGCGCACATCGGGAGAAATCGCCGCACAGCAAGCCGGGTGCTTGGTAAGTTAATTGAGGAAGACGGGCTGCTCGAATGGCACGGCTCATCCCATAACGACCCAAAACAGTTCTACACGATAAGGTAAGGTGGTCGATCTATTTCGCACCTCTGTCGCAGTAATGTCGCACCTCTGTCGCAGTAATGTCGCACCTCTGTCGCAGTGGCTTCGATGACGCGTGGATATAGTCCCTCGGCAAATCTCAAACAAAATCTCAATCTGTAACGGGTAGGGGTCAAAAGCGGGCCTAGATGTTACGGATTGAGATTGTTGAGGATGGGCTGAGGGGAATGTCTTGATCTGTAACACGTGGGGCCGTTTTTGGCCGATAGATGTTACAGAACGAGATTTTTCGGCAGCCGGGCTCCGTTTATCTGAATCTGTGACACGAGGGACGGATTTTGCCGGGTAGCTGTTACAGATTTAGATGTTCTAGCGGGCCGGGTTGGTTTGTCTCGATCTGTAACAGGTAGGGCTGATTTTGGTCTGCAAATGTTGCAGACCGAGACATTTCGCCGGGATGCCTCCCGTTATACCGAGGGAGTGGACCGCGTATCCAATCTGACGCACACCAGCAAGGTGTGAACTGGGGAACTTGTACTAGGGAACCAGGGGCTACTGCTGACCGAGCTTCATTCCGGAAACAGGTCAAAAATGTCCGGAAAGAGGCTGGAATGTCCGGAATTGAGGGGCTGCCCCTGCACTCGAGATGACGTGGCGCAGCTGTCGGTGCGGGATCGGGGCGAGGCCGCCGCTTCGTCCGCGGCCCCCTCCGGTGCCCCTCGGCCCAGCCCTCAACGCCAATCAAAATCTCAATCTGTAGCACCTGGGCCCGATTTGGGTGGCTAACTGTTACAAATTAAGGCACGCCGACGGGCATGGCTTCATGTTCGGCTTGGGTTTGTCGCGGCAGGGGCGAAATCCGACGCGACAGCAAGCGGCGCGAGACCCAGTGATGGCGGTTTTGGTAAAGCGGGGACAGCAAGGTTGATCGGCGCTGATGTCCATTGCGTGCGCTAATAGGGGGGGCTAATAAATCAACTGAATCCCCCGTTCAACTTCATTGAATTGTAGAAAACTAAAGAGTGGCTAGTGGTATTAAGTAGCGATTACCAGCGGTTCTGATAATTAATACCAATTGGTATGTAAAAAAAGATGAGACGAATAACGAATGCCATTCGGGGGGGGGGGACCTACCATTCGCCGATTTAGCTGGCCCGCTACAAACCGTGTTAAACAGCCTCTTTATCATGAATGAGATTACTCATACTGCGTCGGTAGGTTGCGCCTGAGAACTATGGGGCGTCGCACGGATTAAATGAAAGGGGAGCTCATGCTCAAAAAACGCTATCTTGTGGCTGCCGTGTTTGCAGTGGCGGGCTTTCTGGGGTTGTCGGCCCCGCCCGCCGCTCTTGCGGCCGGCTATGGCAACGTGGTGGTGAATGAATCGAACGGCAACGTGACCATTGGCAACAATGCGATTTCGAGAACGTTCAGCACCGCCGCCGGTAAGCTCAAGACTGTCGAAATCAACAACAAGCTCGCCTCTACCACTCTCGTTCCCGGGTCAGGGTCCGAGGAATTTGTTATTCAGTCGCTTGCCGAGGCCACGCGACTTGAGCCGGCCGGTGCTCTCACGAGCGTCAGGCCCACGGCCGTGACAGTTGCGGGCTCCTCCGTTGACACGAGCGAGGCCGCTTTGGCGTCGAAGGCCATCGATGAGGATGCTGGCACTTATTGGGCGTCTTCTGCGGAGGCCGCAGGAACAGCAAACCTCATTGTGGATTTTGGCGGTACTAAGACCATTGCAAGCGTTAGCTATACGCCGCGCCATCATGAATCGGTGGGCTATAACTGCACGGGTCGCGTTAAGACTTACAAGCTCGAGTACCAGATGGCCGATGGCACATGGGCGACGCTTGTGGAGAACGGCACCATGAACGACACGGGCACCACGGTCATTAAGTTCGCTGCCGTGCAGGGTAAGGCGGTCCGCCTGACCGGTCTCACGACCTATCATTGGCAGCCCTTTAACGAGAACAAGTACATGAACGTGGCGGAGCTCGATGTGCTTGACGCCTCGGACAACTCCGTCGTGCACGGATCTAAGGGCTGGACCGTGACGGGCACGTCCGTTGCCACCAACGAGGGCGGCGGTTACGAAGCGCTGGTCGATGGCGACTTCACCACCTACTATCACTCTCGCTACGGCGCGGGTGAGGGCGATACGAAGAAGCTGCCTGTCGATTTGACGATTGACCGCGGTGAGGGAGCGAAGAGTTCCTTCCAGACGGTTGGCTACGCGGGCCGCAATGTCAAGGGTGCCAACGGCACCTTTAAGAAGTTCGCGGTGTATGTCTCGGATAGCAAGGACGGCTTGTTCGATGATTCGAACAAGAAAGGGACGTTCTCGGTCGACTTGAGCTCTTCCTATAACGACGACGGAACCTGCAAGATGACCTACTTTGGGCTCGATAAGGTTCAGACCGGCCGTTATGTAGGCATCCGGGTGCTCGAGGCTCAGGGAGGCAGTTTTGCTTCTGGTGCCGAGCTCGATTTGTATCAAGAGAAGTTCGACACGTTCGAGAACGCTTCGGGCAAACCGCAACTCAAGACGAGCAATCTTGAGTTGGACGGACCGGTGCAGGTTAGCGATACCACCGCGACGATTAACGATGTCGAGAAATCTGGCAAGATGTTGACGTTCACCTTCAAGCCGGTGCAGTTTGGTAACGGTCTTGCGACGGTGACTGAGAAGGTCGTCATGTACGATGACGATCACTTTATGCGTAAGTTCCTTGAGGTCAATTCCGAGGATAAGGACATCCGTTTCAACTACATCGATGGCGAACACCTCAACGTCAAGGATGCGAGCTACACCTGGACTATCCCCACGGGTAAAGGTGGAGTTGTCGAGATGACCGAGGCGCGCGCCAACCTGGGCCAGCCCATTTATGTCAACGGCTTATTCTTGGGCTCGGAGTTCCCTGAAACCGACACTCAGATTGTCGATGACTTGGGCCGTATGCGCTATTGGACTGGCAAGAATTTCACCGATTTTGAGCGCGATGGGCAGCTCACCTCGGACGGCAAGTACGTTTCGTGGCAGACTGTTGTGGGTGCCACCCACTCCGATGGCTCGAACAACGACGTGGTTCGTACCGATTTCTACAGCTATATCAAGGGCATCTCAAAGCCGAGCGAGTTCCGCATTCAGTACAACTCTTGGTTCGACAATATGATGCTCATCGACGAGAATAACATTCTCGATTCGTTCAAGGCGGTGGACAAGAACCTTTCCTCCACGGGCGTTCGTCCGCTCGACTCCTATGTCGTTGACGACGGCTGGAACAACTACAACAACACCGAGGCATCGGTTGACCTGGGCCGTTCTGGCACGGGTAAAAACACCGACGGGTTTTGGACGTTTAACTCTAAGTTCCCCAATAAGCTCACGACGTCTTCATCGCTTGTGGAGAAACTCGGATCGAACTTCGGCGTCTGGGTTGGCCCGCGCGGCGGTTACAACTTCTACGGTCAACTTGCAGATATTATTTCCAAGGCGGGTAACGGTTCGGCCGCTGGTGGCTCGATTGATGTTGCTGACCAGCGCTACGTTGACAATTTCCAGAATCTTGCCTTGCAGTGGATGGCTGATTACGGCGTCAACTACTGGAAATGGGATGGCTATGCTGACAACGCGCAGTACAACGCATTCTCTCAGGGCGAGGGCGTTGTAGGCTACGACGAGAATCACCATCACATGTACGGTGGCCCGAACGGTTTCTATCACGCTACCGACTTGTGGGAAAAGTGGATTGTCCTGTTTGAGAACGTGTGGGACAAGGCAGACGATCTTGGTATTGATAACCTGTGGGTCTCTCTTACCTGCTATGTGAACCCGAGCCCTTGGTTCTTGCAATGGTCCAACTCGGTGTGGATCCAGTGCACGCATGACCGCGGCGAGGTTTCCAACTCCACGCTTAACAACAAGATGGACAACATGCTGAGCTATCGAGACGGAGCCTACTATGACTTCGTCAAGAACCACGATTTCCAGTTCCCGCTGTCCAACCTCTACAACCACGACCCGATTTACGGCAAAGAGGGTACGGGCATCAGTGCCAATTCCATGAACGGCGCCCAGTTCCGCAACTATCTGTACATGATGGCAACGCGCGGTACGTCGTTCTGGGAGCTCTATTACTCCGACAGCCTGTTAGATGACGAGAAATATCTGGTGAACGCCGACTTCCTCGAGTGGGCCGAAACGAACTTCGACAAGCTTCAGAACGCTAAGATGATTGGCGGCGTCCCTGCTTCGGGCGTTAAGCTCGGCGGTATCAGCGGCGCGGGAACGCAGGATGCCTACGGTTTTGCCTGCTTCAACAGCAAGGGCGACGAGGGCATCATTTCGATGCGCAACCCGTCAGCTAGCGAGAAGACCATTACCTTCAAGCTCGATGCCGGTGTGGGCGCCTCGCATGCTGGCACCTTTAAGCGCTCGATCGTTGAATCCTACACCTCGGACGGAAGCGCGCTCGGTGCTTCGAAGGACAGCTATGCTCAGGGTGATACGGTTACCGTGACGCTTAAGCCCGGCGAGACCCAGATTTGGAATCTGAGCCAGAAGGGCGATACCGAGGCTCCAAAGCTTGACACCATGTATGTTAAGGGCGTAAAGAGCCTTCGCGTTCAGGCAAGCAAGCACGTGACCAATGCACAGTTCACCGTAACGGTCGACGGCAAACAGGTTGAGTGCGAGAACGTCGAGGCATCCGCCGACATGCGCACGTTCGACATCAAGCTGAAAAACGGTGTGAAGAACGGCAGCAAGATCGAGGTCGCGGCTGCTCAGGGCCAGGATGCTTGTGCCAACAGCCTTGAGGGAAGTGTCTCGGGTATTTATCACAAGGATGGGGTCATTGCCTCTGCTGCCACCTCAGCTGGTGGCGAGCTCTCGGATGCCGAGAATAGCGTTGAAGGCAAGAACGGTTTCACCGTTGCCACAAACGTTTCTGATGCTGCAGCTTCGACGGTGCTCCTTTCTCAGGGCGATGAATGGAAGCTCGGTATCGACAACGACGGCAAGGCATACTTTACCGTTGATGGTACAACCGCTACCTCCGATGTGACGGTTGCGGGCGGCAGTGTTACAGTCGCGGGCGTCCGTGAGAATAACGGCATGCTTAAGATCTACGTTGATGGTGAGCTTGCCGGCAGCGCCTACCTGGGTGAAAATAACGCCGACCATGCTGTGAGCACCGGTGCGATCACGGCAGGCGGCGGCGCGAAGCAGTCTTCGCTTGCCGTCTATGATCATGCTCTTGGTTACGATGAGGTTCCCACTTCTGCACTGGCGGAGTTGATCGAGACCGTTGAGGCGAAGAAGGACCAGGTAAGCGATGCGTCCTGGGCAAACGCCGATATGGATAACCTGATCGATCAGGCGAAGGCGGCGCTGAAGGGTGACGCTGCTGCCAAAAAGACCGCATACGACAACCTTTACGCGGGTTACCTCAAGCTTGTTCCTGCAAACAAAACCGTGAACCTTGCCCTGGGCAAGGTGCCGACGGCTGCTTGGGTCGACGGTGACACTACGACTCCGGTGACGAATTCCGACGCTTCTCGTGCCCTGACCGTTGCGACTGATGGCAACAATGCGGACACTAACGGCTATTGTATCTTTGGCAACGATGGTAAGGAAGCGGGCTCGTACATGCAGGTCGACCTCGGCTCCGATTACGAGATTACCGGCGTGAACCTGTGGCGCTATTGGGCGGATTCGCGCACCTATAAGGCGACTGCGCTCGTGGTTGCAAGCAAGTCTGATTTCTCGGACGCTCAGGTGCTCTACTATTCGGGCGATAGCGATGTGTTTGGCCTGGGCGAGGATCCGAAGGACAGCCTGTATGCCGAGACAGCTGCGGGCAAGCAGCTCTTCGACGCCTCCGGTTCTACGGCAGCGGCGACAGCACGCTATGTGCGTCTGTATGCCTCCGGTGTCAAGGGCACGGGCGTCTCGAAGGAAAACCATGTGGTCGAGCTTCAGGTTTTCGGAGCCACCAAGCAAAACGATCCGTATGGCCTGAACGGTGAGAACGGACTGCTCTCTCTGATCGCTCGCGCAGAGACCGCTCAGAAGAACGCTGATTCGTATGAGTCGGTGGATGGTCTTGTCGATCCCTTGCAGAGCGCTCATAACGTCATCGATCGCATCAATGCTGGTCAGGACGTAACGTTTGGTGAGGTCCAAGATGCTACTGATTCTCTCAAGGCAGCGCTTGACGCTTTGGTTGCCAAGGCTCCTGTAAAGAAGGTAACCGTGACGTTTGACGACGGTTGCGGCAATACGTCAACCGTTGAGCTCGATGAGGGCGGAAGGGTGGCCAAGCCCGTCAACCCCACGCGTGAAGGTTATGACTTCGTCGGGTGGTATGCCGACAAGGACGGTGAGTATGCGTTTGATTTCGATGCTGCCGTGAATGCTGACACTACGCTCTATGCCAAGTGGATCAAGAAGCAGATCGGCGGTTCTGGTTCCGGTGCCGGTGGCGAGAACGGCTCCGGTAACGGTGGCGCTTCGACGGATAAGGACACGACTGGCTCCCAGAATAAGGGCGACAAGAAGGGGGCTAAGGTCGATTTGCCTCGTGCTGGTGACGACTCTTTGTTCTTTGCGGGTCTTGCGCTTTGCGTTGGTGCGGCGGCCATCGCGGCTTCTCGTCTGCTTAAGCGCAGAAGCGAGCGCTAAGCGTCAACAATAAGTTCTGGAAGGGACTTGTGCTAGCGAACGGGCGCGGTACGTGAGTACCGCGCCCGTTTTTGGTACGTTTTGGGCGGCTAACTGTTACAGATTTTGCCGAGTTACTGTTACAGATTGAGATTTTCTGACGGGTAAGTTTGGTTTGTCTCGATCTGTAACATCTGGGGTCCATTTTGCCGAGCTGTTGTTACAGATTGAGATTTTCTAGCAGGCGGGTTTGGTTTGTCTCGATCTGTAACAGTAAGACCCGTTTTTGCTGAGTAACTGTTACAGATTGAGACAAACCGACGGGCCGCCCCACCCCATCTACCTGCCGCTACTTGCTATCCGCGGATTTTCGTTGTGCCGCTGTGCTCCCATGCCATATCCTCTAGACAACCACGCGGCATCATCGCTGCCGCGCCTACAAGAGAGGAATATCCATGACCGCACCTGCATTCAAGCTGCTCCAGCCCATTACGGTTGGCCCCCTTGAGCTCAAGAACCGCATTATGTTCCCACCGCTGACCACCGGTTACGAGGAGCGCGACGGTTCCATCGGCGAGCGCAGCCTGGCTTTTTACGAGCGTCTGGCCCGTGGCGGCGTGAGCTACATCGTCATCGGCGACGTCGCTCCCGTTATGACCGCGAGCCCCACGCCCAAGCTGGCGACCGACGCCCAGATCCCCACGTTTAAGGCACTGGCCGACGCCGTCCACAAGCACGGTGCCAAGGTTGCGCTGCAGCTGTTCCACCCCGAGTACGACGTGCCCGGCGTCGGCCGCATGGTCATGGGCTCCATGGCCGCCGCCAAGGCCGCGCAGGAGGCCAAGGCCGCCGGCGACGAGGAGACCTTTGCCGCCAAGATGGCCGAGTCCAACGAGATCCGCAACCAGGCCTACGCCAAGCTGCATCACGACATGCAGCACTTTGTGAACGAGGCGAGCGTAGAGCAACTCACCCAGATCAAGGAGGCCATCGCTGCCTCGGCCGCCCGTGCGCAGCAGGCCGGCATCGACGCCATCGAGGTCCACGGCGATCGTCTGGTGGGTTCGCTGTGCTCGGCCATCCTCAACCAGCGCACCGACGAGTACGGTGGCTCGTTCGAGAACCGCGTCCGCTATGCGCTCGAGGTCGTCGCTGCCATTAAGGAAGCCGCGCCGCAGCTGATGGTGGAGTACAAGCTCCCCGTGATCATGGAGAACCCCGACGGCACGCCGCGCGGCAAGGGCGGCCTGCAGCCCGACGAGGCCTGCGAGTTCGCCAAGCTGCTCGAGGGCGCGGGCATCGATATGATCCAGGTCGCGCAGGCCAACCACACCGGCAACATGGGCGACACCATTCCGCCCATGGGTGCCATGCCCTACAACTGGACGCTGCCCGTGGCCGAGCGCGTCAAGGCCCTGGTCTCCGTGCCGGTGGCAACCGTCGGCCGCGTGGTCTCGGTCGAGGCCGGCGAGAAGATTCTGGAAGACGGCGCCGCCGACATCATCGCCTACGGCCGCTCGCTCATGTGCGACCCCGACATTGCGCTGAAGGCCGCCACGGGCGAGCCCATCCGCGAGTGCCTCAACTGCAACAAGGGTTGCGTCGACGCGATCCAAAACCGCAAGTACATCTCGTGCGTGCTCAACGCCGAGAACGGTGACGAGGCGACCATCGCCATCAAGCCGGGCGAGGGCGACAAGAAGATCGCCGTGGTGGGCGGCGGTATTGCCGGCCTGGAGGCCGCACGCGTGGCGGCCAAGCGCGGCTACGACGTGACCATCTACGAGGCGAGCGATCACTTGGGCGGCCAGATTGTGCTGGCGGCTGCGCCTCCGCGTAAGGATGAGATCATGCGCTCGGTCGAGTACTACGAGAAGATTCTGCCTGGCCTGGGCGTGAAGGTTGAGCTCAACCACGTCGCTAGCCCCGCGGACCTCAACGCCGCCGACGCCGCGATTGTGGCTGTGGGCGCACACGACGTGATCATCTCCGTTCCGGGTGCCGACTCGGAGAAGGTCGTCTCGAGCTGGGACGTGCTGGCCGGCAAGGTGGAGCTCAGCGGCCGCGTCGCCGTCATTGGCGGTGGCCTGGTGGGCACCGAGACTGCCGAGTATCTGCTGCAGCAC
>SKEY01002891.1_pt1 | contig 16686 bp, 18 predicted proteins | sample 4843871 | NCBI WGS metagenome assembly SKEY01 (sample SAMN11008797, study PRJNA524170) | human gut metagenome | biome: Human fecal sample; material: Feces; isolation source: fecal sample from pouch patient p36 | host: Homo sapiens | place: Israel: Tel-Aviv | collected 2016-12-04 | reverse complement strand
TACTTCCCAGGCGAAAGCAGCCTGGGAAGCAGGTGTGGAATTCCCTTCCTTACAGGTTGGTGGAATTGAGGGCTCCGGTGATAAGAAGAATATTTACAAAAATGTGGTTATGTCGAAAACGGAAGCGGAGGAGCTGAATGTCTTGTATCAGGGCGGCGTGGATGTGTTTATGCAGCCGATCCCGGAAGATAATCCGTATCCGTTCAAGGATGCTCTGGCGAAATTCTAGCCGGGTATTCGATAGTATTCGATCACATGGAGGTGATGATCATATCGTAGCTGTGTTACAAGAGTGAAGTATGTAGTGGATGAATCGACAATGAAAAGGAGGAAATTTCATGGTACAAGCATTGTTAATGGGGCTGCTTGCACTGCTCAACGGTATTCAGGGACCATATCACTGGTACTTTTTCCGTGAGCCGGTAATGGCAGGATTTTGGGTAGGTCTGATTTACGGTGATCCCGTACAGGGAACAATCATCGGTGCAACGATCAACGTTTCTTACATGGGCTGGATTTCTGCAGGAGGAGCAAATGCCTCTGACTTATACTGGGCAGGTCTGCTTGGTACGTTCGTCGCAATACAGGGCGGTATGTCCATTGACACGTCCGTAGCGTTTGCGGTTCCTATTGGTTTATTAGGGAACTATGTGCATGTCGCATACATGACGATTGCATCCCTGTGGCCGGTTAAAATGGATGCGCTCGCTGCCAAGGGGAACTGGCGCGGCATTCGCAGAATTCAGTTCTTAGGCGGTCCGGCTATCGTTCTGATACTGCGTGCATTACCGGTATTCCTGATTGCATTATATGGAAGTGAATTTATTCAGACGATGATCAACAGTATTCCGACATGGGCTATGAACGGTCTTGCTGCCGTTGGTAAGATGCTGCCGGCATTAGGTATGTCCATGCTGATGAAGTTTATGTACAAAAAAGCACTGCTTCCTTTCTTCGTACTGGGCTTTGGTATTGCGGCGTATTCCGGTATGACTGATCTGCTGCTGTATGCACTGGTTGGTGTATGTCTGGCAGTTATATTGATCAAGATTGGTTTCAACAACGACACAGAACAGGAAGGGGCTGAGTAATCATGGCAGAAAAACATTCACTAACAAAACGCGATGTCCAGAAAACAGCCTTCTTCTGGCACATGACAAGTCATATGACGTATAACTATCAGCGATTACAGGCAGGCTGTCTGGCGTGGATCATGGGTCCGATTTTTGAAAAGCTGTATCCGAATGACCACGACAAGATGGTAGAGGGTCTGGAACGCCACATGCTGTATTTCAACACAGAGCCACGCTGGGGTGCTGTACTGCCCGGTATGGTCGTCGCATTGGAGGAAGGTCTTGCCAATGATGAATCCGGTGAAATGGATGCCAGCATCATCGCAGAAATCAAAACTGCATTGATGGGACCTCTGGCAGGAATCGGTGATACGGTCTGGGCAGGTCTGATCAAGCCGATCATCCTGAGTGTTACGCTGGGCTGGGCGATGCAGGGCTACGTTTGGGGTGCCTGGGCATATGGCATCGGTGTTACGCTGCTGGACTTTGCCGTTACCTACTTTATGTTCATGCGCGGCTATCAGCTGGGTATGGATTCCATTGACCGTTTCCTGGAAAGCGGCTTCGTCAAGAAAATCACCACCTTCCTTGGTATTGTCGGACTGTTCTGTCTGGGTGCCATGATTGTAAAATACGTCAGCATCGGTGCTGTATTGGAAATCGAAATGAAGACCGGAACGCTGAAGCTTGGTGAAATCATGAATAAGATCTTCCCTTGCTTCCTGCCACTTGTGACAACGCTGTTTGCATACTGGCTGCAGGTAAAGGGTAAGAAAATCACAACCGTACTGATCGTTCTGTTTATCATCGGCTTCATCGGTGGTGCAGTCGGACTGCTTGGCTAGTATTTCCATGAAAGAAACCTTACGGGTTTCTTTCATATTCTTAAGGAAGCGTAAGGAGCAAAAGGTGCCTTTTGGATTCGCTGCTGTGGGCACATATGCACTGTGTAGCGTCAAAAGCCCTTCAGCTATGCCTTCCCTAAGCTGTTTCACTAATTTCTAACAACGAGAAAGGGCAAACCATTATGATAAAGATTTTAATTGTGACGCATGGACCCCTGGCACAGGCACTGAAGGAAAGCTCTGCCATGTTCTTCGGCAGCATGTCGAATGACGTGGAAACCATTGGTCTGTATCCGACGGATAATCCGGAGGATCTGAAGGAAGCCATCTGTGAAAAGGTGGAAGCAATCGATACCGGTGATGGTGTGATGGTGTTTGTGGATATCTTTGCAGGCTCTCCGTTCAATATGACGGCACTGGCTATCGATGAACTGAAGGAAGCACACAAGCTGCAGTGCTATACCGGCGTCAATATGCCGTTTTTGATGGAGGCACTGTCCAGCTGTAATTCCATGGAGCTGGATCAGCTTACCGCACACCTGGCAGATGTAGCCAGGGATACGATTGTAAATCTGCGCAAGGCGCTAGATATCTAGAAATTTATATTGAGGTGATAGAATGGTAACAGGATGGATGCTGTTTACAGGGACAGATACAAAAGGAAGAAGACTGCTGTATATCAAAAAGAAGAATGCGTACTATCTTCTCCCGCAACATAGGGAGTTTGCGATAACTCTGTGGAAGCACGCAGAAATCAATGCCATTTCCATCAGCATTATTTTAGGGTATTTCCTGTTTCATAGCATAGCAGGCACCGTGCTACTGGCACTTATGCTGTATGCGGTTATGCTGCTTGTGATGAATAAAAAGTTACTCCCTTCCCTGCATCGCGCAGGTGGAAGGAATATTACCTGGCGCAAGGAACAACCGGTCAGGGAAGGCGGCAGCATCCTTATGGCGGTACTGCTTCTGTTGATCGGAGCCGGACTCTTTCTCTGTCTGGCACTGGAACAGACGCAGAATACGATGGAGAGCGTTACAGCGGCTGCCGGTGGATGTATCGCCGTCTTTGTGGGCGCGCGTCAGCTTTATAGGAATAAAAGGATAAGAAAGTGAGGCTTACATGATGTTGGCAGAAACAATATGCAGAATTAAAAAGACAGGTTTAATGGGAATCGTACGTGTGGATACCATTGAACGCGGAAAAGAAATCGCACAGGGCTGTATCGACGGCGGTGTGGATGTGCTGGAAATCAGCTATACGAACAACAATGCCGGTGAGGTGATCCGTGCACTGAAGGAAACCTTCGGTGATCAGCTGCTGGTTGGAGCCGGTACCGTGCTTGACCCGACAACAGCCCGTCTGGCAATCATGGATGGAGCGGAGTTCATCATCGCCCCGACCTTCAACAAAGAGGTGCAGGAAATGGCAAACCTGTATCAGATACCGTATGCTCCGGGATGTACAAGCTACACGGAAATGATCGAAGCGTTGAAAGCGGGAGCTTCCTTCATCAAGGCCTTCCCGATATCCAATTACTACGGACCGGATCTTGCCAAGGTGTTCAAGGTGCCTTGTCCGCAGATTCCAATTCTGGCAAGCGGGGGAGCGAATTTTGATAATCTGCATACCTGGTTTGAAAACGGTGTGGACAGTGTAGGGCTTGGTGGACTGCTGACAAAGGGAAGCAGTGCGGATATTGCCGCAAATGCGAAAAAGCTGCGTGCCATCGTGGAAGAAAGCAGAAAGGAACAGACTGCATGAGCAAGGGAGTCATACTGGTAACGCCGCGGGGATATGCAACATATGGCGCACAGGCAGCGAAACGTCTGGAGGCTCTGGGCTATGAAATGAATATCAATACGACGGGGAAGCCGCTCCCAAGAGAGACCTTTGTGGAATATGCCAAAGACAGTACCGGTATCATTGTCGGTGTAGATGAGCTGGACGGCGAGCTGCTGAAGGAATGCAGAAAGCTGAAGGCAGTTGTGAAATTCGGTGTAGGTACCGATAATATCGATCTGGAAGCAGCGAAGGCCTGTGGCATACAGGTGGGCCGCTGTGTCGGCTGCAATTCCAATGCCGTGGCAGAGCTGACCATCGGTATGATGTTTGCGGCAGCCAAGTATCTGGTATCCAGCAATGTACAGGTGCGCGAGGGTGCCTGGAATAAGCCGACCGGCCGTGAGCTGACAAACAAGACGATTGGAATCATCGGCTTTGGAAATATCGGCCGCCATGTTGCCCGCATGGCATATGGTATCGGAATGAAGGTACTGGCTTATGATGTATTCGATATCGCAAAGGATGTTCTGGATACCTATGATGCAAAGCAGTGCAGCATCGAGGAGATTTTGAAAAACGCCGACTTTATTTCCATTCATACGCCGCTTACCGGTGAAACAAGAAACATGATTTCGGATGCACAGTTTGATATGATGAAGGAAACTGCCATCATCGTTAATGCCGCACGCGGTGGGATTATTGATGAATTGGCTTTGTATAACGCCCTGAAAAACAAGAAAATCTATGCGGCAGCGAGCGATGTATTCACCAGTGAGCCGCCGGTTCAGGAAGCGTGGGTACAGGAGCTGATTCATATGGATAACTTTATTCTGACGCCGCATATCGGATCGCGTACGGTGGAAGCGGAATCCAATACGGTGGAAATGGCAACCGACAATCTGATAGCGCTGCTGGAAAAAGCATAAGGGCATTACAGCTGCCGAATTGTGAAAAACAGCACAGCGAACAATGCTGTGGAATACCGAGAATATAAACATTACAGAAAGAAGGGACGCATTTGAAGGCTATGATCATGGGAGCCGGACGGATCGGACGAGGCTTTGTCAGCGAGCTGCTGCATGCCAATGGAGTGGAAATCACTTATTTCGATGCCAGTCAGGCAATGGTAGAAAAACTGAATGAAAAAAAGGAATATACAATTCACGTTCTTGGAGCGGAGGAGTTGAATACCCATATTGAAAACGTAAGGGCACATCTGTTTTATGATATTGATGCCTTGAGCAGCTGCTGGAAGGAAGCGGATTTTCTGTTCACGGCATGCGGTGGAAAAAACATGGGCAATGTCGGAGAAACGCTGGCAAAGGCATTTAAAAAGCTGGTGGAAGACGATGCAGTACATGCTTCCAACATCGTCACGTGTGAGAACTGGATCGATCCTGCTAAAGATTTGAAGGATGCGATTCTCGCCAATCTGAAGGAAGAGGAGCGCAAGCTGTTTGAGGAGTATGTCGGTGTCAGTGAATCGGTCATCATGTGTACCGGAACCGGAGCACCTGACCCGGACAAGGTCACCAATGAAATGGATACCTGGGTACAGAATATGCGCTATCTGCCAATTGACAAAGACCGCTTGAAGGGCGAGCTGCCTGCATGGCAGTATGTGGAATTCGTACAGGATTTCGGTGATCTTTTAAAGCAGAAAATCTATACCAACAACACCAGTGTTGCGACCGTCTCCTATCTGGGATTTCTCAAGGGACTGACTTATGTTGCGGATTCCGCAAACGATCCGGAAATTGAACCGATCCTGGATCAGGTATATGAGGAAATCAACTATGCGCTGATTCACGGCATGGGAATCAATGAGGAAAGCCAGATGAAATTCTCTAAAACGGCGAAAGCAAAATATACAGACCGTGCCATTGTCGATCTCGTGACCCGAATTGCCAGAGATCCGATTCGTAAGCTTGGCCCGCAGGATCGCTTCATTGGACCGATGCGAATCGCACTGTCTGCCGGTATCAAGCCAAAGGCAATCGCACGCGGTGCTGCTGCTGCGCTGTACTTTGACAACCCGGAGGATCGCGATGCATTGCGTCTGAAGGAAATTCGTGAAACAAAGGGTATCGATTATATTCTGGAAACAATTTCTGAAATTGATCCGCAGGGAGAAATTGCACAGCTGATCAAAGAGGCTGTTGAGGAGCTGAAGGCAAAGGGCTGGATCAGGGAAGGAGAAGCCGCATGAAAAAGGCAGTAGTCATTGGAGCCGGACAAACCGGGCGCGGCTATGTAACCCGCTTTCTGTTTCAAAGAGATTATGAAATCACCTTTATTGATAAAAATGAAGAGCTTGTCCGCATGCTGGATGAGGATCGTGCTTTCTGTATTCATTTCTATAAAAAAGACCGTACACCGATTTATGTGAACGGCTTTCAGGCGGCTTCCACATATTCTGAAGAAGCTGACAAAGCCATACGGGAGGCAGACTTTATCGTAACCTCCACCGGAGAACAGAATCTGGGCGATGTGGCACAGCAGGTCAGGACCGGTATGTGTGGAAAACAGAAGAAAACCGTTTTTCTGACAGCTGAAAACGGCATCAATCCGGCAAAGGTTTTGCGTACGCACTTACAGGAAGCCGGTGTGGAAGGCGATTATACGGTAACACAGACAGCTGTTTTCTGTTCCACTGTCAGCGTACACGATACACGGCTGGATATCCTGTCCATGAACGAAGCGTATTTCCCATATGATGCGGATGAACTGGATGAGCTGGATTTTGAAGGTGCTGTACCGGTACACAACTTCGAGAAATTCTTCAAGCGTAAAATCTATACGTATAACTGCCTGGCTGGTTTGATTTCCTATTGCGGCTATATCAAGGGATATGAGGTATATGGAGATGCGGCCTGTGATCCGGATATCGATGCGGTTATGATGCGCCTGATGGAGGAATTGAATCCTGCATTACAGGATTACTTCCAGATTACCAAAGAGGATCAGGAGGCATTCACCAATCGCGCACTTGCGAAATTCCGTGATAAGAGCATCCTGGATTACAATATCAAAAACGGACGGGCACCTTCCAGAAAGCTGGGGCCTACGGAACGCATCATGTCACCGATGCAGATTCTGCTGGATCATGATAAGGATCCGCGCATCATGGAGTTTGTTGCGGCAGCGGCACTGGTGTACTGGGATGAGCTGCAGGGAAAAACAGAGCCGAAAATGGATAAGGATCTGATTACAACCTTCTGTGAAATCAATGCCCTGGAGGGAAATGAACCTGTGGTTGAGCATGTCAAGCATTACCTGTATGAAATCAAAAAGAACAGAGATAACATCTGCATCATGCAGATTCTGTTTGGATAATCATGCGCTGCATTTCCAAAGACAGGAAGCTTCTGGTAAGCGCATCCCTGTCCTGTGCGGATTTGCTGCACCTGCATGATTCGATTATGCAGATCAATGCTTCGGATATAGATTTTGTGCATTATGATGTCGTAGACGGCTGCTTCAATAACTGCTTCGTGTTCGGTGATCTTATCCTGGAGAAGATACGTCCTATCTGTGAGAAACCGGTTGAGGTGCATCTTGCGGTTGAACATGTGCGTCCCTATATTGAGCCCTTTGCCAGAGCCGGGGCTGATTATATAGCGGTGCATTATGAAATTGATGATAATCTGGAAGAAATATTTGCGCTTATCCGTGCAGCAGGCTGTCGGCCGATACTGGCACTGCGCAGTGATACCGGGGTACCGGCGGATTTTGTTAAGCTGGCATCCCAGGTGGACTGGATTTTAAAGCTGATGGTACAGCCGGGCTATGCGGGTCAACAGCTGCAAAGGGAGGCTGTCGAACACATACGGAGTATGAAAGAGGAAATCGTGAAGCACCGTCTTCCTGTCCGTATTCAGGCTGATGGCAATATCCATGCAGGAACCATTCCAGAGGTAACGAAAGCCGGTGCCAGTATTCTGACAGGGGGAACCAGCGGATTGTTTAAAAAGGATGCCGGTCTGCAGGAAAACCTGCAAAGGATGAAGGAGGCGGCTGTATGAAGCTATGCCCGAGTATGATGTGTGCGGATTATGCGCATTTGGAAGAGGAAATTCATGCACTGGAAGAAGCGGGAGCCGATATCTTTCACTGTGATGTGATGGATGGAAGCTTTGTGCCCAATATCACCATGGGGCTGATGGATGTGAAAACCGTACGCTCGCTGACGAAAAAAATGGTGGATGTCCACCTGATGATTGATCAGCCGGCAACGAAAATTGACTGGTTTCTGGAAGCCGGCGCAGATTTGATTTATATCCATCCGGAGGCAGAACAACAAGCGATGAAAACACTGATGTATATACGCTCCAAAGGCAGACTTGCAGGACTGGCCATCAATCCGGATACGAGTATCAGCTCAATCAAAGAGCTGCTTCCGCATTGTGACTATGTATTGATCATGAGTGTGTTTCCCGGCTTTGCCGGACAGGCATTTATCCGGAGTGTGGATGCCAAGATTCGGGAGCTGATTGCCTCCAAGGCTTCATACGGCTATCAAATTGTACTGGATGGCGCTTGCTCTCCTGCTGTGATTCAGGAATATGATGCATTGGGTGTTGACGGCTTTGTGCTTGGAACAAGCGCATTGTTTAAAGGAGCGGGAAGCTACGCGGAAAAAATGAAGAGGCTGCGCTCTCTATAATATATAAGGAACTGCAATAGCGTGAAAACGGGATGTAGGCAAAGGATATGATTCTGTAAGTAGACTGTACGATTGGCTGAGGTATGGATACGTATAAATCAGGTCATGTGTGCATCCCTTTTTGTTTTTTGAAAGACTGGAGGTTAACATGAAAAATGCTGTAAGGATGAATGAACGGGACAATGTTGCTGTTTTGCTGGAGCCGCGCAGAAGTGAGGAGATGTGTATTTATATGGATGCGCAGGGTACAGAATACAGCATTTCTGTAAGGGAAGATATCCCTGTCTATCATAAGGTGGCTATCTGTGAGATATCCAAGGGAGAGCGGATTATGAAATATGGAGAATGTATTGGAATTGCGACCGAAACGATTGCCCGGGGTGAGCATGTACACGTGCATAATGTCGGTTCATTTGGGATGAAGAAGGGAGAACTGTGATGGGGAAAGGATATAGCGGTAGCATCGCCAAGCTGATGTCCGGCAGCGTCAGTATGTGCACACAATGTGCTAAGACAGGAGGGCAGCTATGAAATTCAGAGGCTATCGAAGAAGTGACGGGCGCATTGGCATCCGTAATCATGTGCTGATTCTGCCTGCGAGCATCTGTGCCAGCGATGTGGCACGGCAGGTGATGAACCAGGTGAAGGGTACTGTCAGCTTCCATAATCAGCTGGGCTGTTCACAGACACCGATCGATCAGGAATGTACGCTGCGTACAATGGCCGGTATGGCGGCCAATCCGAATGTGTACGGAACGATTGTGATATCCCTTGGCTGTGAAAACTGTCAGATGGAATTGGTCACAAAGGAAATACAAAGGCGTTGTGATAAGCCGCTGGAAACCTTTATCATACAGGAATGCAAAGGAACGCTGCATACCATAGAACAGGCGGTCCGCTGTGCAAGAGCTATGGTGAGTGAGGCAAGCCGTATGCAGCGTGAGGAGGTTGATGCTTCCGAGCTGATGATTGCGACGGAATGCGGAGGCTCTGATCCGACCAGTGGTCTGGCTGCCAATCCGCTGGTGGGGGAAGTGGCGGATTACATTGTTACGGCAGGAGGGACTGCGGTGTTGTCGGAAACAACAGAATTTATCGGTGCGGAAAAGCTGTTGGCAAAGCGCGCTGTCAATGCACAGGTATCCGCACAAATACTGGAAATCGTACGCCATTATGAGGATGCCATGCTGTGTGTGCATGACGATGTGCGAAAGCGCAATCCATCTCCCGGCAATAAGGCGGGCGGTATCACCACCCTGGAGGAAAAATCACTGGGCTGCATATACAAGTCAGGACATGCACCCATACAGGCTGTCTATGATTATGCACAGCCCATTCATCACAAAGGACTTGTTATTATGGATACACCGGGTAATGATCCCATCAGTATGAGCGGCATGGCAGCCGGCGGCTGTCAGCTGGTTCTGTTTACCACAGGACGTGGCACACCGACCGGTAATCCGATTGTACCGGTTATTAAAATTTCCGCAAATCGCGAAACGGCAGACCTAATGAGGGACAATCTGGATTTTGATGCCAGTACGCTCATCTTCGGACATAAAACGATGGATGAGCTGCGGGATGCTTTGCTGGAGGAAATCCGAGAGGTCGCAGGCGGTAAGCTGACACGCAGTGAGATTCTGGGCTATTATGAAACAGCGATTGCCCGTGTGGGCAGATATGTAAAAAACGATGAGGGTAAGAAGGAGCATGTAAAGACATATTATTATTGATTCAGAGGGTTTGTAAAATATAGAAAATATGTGCAAATTGCCAGGTTCTCAGCCGGTTCTCCGGAATCATGAAAATTTTTTCAAAACCTTATTGACTTCAAAACTGAATGTCATTATAATGTATTAAAATATCAATTTTTAATCGGGAAAGTTTATAAAAAATTGAATATGGAAAAGGAGATGTGAAAATGGCATATTATTTTAATGAACCTTCACGTACATTCAGTGAATATTTAATTGTTCCAGGATATTCCTCAGCAGAATGTACCCCAGCAAACGTTTCTTTGAAAACACCACTGGTAAAATTTCGAAAAGGCAAGGAAGAACCGGAGCTCTCTTTGAATATACCAATGGTTTCCGCAATCATGCAGTCTGTTTCAGGTGAAAAGATGGCATGTGCACTGGCTAGAGAGGGAGGCATTTCCTTCATCTACGGTTCTCAGACGATCGAGAATGAGGCTGCCATGGTTCGCCGTGTGAAGGCGACAAAGGCAGGCTTTGTATACAGCGATTCCAATATCCGCCCAGATGCCACGCTGCAGGATGTACTGGATCTGAAGGAAGAAACAGGACATGCGACCATGGCGGTTACCGAAGACGGTACACCGGAGGGAAAACTGCTCGGTATTATCACAAGCAGAGATTACCGTACATCACGTATGGACCCATCCACAAGGGTAGCGGATTTTATGACACCGTTTGAAAAGCTGATTTACGGCAATGAGGGCTGCACACTGAGTGAGGCAAACGATATGATTTGGGAGCACAAGCTGAACCAGCTGCCGATTATCGATGAGAATCAGCATCTGAAGGCATTCGTATTCCGCAAGGATTATGATTCCCACAAGGAGCACCCAAATGAGCTGCTGGATGATCAGAAGCGCTATATCGTTGGTGCCGGTATCAATACCCGGGATTATGAAGAACGTATTCCAGCACTGATTGAAGCCGGAGCAGATGTTCTTTGTATCGATTCCAGTGAGGGATTCAGCGAATGGCAGGCGCTCACACTGAAATGGGTCCGTGAAAAATACGGAGACAGCGTGAAGGTCGGTGCCGGTAATGTCGTGGATGCAGAGGGCTTCCGTTTCCTAGCCGAGGCAGGCGCAGACTTTGTGAAAATCGGAATCGGCGGCGGTTCCATCTGCATTACCCGTGAACAGAAGGGAATCGGGCGCGGACAGGCAACGGCTACCATCGATGTTGCGAAAGCGCGTGATGAATATTATAAGGAAACGGGAATCTATGTTCCAATCTGCAGCGATGGCGGTATCGTTCATGACTACCACATCACCCTGGCACTTGCCATGGGCGCAGACTTCGTCATGCTGGGAAGATATTTCTCCAGATTTGAAGAATCTCCAACCAAAAAGGTTACCATCAACGGTACATATATGAAGGAATACTGGGGTGAAGGAAGCGCACGTGCCAGAAACTGGCAGCGATATGACATGGGTGGCAGTAAGAAGCTGTCCTTCGTGGAAGGCGTGGATTCCTATGTTCCATATGCAGGAGCCTTAAAGGATAATGTTGATCTGACGCTGAGCAAGGTAAAGCATACCATGTGCAACTGCGGAACGCTGACCATTGAGGAGCTGCAGAAAAATGCCAAAATCACACTCGTGTCTTCTACAAGTATCGTAGAAGGCGGGGCACATGATGTTGTTGTGAAGGACAACACACTGGATGCCAAAGTAAAATAAATTTTCCAATATATAAGGAAAGCGGAATGGAAGTGAGAACCATGCCGCTTTTTTTTCTTAACAGCAGTATCATAAATGGATTAACTTTACGGGAAATATGATATATAATAGAAACAGGTTACAACCATAACAAAATCAGATAGAATTTGCAGAACAGGGAAAGTATAGTTACTGATATCCATACTATAAAGAAAGGAAAACACAATGGCACAACACGTAAAGGAATTCAATATTGAATGTTTCAGAGGAATAAGGAATCTCCAATTACAAAATCTAAATGATATCAATATCCTGACAGGGGATAATAATGCCGGAAAGACTAGTGTATTGGAAGTTATCAATTTTTTAAGTGGAATAACCGACTTACGTAATCTTATATATGGCACAAGAAGGGCGATGAATAAAGTATACGCGAAAGAAATGTCTGAATTTGATAAGCTTTCATATCTTTTTCCAGTTGACACTAAAGAAAATCAAACAATCTCCTATACGTTTACACGAAAGAATGAAGAAGTAAAGGTAAAAATAAAAAAACATGAGTTGATAGAAACTTTATCACAAGAAGAATTGAAAGAGTTAGCATTTAGAAGTGATGTTTTTATTCCTTTTGAATTATTAAATCAAAATATCTCTTTTGATGTTAGAAAAATGGAGGTAAGCTTTTATGTGAATGACAAGATAATAACGAAACATTTTCATGAATTTTCCAGAACTAATTTTTCAAATGAAAATGAATGCCATTATATTGATACTACATATATATCACCAATTAAGCATGCAGATAGCACTATGCATTTATCGCAAATATTTGATAATCCAATGCTTTATGGTGAAATGCTTGAAATTTTAAAGGAATTCGATGATGGGATTATCAGTATTAACGCGGATAAGCTGTCAGAGTATTCCGGTGCAACGGTATATTCAATATTATCAAAATATCATAAGAAAGCAATTCCTTTAAATTATTACGGCGATGGAATGAAAAAAGCAATTCTGTTGATGAGTTCTGTTATAAATGCTAAAAATGGTATCTTATTATTGGATGAATTTGAAACTGCAATACATACAACAGCGATGAACCATGTATTTGAATGGATATTAAAGGCATGCATGAAATTCGATGTACAATTGTTTTTGACATCTCATAGTCTGGAAGCGATTGAAAAGGTTTTAAAATGCTGCCCGGATATAGCAGATCATATAAATTTGTATACACTATATAGGAAAGGAGATCAAACGCTTGTGCGGTCATTATCTTGTGCAGAAGCAATCGAAGCAAATGATAATTTGGGATTGGAGTTGAGATAATGAAAAGTATTATCATATGTGAAGGACGAACTGATTTCCTGTTTCTACAATATTACATGAGAAATGTAAATTTGTGGGAAGATGGCGGTAAATCATATGGATATAAAGCCTTTTTATCAGGTAATCGTGTGTTTTATAAAAATCATAATGAACTAGTTATTGGATTTAGCGGAGGCTCCACGAAAATTACTTTCGCGGTTGAACAAATACTGAAGATAAATATAAAATCAGGATATCCAGATGAGAAATATGATAATTTGGTGATTGTAACAGATCGTGATGATGAGTATGCAGAGGAAAATATGATGAAATCTGTCGATAATATAATTTCTAATTATTCCTTACAACCTATTTCTTCACAGAATGATAAATGGGAAGAACTTACATTTAAAGATACATTAGGTCAATTTTATTCTATGAATTTGCTATATTTAGTAATACCTCCAAAAGAAAATGGTGCTATGGAAACACTACTTTTAGATTCAATTTCTGTAAATGATGAGTATGATGCAATGCTGATCGAGAAGGGAAATACGTTTGTGGATACCATTGATACAAAAGAAAAATATCTTAAGAAAAGAAGGTATAAAACAAAGGCTAAGCTGAATATATATCTGAGCATACGTGTTCCTGAATTTGATTTTGGCAGATTGCATGATATTTATAAAAATTTTCCATGGGAACAGCATGGCCATATTAAGAATGCATTATCAAAATTAAAAGATTTGGAAAGTGATACATAACGTAAGAAAAGCCGTTATTACCTGACAGAATAACGGCTTTTTAATTCCTGTAAGAATCGTCACAGAACACATGCCAGTTGGTATTTTATTACCTGCGTCTTTTTCATATACATACATGCTTTTCCAGTCTCTGAATGGCATTCACAAATATGTCCATATACATACCAAACAAAAAGTAACCGTCTATGCATATCAACATGAATATAAAAACACTCATAAATGCAAAAGATATGAACATTCAATAGCAAAAAGATATTCCCGGCAAAGGGAATATCATAAAACTATGTATGCTGAGCTTTTCCGGCAATAAGCTGCTGCTGTTTCTTTGTCAGCTTACGCAGAAAGCCTGTATAGCTCTTTTCCATGAGGTCCATTATCAATTCCTCGGAAGCCAGATCGTATCGTACGCTGATCCAATGCACCTTGTTCATATAATAGCCCTCCGTAATGAACGCATATTCCTCCCGATACCAGGCACCCTCCTGCGGTGGAAGCTTCAGCGTCAGAATCGGCTCCTGCTGTTTGTTGAACCCCAGCATGGCAAACATTTTACCGAAGAGCAGAAAACGAAAGGCATCCCACTCCAGCTTGAAATCCATTACAACACCGTTTTTTGCCTGTAATGCGGTCTTAATGCTTTCGGCATCCATTAGCCCGCAATACCTTCCTTCCTCCAGCAGCGGCAGGTTTCCAGACGTTTTCCACCATCTCCCTGCTTTTCATCATAGGCAAATGCTTTCGCAAGCTCACAGGGGAACGTCTCGCACTCCCCGCAGTGCTGCAGCTTTTTTTCTTCCACACAGCTCTTCACCGGACAGCCTTCACCCCAGAACGGCTTCTGTATGTGCAGACAGCCGGCACATCCCATCTGTTCTCTGTATGCACAGCTACCGCATTTGATACCGCAACGTGATTCTATCATATCACCACACTCCTTTTCCTTCTTAGAATATATACGCTATTATAAAGGAGGCACAGTATTTTGTATTGTAAAAAACCGCCATAATTACAGCGGTTATCTTTACATAGTCTATAAGCAGCAGCTGTGTTGGTTTCTTCCGCTGTTTTTTGCCTGATACAGTGCTGTATCCGCCATCGTGATTGCAATTTCCAAATCAAAGCCTTCATCATTATCAAACAGAGAATATCCGATGGACACCGTCGCAAGAGACGCTGCAGGAGAAGTGGCATGCTCGATATGGGCCAGCTCTAAATCCTCATAGACCCTTTTCAGATAGCATTCAATCTCCTCTTTTTCTGTATTGACACACAGACTGATGAATTCATCGCCGCCATAGCGTGCCGCAAAGAAACGGGAGTCACCATTCTCATCCAGGCATAAGGCAACCCTGCGCAATAGCTCATCCCCCTTGTAATGACCGTACAGATCATTGTACTCCTTGAAATAATCAACATCAACCAGGATGATACCGATGGTATTAACATCCGGATTCTTTTGCATGATATCACACAGGGTGTTGAAATAGCTGCGATTGAACAAACCGGTAAGACCATCGATTTTCACACGTGCTTCCAGAACATTCTTCTCCTGAACAATACGCTCCTGTTCCTCCAGCATATGCTCCATCACAATCTTTTCCTTCATGCTTTCCGCCTTGGTCTTGTTGGTGACATCCACCACCATTTTCTGCAGCAGATAATACTGCTTATAGGAATTGATGAGCGTATCCTCCATATGGAACACCTCTGCGAAATTGATCCAGCTCAGATGCAGCTGAAGCTGCTGTTCAATGTCGTCCTCCAGACAGATTTCCCCCATATACTGCAGGAATTGTTCACAGCGCTTTTTACTCTTAATTTTCAGCAGGATGTCAAAGATATCATTATAGAAAGAAAAATACATGCTGCGGTTCAGATGATGATGCAGATTGGTGGAAGCAAAGTAATCCGCGATTTTCTGTATCTCATCGCTTCGGTGAAAGGCATCCGCAAGATAAAGCTCACAAAGCAGAGCCACATGCAGGCGAAGACTATCCGAACCCTCATGCAGCAGCGGTCCGTAGGAAGCATAAATATTCACGGCTTCATTCAGCTGGTCGTTGCGGATATACAGCTCCACGAGGTTGAGAATAACAATCAGCTGTGCATGGTCTTCAGGCGGTGTCTGCTGCTTCAGAAATACCTCATAGGCATTGCGGATATAGCGCAGGGCTTCCGTCGTATCATTTTTCTGCATAAACAGAACGCAGAGATTGTTGAGGATGACCATCTGCTCATGCAGGTTCTTCTGATCCAGAGCGATGCGATAGGCTTTCATATAATGCTGAACGGCGCTGATTTCATCAAAATGCGAATTGTAATACAGTCCGGCAATCGTGTAGCACATAAGCAGAAGATCGTCATAATGGTTTTCCTGCGAACAGGAAATTGCCTCGTGCAGATGCTGAAGACAGATGTCCTGCTGTCTGGTCAGAATGAAGTAATCCGCAAGATAGGCGTGGGCAAATGCAAGGGCATAGCTGTCCTGCTGCTGGTTTCCCAGATTCAAAAGCATTACAGAACAGCGGTATTCCTCCTCCATATTGCTGTTTTTGGATCTTTTTATGATATCCATGAGATCCTGCATGGTTTCCTTTATCGTATCCATAGCATGCTCCTTACTGTATGGTGCTCGTATTCACATTATACTATAAATGTTGTCCTAAAAACACAGAAAACCGCAGCTTCCATATGATTTTCTCGAAAATATCCAGAATTGTGATTTTTTTCGCAAAAAGTGAAATTTCGTTTACGAAAAAGGCTCTTGGTGGTATAATAAAGCCGATACATAAGGAGGAATTTTACTATGGCCAAAAGAACTGTAAAAGA
>SKEY01002890.1_pt1 | contig 16697 bp, 9 predicted proteins | sample 4843871 | NCBI WGS metagenome assembly SKEY01 (sample SAMN11008797, study PRJNA524170) | human gut metagenome | biome: Human fecal sample; material: Feces; isolation source: fecal sample from pouch patient p36 | host: Homo sapiens | place: Israel: Tel-Aviv | collected 2016-12-04 | reverse complement strand
GGTGAGCAGCCGGATGCCGAGGATACCGAGGCGCGGGCATGGTTTAAAGAGAACCGCAAGAGCAGCAACCTCACCGCGGACGACGGGACCGAGCTTGCCGCCTGGTATTTTGCTGCGTCGGAGAGCACGCACGACTACGCCGTCTGCCTGCATGGATATACCAACGAGCCCATCGGTATGGCCCGATACGCCAAACGCTTCCACGACCGTGGCATGAACGTACTCGCACCCGCCGCCCGCGCCCACGAGCGCTCCGGCGGCGACTATATCGGCATGGGCTGGCCCGAGCGCCTCGACATCGTCGCATGGATCGAGCGAATCGTTCAGGCTGACCCCGAGGCGCGCATCCTGGTCTTTGGCGAGTCGATGGGTGCGGCAACCGCCATGAACGTCGCGGGGGAACCTCTGCCCGCAAACGTGAAATGCATTATCGAGGACTGCGGTTATACGAGTGTTTGGGACGAGTTTTCCCTGCAGCTCAAGGACGTGTTCGGCCTGCCCAGCTTTCCCTTGCTCGATGTAGCAAACTTGGTGTGCAACGTGCGCGCGGGCTACGACTTTCATAAGGCGAGCAGCGTGGAACAGCTCAAGCACGCAACGGTCCCCATGCTGTTTATCCACGGCGACCAGGACACCTTTGTACCGTACAGCATGCTCGACCAAAACTACGACGCGTGCGCCAGCAAGGTCAAGCAAAAGCTCACCGTCCATGGCGCCACCCACGCCAAGAGCGCGCAGGTCGACCCCGAACTCTACTGGAACACGGTCGACAACTTCCTCGACAAGAATTTTTAGGCAAAAAGCAACGTCTGGGGTTTTGTTGCCAAAAATCGGTTTGTAGTCGGCGGTATTCGATTTTTCACCGCACTTCCGAAAAGCCGCCCGCAAGCGTTGTGCTCGTGGGCGGCTTTTGCTCAACTTACGCTACAAAGGCGCTTATTTTGTCCAATAGCTAGGCGCTACTTGACCTCGATGAGCTCATACTCGCTCGTGCCCAGGCCAATCTTCTCGGCGTGCGCGATGCACACGCGCCAGTCGGTGTCGGGATGCGTGATGCAGAAGGGGTCCTTGGCCTGCTCGCCCTCCAGATGCTCATGGTTGTGCTCCATCTTGGCTGCACTATCGGTGAGCTCGGTGTTGGGCAGCGGCTCAGATGCCATGACGGCGTCGGCACAGGCCTGGTCGATGGCGACCGGGTCGAAGCTCGCGAACATGCCGATATCGTTGACGATAGGTGTGTCGTTTTCGGGATGGCAATCGCAGTTGGGGCTGATATCCATAGCCAGCGAAATGTGGAAGCTGGGACGATCCTGGACAACGGCCTTGGTGTACTCGGCGATCTTGCAGTTGAGCACGTCGGCCGCGGCGTCATAGCCGGGCTTGATGCAGTCCTGGTTGCATGCCGCAATGCAGCGGCCGCAGCCCACGCAGCGATCGTGGTCGATGGCGGCCACGTGCACCGTGCGAGTAGCGCCGCTTGCAAGCTCGCGCTCGCGGGTGCCGTCGAACGAGATAGCGTTGTGCGCGCAGATCTTTTCGCAGGCATGGCAGCCAACGCAGTGCTCGGTCGCGACGTTCGGCTTGCCGGCGGCATGCTGCTCCATCTTGCCGGCACGGCTGCCGCCTCCCATACCCAGGTTCTTCATGGCGCCGCCAAAACCGGCCTGCTCATGACCCTTAAAGTGGGTGAGGCTGATCACGATATCGGCATCCATGAGCGCCTGACCGATCTTGGCCTCGTGCACGTACTCGCCGCCCTCGACCGGAACGAGTGCCTCGTCGGTGCCCTTGAGGCCGTCGGCAATGATGATCTGGCAACCCGTGGCATACGGGGTAAAGCCGTTCTGGTAGGCGGTATCGATGTGCTCGAGCGCGTTTTTGCGGCTACCGACATAGAGCGTATTGCAGTCGGTGAGGAAGGGCTTGCCGCCCAGCTCCTTCACGACATCCGCGACGGCGCGGGCGTAGTTGGGGCGCAAAAAGCTCAGGTTGCCCAACTCGCCAAAGTGAATCTTGATGGCGACGAACTTGTTCTCAAAGTCGATCTGCTCGATACCGGCGTGACGGATGAGGCGCTTGAGCTTGTCAAGCTGGCTCTCGCGAGCATGCGTGCGCAGGTTGGTGAAGTACACCTTAGCGGGTGCTGCGGGTGCAGTTGCGGTCATAGATATATCCCCTCTGTCTATATGGCGTTACAGACATAAGGGATGGTACCCATTGAAGTAGGGTCGAAGTCAAGCGCGAAACCTAGTCGTTGGGGACACTCTTTCGCCACCCGGCAGTTAGGGACGTTCCTTCTCTGCCGGCACTTGGGGACAGTCCTTGCCAGCCCGGCCGGCGAACCGGCGAATCGGCAAAGACTGTCCCCGATGACTAGTCATTTAAGTCTGTCCCCAATGACCACTCTTGCTGGGCGCCTGCTGCTAGGTCGCCGTCGCCTGCGTGAGCCTGGGCATGCAGCACGTCATCGGCGTCTGGCAGGAAAGGCGTCGCGTGGGACAAAATCCCCCGTCCCAAAATGCGTGTGATGTATGGTCGGCCTAGGAGGGCTTGCGCGCAACCAGGTGGGCGCGGAAGCCTTTCTGCGCCTCGAGCTTGAGCAGGAGGAATCCGGCCCTCTCGGCGAGCGCGCGAAGCTCGGACACCTTGCAGATCCGGACATCGCCGTGACCTGCGAGGCGCGCCAACGGCAGCTCAAAGGTGTTCATGAGCCATACCACGAAGTCGTTCGACGTGTAGTCGCGGAGAATCAGGCGCCCGCCGGGGCGCAGGACTCGGGCCGCCTCGGCGAAGAACCTCTCGGGGTGCGGATAGTGATGGAAACTGTTGGAGCAGAGCACGGCGTCGAAGCTTTGCGGCTCGAAGGGCAGGGCTTCGGCGTCCCCGACGACGAAGCGGACGTTCCCGAGCTGCTTGGCGCATGCCGCCTCGATCATTTTGGGCGTGAGGTCGAGCCCCGTCAGGTGCTTGCCCGGGTATTCCCCGTGCAGCAGCTCCAGGACTGCTCCGGTTCCGCAGCCCACGTCGAGCACATCCTCGAACGGCTCGAGCGCGAGCTCCTCGAGCATCTGCGGATAGTCGTCCTTGCACATCTCGTAGATCCCGGCATGGCCGGACTCGTAGATCTTCGCCGCCTCGGTGAACTCTTTGACGGAAAGCTGCTTGAGCTCTTCTGCCGATCTGGCCATGAGCCCTCCTATTCCTGAACCTTGAGCGCCTCGGCGAGGCTGACGCGTTTGATGGAGCGTGTGTGCAGCAGCGCCACGACCAGGTAGGTCGCAAAGCCAATGCCGACGCATGCAGCCATGGACCAAGCGGGCACGTAGATCTCGATATTGCCGTTGTAGGCAAGCAACATGGAGCGGAAGATAGCCGTGAGCGAGCCGATGATCACCGGCAGGCTCAGCACGAGCGACGCCGCCACGCACAGCGTGATCGAGCGGATGTACAGATGCGAGATCTCGCTATCGCGATAGCCAAAGACTTTCATGTAGCTGATCGAACGGGCGCTGTGGTCGATCACCGCCTTGGTCAGCAGGTACATAAACAACAGGAAGATAAACACCGCGAGCCCGATCATCATTCCGATCATTTTGCTCATCATGCCGATGAACTGGTCGCCCACGGCCCGCATGTCGTCGGGCGTGGTGTCGCCGGCAAAGTAACGGGCATCGAGGTCGAGCTTCTCGTCGCTCACATAGCCGTTAAAGTAGGCGGCGTCGTTGCTGAACAGCTCGTTAAAGTCGTCGATACTCATATAGATATTCATGTCCGACTTGGAGCCCCAGGCACAGTCCTTGCCCGCGTACTCAAGGGAATAATGCTCCCCCTCGTACTTGTCGATGAGCGTGACCTTCTGACCCTCGCTCCAGCCAAACTTATCGAGCAGACCGCCACCAAAGACGACACGGCCGTCGCCGACGTTGAGGTCTTTCCAATAGCGCGAATCGGATGAAATGCCATAAACGGAAATCGTCTCCTCGCCATTTCCGTCGCCGCGATCGTATTGCAGCTGGTAGACGGCGTATTTCTCGGCCTGCGCGATTGCGCCTGCACCGTTGTCGATCGTGTTGACCGGGTGAATGTCGTCGTTGTCGGTGTCGATCTTAGAGGCCTTGTCGATCAGGTCGATAGCCTCGTCGCGGTCGCAGCCGAGGGCATCGGCAAGATCATCGAGGCGCGCATAAAGCGCATCCTTCTTGTCCTGGACCTTGGCGAGCGCGTCCTGCGCCGCGGCCAGGCTCTCGGCAGACGGAGCGCTGGTCGCGGCATCGGCTGCCGCCTGCGCCGCATCGGCCGCGTCGTCAAGCTCGTCATCGGCATCCTGGGCGGCAGAAAGCAGTGCGCCGTCAACCGACTGCAAGCGCTCGAGTGCCGACCACTGCTCGCGCTCCTCGGCAGTGCCCTCGAGCTCCAGCGGCGCCTTGAGCGTGTACTGGTGCTCGGCGACCAGGCTTGTCTCGAGGTTGTCCGCATAGTGCGTCATCGTGGGCAGAATCGCCAGGCCAAAGAGCAGTAGCAGCGAGGCAAACGCGATGCCCACGAAGAGCGTGGCGAAGTTGCCCAGATTGCGCAGGAAGATACGCAGGCGAAAGCGGGAAACAAAACCCATGCGCTCCGGCAGCTGCAGGCCGCGCTTGGTGCCCGATTTGCCACTCGCCTCGTGACGAAGGAACTGCAACGGCGTCTTGCCCATCTTGCGAAGCAGACCCACCAGCGTGATGAGGATAAGCGCGGCGGCGGGAACCACGGCGCACTTCACAAAGATCTCCCAGCTCCAGTACACCTGGAAGGGCGGCAGACTGTACGATCCGTAATAGAGGCTGCGCATGGGCTCGGTAAAGAACACAACGCCGAGCGCAGTGCCCAAAAGCGCCGCGACCACGCCCACGATAGCGGGAAGCGCAAGGTAGTGCAGCACGATCTCGCGTCGACGATAGCCGCTGGCGAGCAGCGTGCCGATGATGGCGCTCTCCTCCTCGATGGTGGCGTCGGTAAGGACCACAAAGACGAACGCCATGATCACGATGATGATGTCAAGCAGCGTCATCCACATCATAGAGTCGCCGTCCACGTCATCGCGCGCATAGCCAATGCCCTGATTGGAATCGGCGTCGATCAGATCGTCCACGCGCGCATCGGCGTCGGTCAGTGCCTCGACCATATCTTGCTCGGCGTCGATGCGATCCGCGGTGGGGAGGTCGCGGTCGGCAAAGGTGAAGGAGTAGGTGTAGGCAGGCGCACCGCCGGCGTCCTCGAGCGCGGCAAAGCCGGCGTCGGTGACCTCGGCCACGCCATAGGTGATGGTGTTCACCGTAAAGTCCGAATTGTTGAGGAACAGTGCCTGGCTATCGGGCTGGGTCATGATGCCGCAGATGGTGTAGGTGCGGCCCTCAAGCTCGACCTTATCGCCCACGGCGAGGTCGTTGTTGGTGGCGAAGACACGGTCGATGGCCGCATCGTCGTCCGTCTTGGGCTCCTTGCCCTCACAGTAGGACGCGATATCGACCTTGGTGCGGTGCGCATAGGTGCGCAGCGTGCGCTTGGTGCCGTCGTCGCCGGCGGTCTTTTTGATGATGGCATCGACGGAGAAATTCTTGTAGAGCGTGACGCCGCCGACGTCGCCGGCTGCATCCTCGGCTGCCTTGAGCTGGTCTTTGGTGGCCTCGAAGGAGGTGGTCACGCGGCCGTCCTCAATCGTGTACGCATCGCGCATGTCGTCGATAAGGCAACCGATGGAATGCGCCGCGAGCAAAAAGCCCGAGGTAAGGGCGATGCTTCCGCACATAAGCAAAAAGATGCCCAGGTACTTGCCGATATTGCGGCGCAGCTCGCGCGGGAGACGTTTTGCGAGAGGTGTCATGGCGCCGCCTACCAATCGAGTTCGGCGGCCGCGACGGGCGACTCGTTGAGCTCATCCTCGACGATGTGCCCGTCGCGCAGGCGCAGCACCCGATTGGCCATGCGCGCGATGGCGGCATTGTGGGTGACAATGATGATGGTGCAGCCGTAGGTGCGGTTGACATCCTCCATGAGCTGCAAGATTTCCTTGGACGTCTTATAGTCAAGCGCGCCCGTGGGCTCGTCGCACAGCAGCAGGCCCGGGTTTTTGACGAGCGCACGGCCGATGGCACAGCGCTGCTGCTGGCCGCCCGAGACCTGGCGCGGGAACTTGTTGCGGTGCTCGTAAAGGCCCAGCGAACGCAGCAGGTCGTCGACATTGAGCGGGTTTTTGGACAGGTGCGCCGTGACCTCGATGTTCTCCTTGATGGTGAGATCGGGCACCAGGTTGTAGAACTGGAAGACAAAGCCCAGCTCACGGCGGCGATACTCGCCCAGGTCGGTAGGTTTGAGCACCGTGAGGTCGCAGCCGTCCACCATGATGGAGCCGCCGTCGGCATCCTCCAGGCCGCCGATCAGGTTGAGAAAGGTCGACTTGCCCGAGCCCGAGGGCCCCAGCATGACGCAGATCTCGCCGCGGTTGATGGACGCGTCGATGCCATCGAGTACCGTCAGGCGCGCATCACCGTCGCCGTAGTGCTTTTTGAGATCCTTGACCTGGACATAGGCTTCCTGCGTTGCCACGGTATCCCCCATTGTTAGCCTCGTACTACTTTATGAACGTAATAGTAAACCTTGGCGAACTATTTTGGGGCGAGGCCTAGGATTTATTTCAGACTAGGCGCGGAATTTGGCGCGTGAGAGGGCCAGGCCTACGGCGGCAATGGCGGCGGCGAAGAGCACGGTGACGCCCAGGTCGCAGGCGATGTCGCCCAACACGGTGGACGTCAGATCCGAAGCGAGCGCCTTGCCAATCGCGTCGTTCACCCAATACGTCGGCACAAAGTGCGCCACCGTCTGCACGGCCGAGCCCATCAGCGACAGCGGCATCCAAGCGCCGCCCAAAAACGTCATGAGCATGCCGAGCAGGTTGCCCACACCGTTAAGCAGCTCCTCGCGCGCACCCAGGCTCGACAGCGCAAAGCCAACGGCCAGCGGCGTGCACGCCAGGGCAAACGTCGCCGCCAGCGCCAGGCACACGCGACCCACGCCGACCTCGGCAACCGCGCCGGCAAAGCCCACGACGCCCATCATGCTCGACACAAACCAGATGCAGACGGTGAGCACGGCGGCGGCCGCAAACACGGCAAGCGAGCGCTGGCGCTCGGAGACCGGGCCGGCCTCCATGCGGCGCACACGCTCGGGCTCGTTCATGCCCGAGAACACCAGTCCCACCGACACGATGACCGACGAGATGATCGCGTACGCGCCAAAGTTGAAGTACGACTCGAGCGTGGCGGCGGCAGTCGAGTCGACCTTGACCTGCTCGATCTCGACCTCCGCGCGCTTGGCGGCGGCATGCTCGGCGGCCTTGGCGACGCTGCCATTAGAGGCGGCGGGCTCTAGGGCCGCCGCAGCGCCCGCGAGCGAGATCCAGCGCGAGGCCTCGGCAGACGAAAGCGCCGCCGCCATGGTGCCGGCGCCGTAGGTCACATCGAGCTTGGGCAGGGACTCCCCCGCGCGGGCGGCCGCGACCAGGTCGTCCTCAAACCCCTCCGGGATAAAGAACACGCAGTCGGCGCTGCCCTTAGCGCTGTTGCTCTTGGAGAGCGCGTCCGCAAGGTCGTACGTGTCGTCGCCAACGCCCGTGACCAACTCAAAGCGCGAACCCAGATGCCTGGTAAGCGCACGCGAAAGGTCGCTATTGTCGCGGTCGACCACGATCACGTTGGCATCGTAGGGCTTGTACTCGGTGAGCTGCGACGAGTTCCAGCTCACAGATGCCGCGATGAATACGCCCATCAGCGAAATGAACACCGTATAGATGAGCAGGTAGAACGGGTGCGCCAGCGCCATGCGAAGCGCGGTCTTAAAGGTGCTCATAGCGGCTCCTTCCAAAAATCAGCGTGGCGGCGGCAACAAACACCAGCGTCATGAGGACCAGCGCGCCCGCGCGAACGGCAAAAGGCCCCAAGTCTTCAAAGAAATACAGGCGGTTGAACATGTCGCAGATAAGCTTGACGGGGTTGAGCCAGCACTCAGCCGGGCAGGCGCGGGCGACGTCGTCGGCAAGCGCCATCGCTGGCTCGCCGTAGAGGCCGGCGAACAGGGCGCACGTAGTGGCAAAGCCCGTGAGGATGCCAGACTTGGACGCCTTGCCGCCCTTAACGGGAAGCGTGCCCACAAAGAGTCCCAAGCCCGTGGCGGCAAGCGCGGAAGCGGCGCCGCCCACCAAACACAGCCCCTCGCGCCCGCCAAAGTCGACGCCCACGACCAGACGCACGTAGCCGATCGCGATCGCCATCGAGGCAAAGGAGACCAGCCACGAGCCCACAAAGATACCGGCCAGCGACGCCGTTTTGGAAAGACCGCCCACGCAGCGACGTGCGCCAAGACCCGACAGATTGGGCTGCAGGTCGATGACGCTCAAGGCGGCAAACTCGGCAGACATCATCGCGACCAGGCCAAAGAGCACGTAATAGTAGATGACCGTGCCATCGGGTGTGGTGCGTGTCAGGCTTACGCGGCGGGTACTGCCCTCGAGCGACAGGGCGCGCGCAACCGCCTCCGGGTCGGCGAGCGCCGCCGGGTTGTCCTGGGCAATCTGGGACATGAGCTCGGCATTTTGTGTATACGAGCTTGCCACCGTCTCCAAAATGCTGCGGTCGGTGAGCACCGACGACGCACGCGAGCTGTCGTAGCTCGACAGCAACGTGAGCTTGGGTGCGCCCGCGTCGTCGACCGTATAGATGCCCGCGACCTCGCCGGCCTTAAGCGCACGGTTCGCATCGGCTGCGTCGTCGAGCTCGTGGATCTCGAGCAGCTGATTGTCACCTTCCTTGGCAAGCGACGTCGCCACGCCCTTAAAGGTCGAAGCGTCCCAAGCCTCGTCCGCCACGACGGCAACCGGCACCGGGTCGATCTTGCCGTCGGAGCTGAGGTTCGCAAACATAAACATGAACATCGTGGAAAGTGCGATGGGAAAGAGAGCGCCCCAGACCCACGTGCTCGGCCGGCGCAGCAGCGTCTTGACCGTAGTGATGATGGTGTTGAACATGGCCGCCCCCTAGTCGCGCAGCTCGCGGCCGGTGATCTCGAGGAACACGTCGTTGAGGGTCGGCGGTTCGCTCCACACGCGGCCGAGCGCAACGTCGGCAGCACGCAGCGTGTCGAGGATGTCCACCAGGTTGTGCGGGCTCGCCTCGCAGGTGCAGACGAGTTCGCCGCCGGACAGCTCGACGCTGAGCACGTGCTCAAGGGCGCGCAGCCGCTCGACTGTGGCGAGCTCGACGGCGCCGACCTCGACGGTCACGCGCTCGCCCATCTGAATCATGCGCTTGAGCTCGTCGTTGGTGCCCTGCGCCAGCACGCGGCCGCCGTCCATGATCATAATGCGGCTGCAGATTTGCTCGACTTCCTCCATGTAATGGCTGGTATACACCACCGTGGCGCCCTCGTCGCGCAGGCGGCAGATGCCCTCCAGGATGGCATTGCGGCTCTGCGGGTCGACCGCCACCGTGGGCTCGTCAAAGAAGATGAGCTCGGGCTTGTGCGCAATGCCGCAGGCAATGTTGAGGCGACGCGCCAGGCCGCCCGAGAGCTTGCCGGGGCGAAACTTGGTAAAGTCGCCCAGCCCGACAAAGTCGATGGCCTCTTCGACCAGCGCGCGACGGCGCTTGCGGTCGTTAACGTAGAGGCTGCAGAAATAGTCGATGTTCTCGCGCACCGTAAGCTCGTCAAACACCGCCACCTGCTGCGGCACCACGCCGATGCGGCGCTTGAGATCATAACGGGCGGGCGTCATGGGCTCGCCGAACAGCTCGATGGTGCCTTTGTCGTAGGCAAGCAGCTGCAGAATACAGTTGATGGACGTGGTCTTGCCCGAGCCATTGGGACCCAGCAGACCAAAGATCTCGCCGGGGGCGATGCTCAGGTTAAAGTGGTCGAGCGCAATAAGGTCGTCATAGCGCTTGACGAGGTTTTCGACGTGGACGATGTCTGTCATGAGGCGGCCCTTCCGTTGATTGCGGCCCGGTACGATTGCATCATCGCAGGAGCCGCCGGCGCGCACCAGTGAGCTTTGTCACGAGTGCGAGGGGGCGGAGGCGAAACCCTCGCTCGCGCGAGCGATCGACGCCGCTTTGCCGCGCGGGAGGAATGTCACGGTTGCCCCGGGCGGCGCCTCCCCCGCGCGCTGCATCGCGTACAATACCCGTATGAACAGGCTTTTCGACAAATCGATCGTGCTGGCGTGCTGCATTGCGGCCGCCATGGGTCTTGCTGTGGACGCTCGCCTGGTCGCGGCGTTTTGCCTTGGCGTTATTGCCACCTCGCTGGCCGAGGTCGCACAGGAGGACCGCACGCGCCGTGCAAGCGAGGCCGCGAGCTACGTCTACATCATCGCGGCCGTCTTCGTGCCGCCGTTTGTGCCGTTTGCGCCTCTCGCCCTCTATGACATCGCGCGGCGCGTGCACCGCGAATACGCCTGGGTCGCGCTGGGCATTGGCGTCGCCTTTGTCTTTGCGCTCGTCGCGGACCTTCGCGCCGACGCGCTCACCGCCCGAACGCTCCTGTTGACCGTCATCCTTTCGGTTGCCGCCACCTTGTTATCGCTACGCACCGCCCAGCTGGAGCGCGAGCAGCTGGGCATGCGCCGTACCCGCGACGAGCTGCAGGAACGAGCCCTCGCGCTCGAGGCGCGCAACCGCGATCTTGCCGACCGCCAGGACTACGAAGTCGAGCTCGCGACGCTCGCCGAACGCGCCCGCATCGCGCGCGAGATCCACGATAACGTCGGGCACCAGCTCACGCGTGCCTCACTGCAGACCGAGGCCCTGCGCGTCGTGCACGCCGACGAGCCCAGGGTTGCCGCCGATTTCGCCGACGTCAAACGCACGGTTGACGAGGCGCTCCAGCTCGTACGCGCCAGCGTCCATGCGCTCAACGACAACGCCGTCGACCTTTCCGTGCAGCTCGAACGCATTGTTGAAGGCACGCGCTCGGACGGCGGCCCGCAGATTGAGCTTGAAGTTATGGCCGAGCACGCGCCCGCAAATGTCGCCAACTGCTTTGCGGCGGTCCTGCGCGAGGCGCTCTCCAACACCATGCGCCACGCTTGCGCCCATGCTGTCACCGTACGGTGCATGGAACATCCGTCGTTTTACCAGCTCATTGTTACCGACGATGGTATTGGCGAGGTTCGGGCGAGTACCCGCAACGCCACAGAAGGCATGGGGCTCGGCTCCATGCGTGAGCGCGTCGAGGCGCTTGACGGCACCTTCACCGCCGGCCCGCGTGCCGGCGCCGGCGGCTGGCGTGTGTTTGCCACCGTTCCCAAACAGCAAGGAGATGAGGGCCGATGAGGCTCATCGTTGTCGACGACGACCGCTTGGTGGTCGATTCGCTCAAGATTATCCTGGGCGCCCAGCCACAGATCGAGGTGGCGGGCACCGGCGCCAACGGCGACGACGCGGTGGCGCTCTACGCCGAGCACGCACCCGATATCGCGCTGCTCGACATTCAGATGCCAGGGCGCGACGGCCTTTCGGCGGCGCGCGAAATCCTTGAGCACGACCCCGCGGCACGCGTGGTGTTTCTGACGACATTCTCAGATGACGAGTACATTGTGTCGGCGCTCAAGCTAGGCGCCCGTGGCTATCTGATCAAGACCGATGTCGCCGCCATTCCTCCAGCCTTGGCGCAGGTCATGGACGGCAAACACGTACTCGAGGGTAAGGCGATAGAGGATATCGACTTTGATGGGGCGGGGTCCGAGGCCGACACGTCTCGCCGACCCGCGGCCTTTGTCAGCCTGACCGACCGCGAGTTCGAGGTCGCCGAGCTCATCGCCCGCGGCCTCGACAACAAGGAGATTGCCGCCACGGCTTATATGGGAGAAGGCACGGTGCGCAACCACATCAGCTCGATCCTGGCCAAAATGGGCCTGCGCAACCGCACGCAGATCGCCATCGCCTATCTGCGAGGCTAGCCGCTGGCTGCCGCCAACTTGATGCCATTTCAAAACTATGCCGGTTTACGGGGTCAAACTCAGGACCCCCATCCATACCCATTGCTTCCGCCAAATGGTGGCTTGTCTACCTGCGGTTTTATTTTCACGCTTTTCGGTATGGTTAAGGATTCGGAATCCGGCCCCGTAAACCGGCATAGTTTTGTCCGAGCGACCACGTCAAGTGTCTCCGCAAGCCGCTTCAAGCCGAAAATGATCCGTTTTCCTCCGTCCCCAAGGGATCAGCCGGAACCGCTCGCCACGAAATCGGCCCATCTACTACGTTTGGCTCGATACCCCCGAACACGCCCTCGTTTTGAACAAAACTGCAAGCGTTCTACCTGCGGTTTTGTTTCCGCGCTTTTCGTCATGGTCGGGGATAGGCAGTTAAACGTAGTAGATGGGCCGGTTTCGTGGCGCGCCCTCCTCCTCCGCGCACAAAAGTGCCGCCACGGAGAAGGGAGACGCCTCCGTGGCGGCTGGGGGTGGGGTGGGGGCTATGTTTTGGCTCCCCGCCAGCGGCCCGGGGCCCTTGGCCCCGGGCGCTGTCAGTTTGCCTAGCGCTTACGGATGCCCCAGATCAGGGCACCGACGCCGGACATGGCGACGACAAACGCCATGAGGAGCGCGGCTGCCTGCTGGTCACCCGTGGTGGGCAGGAAACCCTTGACCGTCTTGACGATGTTCGTCACGGTCTTGGGCGTGCCGGGGTCGGGCGTCGGCACGGGCGTCTCGGGCTTCTTGTACGTGTTGTTGAACACGATACCCTCGACGCTCTTGTCGCCCTTGGTAAAGGCAACGTTCGCCTTGAGGTTGCCCTCGCCGTCGTCGACCACGTTAACGGTCGCGGTAAAGACGGACTTGTCGTAGGTCATACCGGCCTCGTCACCCTTGACCTCGCTGACGGTGTAGACGTACGTACCGGGCTCGTCGTACTCGAGCTTGTCGAAGTTGATCTTGCCGTCGGCATCGTTGGTAACCGTAGACTCGATGTCCTCGCCAACGAGCTTAAAGCTAAACTCGTCCTTCTTGAGCTCGCGTCCCTCGAGCACCTTAATGGCGCCGATGGAGACCTGCGTGGGCATGGCGTGATACTTGTTGGTAAAGCCAGCCGACTCGGTGGTTCCCTCGAGCTTGTGCGTCGCGGCCAGCGTACCGTCGCCGTTGTCGGAGACGGTGGTCACGACGGTGTAGGTCGTGCCGTCATAGGTGACACCCTTGTACAGGCTAAGCGCGTTCGGGCGAGCCTCGCGCAGCGTGTACGTGTGCGTACCGGGCGCCTCGTAGTGGATCGGGCTCAGCGTAACGTTGCCGTTGGCGTCGTTGGTGCCGCTGGCGACAACCACGCCGTCCTCGAGCAGTTCAAACGTGAACTCGCCGGTTGCAAGGTCACGTCCGGTCAGACGCTTAACCGTCTTGACCTGATCGGTCACGGAAGAGTCGGTGGGCGCCACGACGTAGGTGTTGGTGAACGTGAAGTCCGCACCGTCGTCGCCGTTGCGCACGACACTCAGATGTCCGGCGCCGTCGTCAGTCACGGTGTAGGAAACCTTGCGCGTGGCGTTGGGGTCGTTGGTCACGCCAGGGACGCTACCGGACTCGGTCACCGTATAGGTAAAGGTGTGCGAGCGCGGAGCGGTGGGGGTTGCGGGATCGGACTCGTCGTTGGACTCATCGGTCTCGGCAGCGTCGGCGTCAACCTCGGCCTCACCGGTGTTGGCTTCGGCGTCGCTCGATGCGTCGTCAGAAGCATCGGTCGTCACGCCCAGAGCGCGGTTGAGGTCCTCGAGCGTAAAGTGGATCTTGCCAAAGCCCACGTTGCCAGCCGCGTCGTTGGTTGCGGTCGTGCGCTCGGGCATCGGGGCACCAGCCTCGTCGGCGGTCACGGTAAAGGTGAACTTGCCCGTGATGTCAGCCGGGGTCAGGCCCTCGGCAGCTTGGAGCTTCTTAGTGCCGGTGAGCGCGGCATCGACGGCTTCGGCGCCGTAGACGTTCTCGAACAAGGGCTCGACGCCGCCGTAGTCGACCGTTGCCGTCAGGGTACCGTCACCGTTGTCGACGACGATAACCTTAAAGCCAAAGCTCCACGTTGTAGCGGAAACGCCATTCGGCAGCCCGAATAAATCTTCGTAGGCCGTGTAGTTAATGGTCCAGGCAAGCTTGCCGTCCTTATCGGTACGATAAGCAAGCCCAGCAGCCTCAAGATTAGCAAGCATCTTGGTGTCGTAGTGCAGCGTATCAAAGCTCACGTGCCCGCCGATATTGGGCTTGAGGTTTTCGTATGCCACAAGCTCACCCTGATAGGCGATGCCGAACCAGAACTCGCCGTCGGCCATCGGGCGGCCGGTCAGAGTCTTGGTGGCAACGACCTGAGCGGCGGTGCCGCCAGGCGTGTTGGTCGTAGCGCTGTAACTGTTGTGGAACGGCACCAAGGCCTTCTCGACCTTGTTCTCGCCACTCTTGTGGACCGTCTCATGCGTGCCCTCGGGACCGCCGGAAACGGTCGTCGTAGCAGCGAGCGTGCCGGCGGTGTCGTCGGCGATGGCGATCGTCACCGTGCGCACGGCGTCGTCGTAGGTGTAACCGGGCTGGCCGTCGTTCTTCTCGGCCACGGTGTACGTAAAGGTCTTGCCGGCGTCAGCCTGCGTAAATATAACCTCATGACCAGCCAGAATGTCGATCAGTCCGACCGTTGCCTCTGCCGCTGCGGGGGACTTGAAGCTATTGGCCCCGGGCAGCAGACCGAGCGCGCGAGCCGAAGCGTCGTCAGCAGGTGTCACGGTAAAGGTGAACTGACCCTCGGTCATGGGGCGGCCATCCAGATACTTGCTGAGCCACAGACCGCCGGCAGCGGTGTAGTTAAGCTCAGTGCGGTACGTGTTGGTAAAGCGTCCGTTTTCCTTCTTGGTGACGTTGGCGGTCAGGCTGCCATCGCCGTTCTCGGTCACGGTCACTTCGGCGGTTGCGACATGCGCGTCATACGTCATGCCGACCGTGCTGCCCGCGTTCTCGCGAATCTCGTACTTATAGGTTCCGGCGGCAGCGTAGTGAATCTTGCCGAACTTGATGGCGGCAATGCCGTCCTTCGCGTCCTTCTTGCTCACGGTTACGGTTGCGGGATCGGGCAGTGGGGCGTCTTCGGGGGCGGTGATGGTAAAGCTGAACTCGTCCCCATCCGTCCAGTCGCGGCCGCTGATGACCTTGCTCAGGTCAAAGTCGAGCTCCGCATCGAGCGGGGCCACGCTGTAGGTGTTCTTGAAAGTCGCAGCCGTGGCGTCCTTCAGGACATGCTCGGCCTTGAGGGTGCCGTCGCCGTTGTCCGTGATGGTGGTCTCGATGGTGTACTTGGCGTCACTGTAGGTGATGCCCTTGCTGGTGGTTCCGCCGTTGACCTCGCGCAGCGTGTAGGTGTGCTCGCCGGCCTCGGTGTACTTCACGGCGCTCATCGTGATGTTGCCCTCGGCGTCGTTAGTGCCGGTGGCGACAACCTTGTCGCCCTCGACGAGCTCGAAGGAGAACTCGCCCTCCTTGAGGTCGCGGCCGTCCAGGACCTTGGTCGCGGTGATCTGTTCGGTGACGCTCGTCTCGACAGGCGTCACGTTATAGGTATTGGTGAACGTGAAGGCCGCATCACCGTCCGGCTTGCGGGATACGCGCAGATTCCCCTTGCCGTCATCGGTCACGGTGAAGGAAACCTCGCGCGACGGCTTAGCGTCGTTGGTCACGCCAGCGACCTCACCGGACTCGGTCACGGTGTAGGTAAAGGTGTGCTCGCGCTTCTCGGGCTTCTCGCCCACAGCCTTGTTAAGGTCGTCGAGCGTAAAGGTAATCTTGCCAAAGTCGACCTTGCCGTCGACGTCGTTGTGCACGCTCGTGCTCGCAGGCATAGGCGCGCCCTCTTCACCGGTCACGGTAAAGGTGAACTTGCCGGTGATATCAGCCGGGGTAAGAGCGTCGTCAACCTGCAGATTCTTGATACCCGCAAGCGATGCCTCGGTAGCATTCGTGGTGTAGGCGTTCTTGAACTCGATGCTCTTGACGTCCTTGGCGTCCTTCAGCTCGTGCGTGGCAACCAGCTGGCCCTTGCCGTTATCGGCGATGGTCGTCACGATGGTGTAGACCGCGTCATCGTAGTCAATACCGCCGGCGTTGCCCTTAACCTCATGCAGCTTGTAGGTGTGCTGGCCGATCTCGGTGTACTTGATGGCACTGAACGTCACCTTGCCGTCGGCGGCGTTCTTAACGGTCTCGATAAGCTCAGAGTCCTCATCCTTAATCTCGCGCAGCTCAAAGCTGAACTCACCGACCGTAAGGTCGCGCCCGGTCAGAGACTTGGTCACGTCAATCTTGTCGGTAACGCTGGACTCAACAGGCTCCGCAGTGTAGACGTTCTTGAACTCGGTCTCGTCGGCTTCGCTCCATGTCACCTTCACAGCGGCGCCGAGCTCGCCCCTCTTGTTGGGCGTTACCGTCACGGTGACCTCCGCGACGTTCTTGCTGTAGGCAATGCCGTCAACCGTAGTCCCGGCGTTCTTTTCGCTGACCCTGTAGACGTACGTGCCGGGCTCGGTGTATTTGATCGTGCCGAAGTCGATGACAGCCTTACCCTTGTCGTCCAGATCGTCCTTGGTCACAGACGCGGTCACGGGCGCTGTCGCGGACTCGGGTATCGGGGCACCGTTCTCGGACG
>SKEY01002883.1_pt1 | contig 16742 bp, 13 predicted proteins | sample 4843871 | NCBI WGS metagenome assembly SKEY01 (sample SAMN11008797, study PRJNA524170) | human gut metagenome | biome: Human fecal sample; material: Feces; isolation source: fecal sample from pouch patient p36 | host: Homo sapiens | place: Israel: Tel-Aviv | collected 2016-12-04 | reverse complement strand
CCGCCAACAGAGCGTGTGGTCAGTGGAAAGCCGAGAGCGGCTTCGGCATTTTTGATTATGCGGAGCGCTTTGGTATAGGCAAGTCCCATGGATATGGCGGCGGAACGAAGAGAGCCGGTTTCTTCGATGGCATGCAGCAGACAGCAGGGACCTTCCCCGAAAAACTTTTCATCGTTGTCGTCACAAAAAGTAATTCTCGTAACCGCTTTCAACAGGCATCGTCCTCCTTTATCATGATCAGCCGTTTCTCGCCGCGGCGGGTGGAAAGTGTTGTTAAACTGATTGTACCATAGATGGAGGAAAGAAGCGGTTCCATTTTGGAAATCGGGGTAGAAAATGGTTGAAGCTCTCCCAACAGACCGCAATCGGAAAGCACCAGAAGCGTATCGCAATAATTGAGGGCGAGAGAAGGATCGTGCAGCGTTACAAGTGCGGCGGCGTTGTTTTTTGCAACATACGTTCGCAAAAGTCCCATCGTTTCATAGCGCAGCCGAAAATCCAGGGCGCTTTCCGGTTCATCCAAAAGCAGAAGCCTGCGTTTTAATACAAAAGTGCGCGCCAGCAGGCAGAGCTGCTTTTGCCCTTCGCTTAGCTGCTGGAAGTTATCATCTTTGCGGGACCCAAGACCTACCGAGCAGAGGGCGTCAAATGCTTCTTTTTTCATCTGCTCCGTGGGAGACTGCAGGAGAGAAAGCTTTGGATTAAACCCCATCAAAACGACATCCAGAAGAGTTAAATCGATCGAAATACCGCTCTTTTGGGGAATGTATCCGCAGAGTAAAGCAAGCTGCCTTGGAGAAGCGTTTTCCAAGTAAGTGTCATCTAACTGACAGCTTCCGGTATGAGGAAGAAGATTTGCAATCGTTTTGATCAGGGTGGTTTTACCGCACCCATTTGCACCGAGGATTCCAACGATCGTTTTTGGGGCGACGAAAAAGCTGATATCTTTTATGACCTGTTTTCCGGCATATCCGGCGGAAAGGTTGGTTACAGTAAGCAGGTTCATTGAAGTGGTTTCCTCCTGATACAGAGATAGATTAAGAACGGCGCGCCGAGCAAACTGGTAAAAATACTTACTGGCAGTTCGGTAGAAGCGATGCTGCGGGCAAAAATATCGCCGAGCGTCAAAAGGCATCCGCCGAGCAGGCCACTGAATAACATGGTGGATAAGCGATTGTTTTTAAAGAGCAGGCGCGCTCCGTGGGGGGCAAGAAGCGAAATAAAGCTGATCAGCCCGGTCATGCTGATAACGCTGGAGGCGGCAAGGGTTGCGATCAAAAGGACGATCAGGCGAATTTGCGTCACATTTACGCCGAGCAGCCGCCCTTCCTGATCATCCAGAGAGAGCAGGAGGATCTGGCGGTACAACAGGAACATCCCAACCAGACAGATCAGGCACAGAGCGATGTTTCCGCCGATGGAATACAGGCTGATGCCGTTTAAACTTCCCATGATCCAGTATTCGATGGATGCAAGCTGTTTTTCCGGGTCGGCGAGGAGCTTCAGACAGACTAACGCGGTCTGTGCCAGGCTGTGCACGGCGATGCCGGAAAGGACGATGCTTTTGCCGTCTTTTTCGGCGGTCAGGGAGGAAAGCGCCAGTGCAAGGAGTACACAACAGATGGCTCCGGCAAAGGCAGATAGGGTGACAGCCACCGCGCCGGGCAAAAACAGGATGCCGAAAGCGGCGCCTACGCTTGCACCGGAGGATGCGCCGATAATGTCGGGGGAAGCGAGGGGATTGCGGAAAACGGTCTGATAGACAAAGCCGGTAACTCCGAGGACAAAGCCGCCGATTGCGCCGATCACAGCGCGGCTTGCGCGCAGGGTGAGAAAAACCCGCCACTGTATCGCGTCCCCGGATAACAGACCGGACAGAGTAAGCGGATATTTTCCGACGAAAAAAGAGCATAAAGTCAGGACCGTTAAAATAACGGTCCCGACGAGAAGAAACGATTTAGTTTTCGTTGGAGATTCCATAGAAGGTTTCATAATAAGTGTTGCTTTCCGTGGTATAAGTGTCAGCGGGAACCTGTTCGGGATGGAGAATGCCGGCAAGCCATACGGATGCAAGGATGCTTGCGGGAACCGGGCTGTCCAGAGCCTCTACATCGCCGGGAATCTGATATACCTGACCGTTTTTCACAGCGGTGCAGTCTTTTAAGTTTTCATCGTTTAAAATGTCGTCAACGGTGTAATCTGCATCGGAAGCGAGGATGATATAGGCAGGATCCCAGGCAAGCAGCTGTTCGTAGCTGATTTCTGCCCAGTAAGTATCGGTAATTTCTTCCGCTGCATTTTTGCCGCCTGCAAGCTCGATCATGCTGGACTGGTACATTGCAGGACCTGCTGTGGAAAGCAGGGAAGAATTGCCTGCCAGATATACGCTTTTGGGCTCTGTATCAGCTAACGTATCAGAAAGCATGGACTTCTGGGAAGCTATATAGGAAAGCAGCTCGTTTGCACGTTCCTGTGTGTTGGTGGCGGTAGATACCAGCTCGATCATTTCTGTCAGAAGCTCCTGGCTTTCCGGATTGACAAGCAGCACCGGGATACCAAGCTCTGTCAGGCTCGCTGCTGCGTCCTTTAATTTTAAGGGCAGGATAACCAGATCAGGGGAGAGGGCTGCGCAGCCTTCCAGGTCGAATTCCTTTGCGGTGCCGACACTGGGAAGCTCTATCAGATCAGGTGCAGCAAGCTTGTAGATCGCACGCTTGCCAGCCTTTGCTTCGATGCCTACCATCTTGTCCTCCAGACCAAGAGCGATCAAAAGGCTGGAGGGAATGTAATAGCCGCTTACGATGGTCTCAGGTTCAGCTTCGAGCGTTACTTCACGGCCTGCCTGATCGGTCAGGGTGACGGGATAAGTCGTTTCTGCAGCTTCAATGGCTTCTTCGGATGCAGTCTCTTCTGTTTCGGCAGAAGCGGTTTCTGTGACAGTCTCGGCAGCCTGTTCTGTGACGGATTCTGTTGCAGGAACAGTTTCTGCGGGGGCAGAAGCAGTGCCGCAGCCGATCATGGAGATCAACAGTGCGCATGCCAGGGACAGGGACAGGTACTTTTTCAGAGTGTTTTTCATTACGTTCACCTTTCGTTGTAGTTTCAATAATACAACGGTATTGTAGCAAAGCATCTTTTCAAAAGCAAGGGGTTTTATTATAATATAATTGGGTTTTTTGGTTTTTGTTCACGGATTGCACGAAAATAGAAAAGGGTGCATGGGAACAGTAAGGTTTCAGGGAGAACATTTTATGGTTACAATTCAGAATTATGTGCGCGCAAAAAGTCTGGAAGAGGCATATGAGCTGAACCAGAAAAAGGGAAACTGCATTCTCGGTGGAATGCTCTGGACGAAAATGCAGAATCGCATGATTCAGACAGCAATCGATCTTTGTGATCTTGGACTGAATAAAATAGAAGAAACGGAAGAGGAATTTTCTATCGGCGCCATGGTATCGCTGCGGCAGCTGGAGACAGATGCCGGACTGAATGCCTATACACAGGGTGCAGTAAGAGATGCGGTAAAGGATATAGTAGGTGTGCAGTTCCGCAATCTTGCAACGGTTGGAGGAAGCATCTGGGGACGGTTCGGATTCTCTGATGTTTTGACGGTTTTTCTTGCAATGGATACCGAGGTGGAATTATTTCAGGGTGGAAGAATTCCTTTAAAAGATTTTGCTGAGAAAAAACAGGACAGAGATATTTTAGTCCGTCTGATCGTGAAAAAGACTGCAGGACGCTTTGCCTACGCAGCGGTCCGCAACCAGAGCACGGATTTCCCGGTGATTGCCTGCGCCGCTTCCTGCGTCGGGGGAGAATACCGGTTGGCAGTCGGTGCAAGACCGCATCGGGCAGTGCTTCTTTGCGATGAAGAAAAGTTTCTTTCCGGCGGTGTGAAGGAAGACAGCGTAAAGGCATTTGCAAACTGGGCAAAAGAGCAGATTCCGACCGGTAATAACCACCGTGCCGGGGCAGCCTACCGCACCCGTCTGATCGGAGTGCTGAGTCAGAGACTGTTTTGCAAAATCGGGGAGGCGTAGGAATGGAGATCATAATAAAAGTGAATGGAAGAAGGATCGCCGAGCAGATCGAACCGGATCTGCTTTTGATCGACTTTTTGAGAAAACATGGATGCTACAGCGTAAAACGAGGCTGTGAGACAGCAAACTGTGGCCTGTGCACCGTTCTCATGGATAATACGCCGGTGCTTTCCTGTTCTGTGCTCGCAGCCAGAGCAGATGGACATGAAATTTATACCCTGGAAGGACTTCAGGAGGAAGCGGCAGAGTTTGTCGGATTTATCGCCGATCAGGGAGCGGATCAGTGCGGTTTCTGTAATCCGGGATTTGTCATGAATACGATCGCACTGCTTCGGGAGAATCCGGATCCGACGGATGATGAGATCCGGGCCTATTTGGCAGGAAACCTCTGCAGATGCTCCGGCTATGAAGGACAGCTGCGGGGCATCCGGAATTTTCTGGATCAGAGAAGAAAGTAAAGGAGAAGCTTCATGGAACATAAGAAATACAATGCGATCAACCAGCCGGTCCGCAAAAAGGATTCTATGCAGCTGCTTTTGGGAAAGCCGGTTTATGTGGAGGATATCGCACCGAAGGATGCGCTGGCGGTAAAGCTGTTAAGAAGCCCGCATGCAAATGCGATTGTGGAGGAAATTAACGTTTCGGTTGCCAAAAAGGTTCCGGGTGTCGTGGATGTTTATACCTGGGAGGACGTTCCAAAGCAGCGCTTTGCCATAGCGGGACAGACCTATCCGGAGCCGTCGCCTTACGACAGGCTGATTCTGGACCGGCATGTGCGTTTTGTCGGGGACGTGGTTGCCATTATCGCAGCAGAAAATGAAAAAGCGGCGTTAAAGGCAATGAAATTGATCAAAGTAAAATATAAGATCCTGGAACCGGTTCTGGATTTCCATCAGGCAAAGGACAATGAAATTTTAGTGCATCCGGAAGAGGACTGGCTTGCACAGGTTCCGGTGGGCGGAGATGCAAGGCGGAACCTGGTTGCCAGTGAAATCAGTGGTGACGGGGACGTGGATGCGGTGCTTGCAGACTGCGATGAGGTGCTGGAACATGCGTACCATATGCGTTCCTTTAATCAGGCGATGATGGAGACCTTCCGTACCTATACCGAGCTGGATCGATACGGAAGATTGCATGTGATTTCCTCGACCCAGATCGTATTTCACGTTCGCAGAATCCTTTCCCAGGCGTTGGGAATCCCCAAAAGTAAAATCCGTGTGGAAAAGCCCAGGATCGGCGGCGGATTCGGTGCAAAGCAGACGGCGGTAAGTGAGGTTTATCCCGCATTTGTCACACTGAAAACCGGACGCCCGGCGCAGCTTATTTTTACGAGGGAGGAGAGTCAGATCGCAGGATCTCCCCGGCATGAAATGGAAGTGCGTGTGCGGCTGGGCGCAGATAAGGACGGACATATCCGGGGACTGGATCTGTATACATTATCCAATTCCGGTGCTTATGGCGAGCATGGTCCGACGACGGTAGGACTGAGCGGACACAAATCGATTCCGCTTTATACCGGAGGCCTGGAGGCATTCCGGTTTGGCTATGATGTTGTCTATACCAATACGATGGCAGCAGGTGCCTATCGGGGCTACGGAGCGACCCAGGGCATTTTTGCACTGGAAACTTCTGTCAACGAGCTGGCAGAGAAGCTTGGAATCGATCCGACAATCATCCGGGAAAAGAACATGCTCCGGGAGGGCATGAAAATGCCGGCATATTATGGGGAAACCGCGAATGCCTGTGCACTGGACAAATGCATGGCGCGCTGTAAGGAGCTGTTCCATTGGGATGAAAAATATCCCGTTCGGGATATGGGAAACGGAAAGGTGCGCGCGGCAGGCGTGGCAATGGCGATGCAGGGCTCCTGTATTTCCAATGTGGATGTCGGTTCCGCAACCGTGAAGCTTGCAGATGACGGCACCTTTAACCTGATTATCGGCGCTGCGGATATGGGAACCGGATGCGATACGATCCTTGCCCAGATGGTTGCGGAATGTATGGACTGTTCCGTAGATGATGTGGCGGTATTTGGCGCGGATACGGACGCTTCCCCTTATGATTCCGGCTCCTATGCCTCTTCCACAACCTATATCACCGGTAAGGCGGTGGAGATGGCATGCGCGAAGCTAAAGACACAGCTCTGTGGGATCGCGGCGGGAATGCTTGGCTGCAGCACAGAAGAGGTAGTGTTTGAAAACGGACGGGTAAAGCAGATCAATACGGAGAAAAGCGTTTCTCTGGCAGAGATCAGTGTCAAAGACCAGGTAAACAACGATATTGCAGCGGTTGCGACCGCGTCCCATTCCTCCCCGGTTTCCCCGCCTCCTTACATGGTCGGAATGGTGGAAATCGAGCTGGATAAGGATACCGGAGAAGTGAAAATTCTGGATTATGTTGCGGTAGTGGACTGCGGAATTACGATCAATCCCGCATTGGCGCGTATTCAGACAGAGGGGGGTATCGTACAGGGAATCGGGCATACCCTTTTTGAAAATATCACTTATGACAGAAATGGACGCCCGATTGAGTCCAGCTTTTTACAGTATAAGGTTCCGACCCGTCTGGATATGGGGCATCTTCGCGTGGAATTTGAAAACAGCTATGAGCCAACAGGACCCTTTGGCGCAAAATCCATCGGGGAAATTGTTATCAATACCCCGGCACCTGCAATTGCCCATGCGATCTACCGGGCGACCGGCGTATGGCACAGGGAACTTCCGATTACACCGGAGAAGATTTTGATGTCGATGCCGCAGTAGGATGAAAATGCTGCAGTCCACATGCGCGGCAGGTTTGTGTGTGGGCTGTGACAATAAATCACAAAATGAGGAGAGAGAAAAAATGAAAAAAAGTTTCAAACTATCTGAGGAAGCATTTCAGATGGATGGGAAAATGCCCCTTTCTCAGGCAATTCCCCTTGGCTTACAGCATGTCCTTGCAATGTTTGTCGGAAACCTGACTCCGTTATTGATCATTACGGGTGCGTGTGGGCTGGCCGGCGGAGAGTTTGCACAGCTGCAGCTTTCTCTGCTGCAGAATGCCATGCTGGTAGCCGGTATTGTAACGCTGGTACAGCTGTTTTCCATCGGACCGGTGGGCGGAAAGGTTCCGATTATTATGGGTACTTCTTCCGGATTTATCGGGGTATTTAACAGTGTGGCTGCGTCGATGGGCGGCGGTGTGCTGGCATATGGTGCGATCATGGGTGCATCCATAATCGGCGGACTCTTCGAAACGGTGCTGGGCTTTTTCTTAAAGCCCCTTCGAAAATTCTTTCCGGCGGTGGTAACCGGTACGGTCGTTATGTCGATCGGTCTGAGCCTGATCTCTGTAGGCATCAATTCCTTCGGAGGCGGAAATAATGCAAAAGATTTCGGCTCTGTGGAAAACCTGCTTCTGGCTGTTTTTGTTCTCGCAATGATTCTTGTCTTCAAGCATGGGACAAAGGGCTTTTTAAGCTCTTCTGCAATCCTGTTTGGTATTATCGCAGGCTACATTGCTGCAGTGGTAATGGGATTTGTCCTGCCTACGACCGGTGTTACTGCAGATGGCGTGGAATATACAAAAGCATGGGTATTAAACTGGAATAAGGTTGCAGAAGCTTCCTGGTTTGAAATTCCGAAGCTGATGCCGGTAAAGCCGGTGTTTGATCTGCGTGCGATTTTGCCTGTCCTGATCATGTTTATTGTAACGGCAGTGGAGACGGTCGGTGATATTTCCGGTGTAATGGAAGGCGGACTTGGCAGGGAAGCAACAGATCGGGAGCTTGCAGGCGGCGTGATGTGCGATGGTCTTGGTTCTTCCTTCGCAGCGTTATTTGGTGTATTGCCGAATACCTCCTTCAGCCAGAATGTTGGACTGGTTGCCATGACAAAGGTAGTAAACCGCTTTGCACTTGCGACCGGAGCGATTTTCCTGATCTTGTGCGGCCTTTGCCCGAAACTGGCGGCGCTGGTTTCCATCATGCCTCAGTCGGTACTGGGTGGTGCGGCAGTTATGATGTTTTCTTCTATCGTCATCAGCGGTATTCAGCTGATCACAAAGAATCCGCTGACTGCCCGGAACCTTTCCATCGTATCGGTAGCGCTCGGTGTAGGCTACGGTATGGGCGCCAACACAGGAATCCTTGCAAATGCGCCTCAGTTTATCCAGCTGATCTTCGGCGGCTCCGGTATTGTACCGGCTGCGATGGTAGCGATTTTGTTGAATATTGTACTTCCGAAAGAGGATTAAAAAATTGCCACCTTTATGGTGGCAATTTTTTTTAGAGCAACTGTTATATGAAATTGTTATGCTGCAAAAATGTCTCTGAATGAAACGCAGGTTATAGCTTTACCGGCCCACCGCTGCATTGTCCTGTCCCATCCGTTTTAACTCCGGCAATACAGTGCAGAGCATTGTGATAAAGCAGAAGCTGCCGCCGATGACGTTGGACACCGGTTCGGCAAGGAAAACACCAGCTGTGCCCATGTGGAGTGTATAGGGCATCAGATAGGTTAACGGAACGACAATAAATACCTTTCGGAGCAGGGAGAAGAAAATCGCCTGCTTCTTTTTATTTAAGGATTTAAAGGTTGTCTGACCGATATACTGCAGATCCATGAAAATAAAGGCGGCAAAATATTGTTTCAGCGCAGGGATGGCATCGGCAACCAGCACAGAGTCGGAGCTGAAAATCCGGATCAGCATACCGGGGGCGAGGATGATCAGGCTCCACATGATGGCAGTATAGCCAAAGACCATGAGTGCCATGACAATACCGGCGTTTTTGACTCGGGACGGACGGCGGGCACCGTAATTATAGCTCAGGATAGGAGAGGTTCCCTCCGTGAGCGCGTAAATCGGCGTTTCCACGAGCTGCCGCACGCTGGAAACGATGGTCATGACGGAAATATAGATATCCCCGCCGGTGACGGAAAGGACGTTGTTGCAGCAGATCGTAACAAGGCTGTTGGTCAGCTGCATGACAAAGCCGGATGTACCGAGGCTGACGATATTTTTTGCATATCCGCTACATTGGGAAAATTCTGCTTTCCGCAGAAAGCGAACCCTCAGCTCCGCCCTTTTCGTCAGGAAAAGCAGGACGAACGAGGCAGAAAGCAGCTGGGAGAGCACGGTTGCAACTGCAGCGCCCTGCACGCCGAGGCCGAAAACAAAAATAAAGAGAGGGTCAAGGAGCAGATTGGCAGCTGCGCCGATGGCGACGGAGCACATACCAACAAGGGAATATCCCTGTGCGTTGATAAAAGGATTCATGCCGACTGCGATCATGGAAGGCAGCGTGCCGATGAGATAGAGCATCATGTATGGATATGCATAGACTAAAGCATCTGCAGACGCGCCGAAGAGCACCAGAAGGGGGCGGGCAAAAACAAGACCAATCGTCATCAAAAGGGTGGCACTGACACATACCATTGTAAAAGATGTGTTCATGATGCGGTTTGCCTGTTCTGTTTCCTTTTTTCCGCGGTAAATGGAAAACAGCGGAGCACCGCCGCTTCCAAAGAGATTGGCGAATGCGCTGAGGATGACGATCAGCGGAAAGCACAGTCCCACTGCGCCGAGGGCGGCTGTGCCGCACCCAGGGATACGGGCGATATAGATACGGTCTACGATGTTATAGAGCAGGCTCAAAATCTGGGCAACCAGCATGGGGAGGGCTGCTCCGAGAATGTTTCCGGTTACGGTTCCGTTTTCAAAATCAATTCGTTTCATAAGTCGGGAGCTTCCTTTTCTTTCGTGTTCGTTTTCCAGTATAGCAAGCTCTGTAGAGAAAGTAAATTCCGAGTTATAGGTTCCCGACCGGAATCTCTTAACACCAGGAATAAAATTTGAAATTTCCGTCATCAGGAAAAGAAAAGGATAGCGGAAAGATCTGGATTGGTGTATGATGAGGAACGGGTTGCCATTTTCAAATTTTATGACAGGAGAAAGAAGAAAAATGTACTTATTTTTGCTTGCGTTGATTTATATTGCATTTATCAGTCTGGGACTGCCGGATTCGCTGCTTGGCTCCGGCTGGCCGGTCATGCACGCAGAGCTTGGCGTGCCGGTGTCGTATATGGGGATCATTTCAATGATCATTTCCGGTGGGACGGTTGTATCGAGCCTGTTTTCGGACAAAATGACCCGAAAATTTGGAATCAGAATCGTAACGGTTGCCAGCGTATTTCTGACCGTTATTGCACTGTTTGGATTTTCTTTTTCTTCGCAGTTTTGGATGCTGGCCGTTTTTGCAGTGCCCTATGGATTGGGAGCAGGTGCGATCGACTCGGCGTTGAACAACTATGTGGCGCTTCATTATAAAGCGAAGCATATGAGCTGGCTGCACTGCTTCTGGGGTGTGGGCACAATTGTCAGTCCGTTTATCATGGGCTATGCGCTGACGAACCGGACGTGGAACAGCGGCTATCGCATTATTGGATTTTTGCAGCTGGCCATTGCCATTCTTTTACTTTTGACGCTGCCGGTCTGGAATATCAACAAATCTGCAACGGAAACTGCTGGAAAGAGTGTCGGACTGGTAGGTGCGCTGAAAATCAAGGGCGTTCCCTTCCTGTTGCTTGGATTTTTTGCGTATTGTGCACTGGAGGCAACAGCAATGCAGTGGGCGAGCACCTACTTTGTAGAGGTAAAAGGAATTTCTACAGAGCGTGCGGCAACCTTTGCAGCTCTGTTTTACATCGGTATTACTTCCGGAAGATTTGCAAGCGGTTTTATTACGGATAAGCTTGGTGACCAGAAAATGATCCGACTGGGAACCGGAATTTTAATTTGCGGTATCCTGGTGCTGTTTCTTCCGATTGCGTCCTATCAGGCGGCGTTTGCGGCATTCCTTGTGATCGGGTTTGGCTGCGCACCGATTTATCCCTGCATCATTCATTCTACCCCGTCCAATTTTGGAGCAGAGAACTCCGGTGCGATCATCGGCATTCAGATGGCGAGCGCATACATTGGAACGACGTTTATCCCGCCGATTTTCGGTATCCTTGGAAATTCCATCGGATTTTTCATCCTGCCGCTATATCTGCTGGTGTTCGTGGCGCTGATGATTACGATGGTTGAGGTGACCTTCCGGATCACAAAAAACAGAAATTCTCTGTAAAATCGTGGTTTTTCGCCAATTTTTGTAAAAAAAGGAGTCAGAAATTCTCGGAAAGAGGAATTTCTGGCTCTTTTTTTGCGATGACAGTTTCTTGCAGGATCCAGCAGAATCAGCCTATAATGATGCCTGTAAAGAGGAACCAAACCGGTATTGCGAAAGGAAAAAAGATTGAAAAATAAAATTTTTCAATCGCGAGATTTGTGTCTGTGCGCACTTGATACAAACCCGACCTACGCAAAAAACGTGCGCAGAAATGAGGAAAACTATGGAACAGCTCAGCCTTACAGCAGGAAAAGAAAAAGAAAACGTGGTTCAGATTCTGACCGATTTGATGGAACATAATAGAGAATTTCAGATTATGATTACCGTTCCCGCCAGAGCGGCAGGCGAAGAAAACTCCCTGGAATATGTACAGGCAAAAGAAGTGCCCAAACGGGACCTGGAGCGGGATGTCACGAACATGATCCATGACATCGGCGTACCGGCACATATCCGTGGATATCAGTATCTGCGCGAAGCAATTCAGATGTCAGTCAAGGACATGGATATGCTCGGCTCGATCACAAAGACGTTGTATCCGGAAATTGCGAAAAAGTATGAAACGACACCGAGCAGAGTCGAGCGCGCCATTCGTCATGCGATCGAGGTCGCGTGGAACCGCGGCAGGATGGAGACGCTGGACGCGCTGTTTGGATATACGATCAATACGGGAAAGGGAAAACCGACAAACTCGGAGTTCATCGCGCTGATCGCGGATAAAATCCGGTTGGCGTACCGGGAGTAGATGTTATCCAGTGTTGGCTGCGTCCCGCGCTGTGTACCGCACTGACGGAGTGCGATGTCTACATGCAACCTGTATGTGTTACTCCTGCTTATCTGTCCAGCGGTCAAATCGGGAAAGACTCTCCTTGCTGCCGGACAGGATCAAAATGTCGCCGGGGCAGAAGCGGTAGTTTGGATCGACGTGCTCGATCACCTGACCGTTATGCTCAATGGCGATGATGTTTAGACCAAACCGGGCTCGCAGATTCAATTCAACGACAGATTTCTGAACGAGGGCATCCGGGACGGACAGCTTGGTGATATTCAATTTTTCACTCAGCTGGATAAAATCCAGGACCCGGGAGTTGGAAAGTCTGGTTGCCAGGCGAATTGCCATATCGCGTTCGGGATAAACGACCTGTGCGCCGAGGCGTTTTAAAATTTCGCCATGCTCCGGGCTGGTGGCTTTGGCAATGACAGTCGGAATACCGAGGCTGACGAGATTTAATGTCGTCAGGATAGAGGATTCCATATGCTCGCCGATGCAGACGACCGCAATATCGCAGTTCTGGATACCGGTTTCTGTCAGGGTCTTTTTGTCCAGGGTATTGACAACGAGTGCATTTTCGGTCAGTTCCCGCATTTCACGGACCCGCTCTTCTTCGCGATCCATGACAAGCAGCTCTGCACCGGAGCGTGCAAGCTCTGTCGCCAGCGCTTCCCCGAAGCGCCCAAGTCCGACAATACCGTATGCAATGGCATTTTTTTTCTTTTTTCCAAACATAATATCCTCATTTCTGAGCGGTTCGCTCGCATATTTTTCCGATAAGTTATGCAAAGATCTGCGCTGTGTTTCTGGATTGTGATCCTGCACAGTGCTGGCAGAGTGTCTGCGTGCCGTGGGCGGTCACTCATCCGATGGCAATTGTCCCCTCCGGGTAGCGGACGCGTTCCCCGATCGTAAAGTACCACAGGGATGCAACAGTCAGGGGACCGAGTCTGCCGATGTACATCATAATAATAGAAAGAATCCGGCTCTGAGCGCTCAACTGCGGTGTGATGCCGGTGGAAAGACCGGAGGTGCTGAAAGCACTGATCATTTCAAACAGTACATCCCGCAGGGAAAGCTGCGGATCGAAGATCAGCATCAGATAGGAGGCTGTCATAACCAAAAAGACAGCGAGCATACTGATGACGGAGGCCTTGCGGAATGCGTCCTTTGGGATCGCGCTGTGGAAGGCTCTTTCGGAATGGTTTGTTGCTGCGGAATAGATGCCGGAGAGCAGGACAAAAAAGGTGGTGGTCTTGATGCCGCCGCCGGTGGAGGCGGGAGAGGCCCCGATAAACATCAGTCCGGAAACGACCAGCAGACCTGCAGTAGAGAAATCGCCGAGGTTATAAGTGGAAAAACCGGCTGTCCGGGCGGAGACGCTATAGAAAAAAGCGCCGAGCCAACTGATACTCTCTGTGAGTTTTAATAAAAGTGTTCCGAAAAGCAGCAGGGCAAATGTCGTGCTCAGCACAACCCGTGTGTGCATTGACTGGCGTTTCCAGGAAAAGTGTTTCAGGGGCAGCTCAAAAATGACCGGAAAGCCAATGCCGCCGGCGATTACCAGAGCACAGGTCACGAGATTTAGAAGCACATCCTTCTGATACGGAATCAGGCTTGTCCCGTTTCCGAGCACGTCGAAGCCGGAATTGTTAAAGGAAGCAACCGAATGAAACAGGCTTAAGCCTATGGCGCGAGGCAGCGGATAATCCCGGAAAAAGACAGGAAACGAAAGAAACGCGCCCAAAAGCTCAATGAGAAGTGTCGTACAAAAGATTGCTTTGACAAATCGGATCAGGCCTTTGCCGGAATCCAGGTTCATTGCATCACGGATAACACGGCGTTCTTTCAGATTGATCTTTTTTCCCATTGCGAGCATGATCCCGACACCGATGGAAGCGACACCCAGTCCTCCGATCTGGATCAGGCAGCCGAGGACAAACTGACCAAAGGGTGAAAAGGTACTGCCGGGGTCGATGACGTTTAAGCCGGTTACACAGACTGCGCTGGTGGCAGTGTAAAGGGCGTCAAGATAGGGCAGTGCGATACCGGGCTGCAGGCTGCAGGGCAGCATCAGTAAAAGGGAGCCAAGCAGGATGTAGAAAAGAAAACCGAGGGCAATGATGCGCCCGGGGGAAAGCTTTTTCAAAAAGGTTGTCAAAGACATAGGTTAAAAATCTCCGTTAAAATATAAAAATCAAAAAAGACACTGTGAAGTCATGCATATCATTATAATCTATTTCGAAAAAAAGTTACAGTAAGGAAATCAGTTTTTTAAAATTCTCTTGACAACAGAGTTAGTCATACATATACTTAACAAGTAAACAATTAACTAGTTAACAAGAGGGAAATGTGATGGAACAAGAACAAAATGCGAAGCACTGCGGGAATCCGACACCGGAAGGCAGGCTGTCATTTCTGTTTCGACGCACGGATCGGCAGCTGCGCCGTTGTATTGAAAAAAAGGTGAAGCATACGGGAGTCTATCAGAGTCAGCACCGGCTTTTGATGCACTTAAATCATCATCCGAACTGTTCCCAGGTTGAAATTGCGCGTGAGCTGGAGATTTCTCCGGCAGCGGTTGCAGTTTCCTTAAAAAAGCTGGAAAGCGGCGGATACATTACACGGGAAACCACAGAGTCTGACAACAGGACACACCGGGTGACGATCACGCCAAAGGGACGCAGTGTCATTGAGCGGAGTGAGCAGATGTTCTGGGAAACGGAAAAAGCGATGTTTGAAGGATTTTCAGAAGAGGAAATGCAGAGTCTGCAGCAGTTTTTCGAACGAATTTATGAAAATCTTCTGCGGGATCAGCAAAAGGAGGAATAAGGATCAAATGAAACGTTACGGAAAATATATCAGGCCCTGCTGGTATGCGTTTATACTGGGACCGCTTCTGATGCTGACGGAGGTAGCAGGAGAAGTACTGCTTCCGTCTTTTATGGCGGATATCATTAATGTCGGGGCAGCCAATCATGATGTAGGCTACATCCTTCAGAAGGGAATGATCATGATCCTGACGGCGTTCATCATGATGGCCGGCGGCGTTGGAGGAGCATGGTTTGCATCGGTTGCGGCGATCAACTTCGGAACAGGGCTTCGAAAAGATGCGTTCAAAAAAATCCAGACCTTTTCGTTTTCGGAGATCGACCGGTTCTCCACGGGCTCTCTGGTTACGCGTCTGACCAACGATATCACACAGGTGCAGAACCTGATCATGATGGCGCTTCGAATGATGCTTCGCGCCCCCGGCATGCTGATCGGCGCGATTATTATGGCGTTTTTGATGGATCGGGAGCTGGCGGCGGTATTTCTGATCGTTCTGCCGGTTATGACAGTAGTGATCCTTTTGCTTTTACGCATTGCATATCCGAGATTTGAGTTTATGCAGAAAAAGCTGGATGCTCTAAACTCCAATATTCAGGAGGTACTGACGAATGTGCGGGTCATCAAGTCCTTCGTCCGTGAGGATTATGAAAGTGCCCGTTTTGAAAAGTCGAACGCAGAGCTAAAGGAATCCAGCTTAAATGCATTTAAGATCGCAGTTGCACAGATGCCGCTGATGATGCTGTTTATGAACCTGACAACGCTGGTTGTGGTATGGCTTGGAGGCAATCAGATCCTGGGCGGAAAGATGCAGGTCGGTGATCTGACGGCGTTTACAACCTATATTGTGCAGGTGCTGATGTCCCTGATGATGCTGGCTATGGTATTTTTGCAGAGCTCCCGGGCATTTGCGAGCGGACGCAGGATTAACGAAGTGATGGATACAAAAGTGAGTCTGACAGACGATCATGCAGCATATCCGGAAGCAGTTGTAAAAAACGGAAAGATCGAATTCCAGAATGTTTCCTTCCGATATTACAAAGACAGTGCAGAAAAAGTGCTGGATCAGATCAATCTGACGATCGAGCCGGGACAGATGATCGGTATCATCGGATCGACGGGCTGCGGCAAAACAACGCTGGTGTCCATGATTCCGCGTCTGTACGATGTGGATGAGGGAAAGGTTTTGGTGGATGGCATCGACGTTCGGGATTATTCCCTGAATCATCTGCGGGAGGGCGTTGGTATGGTGCTGCAGAAAAATGTACTCTTTTCCGGTACGATCGAAGAAAATCTGCAGTGGGGCGATGAAAATGCTGACAAAGACCAGATTCGGGAAGCTGCAGAAAGTGCACAGGCGGAAGGCTTTATTCAAAAACTGGCAGATGGATATGATACGGAGCTTGGTCAGGGCGGCGTAAACGTTTCCGGCGGTCAGAAGCAGAGACTGTGTATTGCGCGGGCCCTTTTAAAACGTCCGAAAATATTGATTCTGGACGACTCCACGAGTGCGGTGGATACAGCGACAGAAGCAAGGATTCGGGAAGCTTTTTCCACGACGCTGAAGGAGACAACAAAGCTGATCATCGCACAGCGGATCGGCTCCGTGATGGAAGCGGATCAGATCATCGTGATGGACGGGGGAAAAATCGTCGGACTTGGCAAACATGAAGCCCTTCTGGAAACCTGTAAAGCCTATCAGGAAATTTACGACTCCCAGATGAAAAAGGAGGTGATCGCATAATGGACGAGCAGAGAAAGAAAAGACTGATTGCCAAATACAGCAAGAGCAGCGCAAAGAGGCCTGAAGGATCCGGCGGTCCTGGAGGGCCGGGAGGTCCAAGACCTGGTCCTGGCGGTGGAAAAATAAAAGTCAAAAAGCCACAGAATACCAAAAAGGCGATTGCGCGTCTGATGGGATATCTTTCTGAAGCTAAGGGACGGCTGGTTTTCG
>SKEY01002881.1_pt1 | contig 16747 bp, 17 predicted proteins | sample 4843871 | NCBI WGS metagenome assembly SKEY01 (sample SAMN11008797, study PRJNA524170) | human gut metagenome | biome: Human fecal sample; material: Feces; isolation source: fecal sample from pouch patient p36 | host: Homo sapiens | place: Israel: Tel-Aviv | collected 2016-12-04 | reverse complement strand
CTGCTATGAAACTTCAGAATATCTCATGGGCATCCCGCTTGGAGTGTACGGTAGTTCCATTGATCGTGTCTGCAGTCAATACATCGGATGAAATAGCAGCGGCGGCAGTGGCAAGAGGAATCGAGAACCCAGGAAAAAAGACTAGTGAAATAACACTTCACATGGGAATTTCAGACTGGTTGATAATGATTTTGGTAACATTTGGAATACTTATAGTGGTGATCGCGGGATAAAAAAAATGATAAAGTTTGAACATGTAAATGTAACAATGCAAGGAAAAAGAATTCTGTCAGATATAAATCTGGAGATACAGGATGGGGAGTTCGTATTGATATGCGGGGAAAGTGGATGTGGAAAAACCACAATGACAAAACTGATTAATGGATTGATTCCGCATTTTGTAGGGGATGTCAGCGTAGATGGAACGATTACGGTTTGCGGGAAAAATGTTGCAGAGATGCCTATGTATGAGATTGCAGAGCTTGTAGGGTCTGTTTTTCAGAATCCAAGAACTCAGTTTTTTTATACGAATTCTAATGCTGAGATGGCATTTGGCCTGGAAAACAGAGGCGTGGAACCGGAATATATACGAAAAAGAATTAAGAATACAATAAATGAATTAGATATAGAGAAGCTGGAAGACCGGGATGTATTTTCCATGTCAGGTGGTGAGAAACAGCTTCTTGCGTTTGCATCAGCATATGCCATGAATCCGCAGATTTATGTGCTGGATGAGCCGTCAGCGAATTTGGATATAGCAGCGATGGAAAAGCTGAGTGAAAGAATGAAGGTAATTAAGGAGAAGGGACATACTGTAGTTGTGGCAGAGCATCGTCTGGCCTGGATCCAGAAATTCGCAGACAAAATTATTTATATGAAAGAAGGACGTATAGAACAAGAATTTACATCAGATGAGTTTAAGGCTTTGTCTGATCTGAAACGAAAACAAATGGGGCTCAGAAGTATCGTTCCTGAACAGATACAGATCCCGGAGATTACAGGAAACTCAGAAGACGCAGTACTTCAGATTTGTAACCTTTCATGTAAGAGAAAGAAACAGATGATTTTTCAGAATATTAGTTTATCTGCAAGAGCGGGAGACATCATCGGTATCACAGGGAAAAACGGTGCCGGAAAATCTACTTTTTGCAATTGCTTGTGCGGTCTGCTTAAGCCCAAAGGCGGCGAGATTCTGTATCAAGGGAAAAAGCTGTCAGAAAAGGCCCGGACCAAACTGTTCGGGATGGTCATGCAGGAAGTCAATCATCAGTTGTTTTCAGATAGTGTGAAAAATGAATGTCTGCTTGCAAATGAAGAAGCCTCTGAACAAGAAATCAGGGAATTACTTGAAAAATTTGACTTGGAAGAGTATGCAGAATATCATCCGATGATATTATCTGGTGGACAGAGACAGAGGCTTGCTATTTGCCAGGCAGTTATGGGTGAAAAAAAGCTGCTTATTTTCGATGAACCTACCAGTGGGTTGGATTTTAGGCATATGTGTCAGGTGGAAAAATTGATGAAACAATTGTCAGAAGAAAAATATATTATTATAGTTGTAACACATGACTATGAGTTTTTGAATCGAGCTTGTAAGAGGTATATTAGAATAAATAGTTAACTTTTAGGAAAGGAAAACGGATTAAAGGAAGAAATTATCCATTCATGAACGGCTTGAGATTAATAAGAGGATTATTCAAGAAAAGCAGGGAAAAGATAAGCCGGAGAGAGGGGCTGATCGGGGTGTAAGATAGGTAAAAGTTAAGACTGGAAGTCACTGGTGTAGGTGGCTTCTGGCCTTTTTTCGCAACCACAGTTAGACTGTCCCCATTTGGCGGTCTGGATTTTTTTGACTGTTGCGAGAACATCGTCAGAATTTGTCGGCGGTCAGGTTGTATCATGTGCGGCTCCCTCCTTGTAAGCCGCCGTGAGTGCCAGCGTCAGCGCGTCATCCCTTTTGAGGGTAAAAGAAACGGCGGCCTTGATTCTCTCAAAACCGCCGGTAAGCATGGTATTCCCAAAGTGGGCACGCGAAATTATCGGCCCAGACCAACGTTTTTTTTCTTTCCCCGTTCGGGGGCAGATAATTCATTATGCAGTGCAGGGCCGACGTGCGCTATTCGGTTCCCTGTACTTTTTTCTTCAACTTCTGAAAAGCTGTATCACTGATTGCATGTTCTATCCGGCAAGCATCCTGCTTCGCCGTTTCCCAATTATTACCAGTAATCACAAGTTCATGCGGAAATTTTTTGCTCTGCATTCCACATGGCAGCATATTTCCCGCCTTTCGTCAAAAGCTCGTCATGAGTGCCAGATTCTGCAATTCTGCCGTCCGCCACAACAAGTATCTGATCTGCATTTTTCACGATGGACAATGTGTGAGCAATCATAACTACGGTCTTTTTCTCTTTCAGAAGATTAGCGATTGCCTGCTTTACAGCCAGCTCATTTTCAATATCAAGAGACGCCGTTGCTTCATCCAGCAGCAGGATAGGACTGTTTTTCAGGATAGCGCGGGCAATCGAAATCCTCTGCCGCTCACCACCTGAAAGCAGATTGCCATTTTCGCCGGTTGGCGTGTCATACCCTTTTTCCATCTTACGAATAAATCCGTCGCAGTTCGCCTCCCGGCAAGCCGCCTCTATTTCAGCGTCCGTAGCGTCAGGACGGGCATGACGGATATTTTCACGGATGGTATCATCAAACAGAAATACATCCTGATCCACCATAGAGATTTGTTCCAGTACCCGCTCTGCTGCCACATGATCTATCGGCATACCGCCAATGGAAATTGTACCACCGCCAGCTTCATAGTATTTTGCAATCAAATTCAAGATTGTAGACTTTCCGCTTCCAGAATCCCCGACAATGGCGGTCAACTTCTGATCGGGAACCGTAAAGGAAGCGTGTTTCAAAACAGGCTCTCTGGGGACATAGGAGAAATCCACATCTTCAAACCGAATCTCATGTGTAGCTGTTTGGAATGTCTCCATACTGCCTGTTTCTTCCGGCTCGTCCATAACACCCAGGATTTTGTTTTTGGAAATCATCAGGTTTTTATAGCTGGTGAGGTCTACAAAAATAGAGTTTGCCAGCTTTGCACAGAACAAAGGCAGCATACAGATCAAAAGATAGTCTACCGTGTTCAGTGGCCCTGTGGCCCAGGGCGCATACGCTGTCCAAATAACCAGTGGGCAGGACAGCCAGCTTAAAATGCCAAATCCAGCACCGATAGGCAGTACCTTTGCTTCGTACACAAAGCTGATCCGGCAGAACTCCCGCATGGCATTGATAACGGTTTTATTCTTCAAACCACCTACGCCATAGGCCCGGAAAGTTTGAATACCAGACACATACTCCACAATGCTGCTGATATTCTCCGCACAAATATCATTCTTTTCTTTACCATACTTCCGAACCATACGGAAAGAAAGCCACAGTCCAGGGATCAAAAGCAGGTCAGCAATCAGCAGGATAATTCCGGCAGGCACATAAATGGTCATCACAAAAATAATCAGCATGAGCGACAGTGCAAAACTCTTTGCCAGATCACCGATCTTATGGGTCAGGATTTTTTCATAGTTGTTTACATCGCTTGTGATGGTATTGATATAATCGCCGGTCTGTCCCTGGGTAAACCGGGATAGCGGGATACGCTTTAAATGGTCGCCCATAAAAAGTCTGATGTTTTTGCTGACTTCTGCCCCGCCAATCTGCGCTTTGGTATAACCATAGCTGTAAATCAGAATACGAAGCAGGAAAATGACCGCAATTACACCAGTCAATATCAATGCCCGGTTCATGTCAAACTGCCCTGACCACAGAAATTGCATGACAGAGTAAAGAAGCATGAACAAACTGCCGGAGAGAAGCCCTTCCAGAACAGTCCCGCCAACGCCAATATAAAAATTACGGTTCTTTTTCAATACATCATGCTTACTCATGCTGCTCGCCTCCCTCCAACTGATAAGTAATATTCCGAGCTGTTTCGTAGTCCTCCCACGCCTTCCGATAGTAAGCATTGTTCTTTCGGACTTCCTCATGGGTTCCGACACAGGTAATTGTGTGATTTTCAACCACTGCTACACGCTCGCACATCTTCAACGCGCTCAAACGATGGGCTACCACAATGACGGTCTTTCCCTTGCAGAGATTTTGAATGGCTTTGTCAATCTCCATCTGATTTTCCGGGTCAGAGGCGCTTGTGGCTTCGTCTAAAATCAAAATGGGGGCGTTCTTTAGGATAGCGCGGGCAATGGCAATCCGCTGTTTTTCACCGCCGGAGAAGCGAGAGCCAAAGCTGCCCACTTTCGTGTCATATCCATCTGGCAAGGACATGATAAAATCGTCAATCTGCGCCTCTTTTGCAGCAGCCCGCACTTCTTCCAGAGTGGCGTTGCTGCCCATTCGGATATTTTCTAAAACGCTGTCACGGGTCAGGAATGTCTTTTGAAATACGATGGCTACATTTTTCAGAATGGTATCGTAGTCAAGCTCCTTGACATTTTTTCCGCCAATCAGCACTTCGCCCTCCTGCACATCATAGAAGCGGGAGATCAGTTCAATCACAGTGCTTTTACCGGCACCAGACTGTCCCACAAGAGCCACGCGTTCCCCGTCATTGATTTTGAAGTTGACGCCTTGCAGTACATCGGTCTTGCCGTCATAGGAAAATCGGACATTGCGAAGTTCAATATCGTGATTTTGGGGAAAGTCCGTTCCACCCTCATAAATCGGAATATCCAGGATTTCTTTGGTCTTGGTAACAGCGTTCAGTACATTGGCAAAATTAGTCCCCAGTTCTTGCAGGGGGCGGATTTCCGTCAGATACATGGAACCTACATAGACGAACAGCAAAAATGCGCTGGCCGCCAGTGAGCCTTTGAGGAAAAACATTCCGCCGATTGGAACCATCAGCAACATCCCACATTCGATGATAACAACAAAGGCCGCATAAGGTGGCCCCATGCGCCGGGAAGTTTCATTCCACATGGCGTTTTCTTCCTGGATAGCGTCTGAAAACTTTTGAAACGGTTTGCTCCCCATGTTATAGGCTTTAATCAATTTCATACCGCTGATGTACTCAATCATAACCGAGTTCAGTGTGGTAATGGAGCGATTGGCCCGTTCCATCAGGTCATCCGTGTTGCGGAACATCATCCCCATTACAACAACAGCAAGGATTAGCGGAACCAGGGAAATCAATGCCAGAGGAATATTGACGGTCATCAGGTAAATAAAGATGACTACCGGCCCAACCAGATAGCACACAAGGTCAGGAAGGTTATGGGCCAGGAACAACTCCAGCTTTTCAATATCTTCATTCAGAACCGTTTTAATATCCCCGGTGCGCCGTTCATTCAAGGCCCCCAAAGGCGCTCTGGCTATGTGTTCCGCAACCATGCAGCGCACTTTGAACAGTGCGCCGTATGCGCCTTTATGGGCTGCCACGCCGGAACAGCCGAATAATGCAAAACGCAGGGTGACAGCGGCGGCAATCATTGCCACAGTCTGTACCACAAGTTCTTTTGTGCAGGCATTGTTAAATGTAGCATCCATCAGCCTGTAAATCCCAATGTAAGGGACGATAATGCAGAGACCACTGACCGCCGATAGAAAAATCGCCAGAAACAGCCAGATTTTCTGCTCACCGGCCCAGTGGAGCAGCAAAGCCACTCTGTTTTCCGTTTTCTGCTTCATAGACTACCTCTCCTTTCCATCTGAAACAGAGAACAGCTCTCTCAATTTCGGGAGGGCATCCATTGTAACTTGTACATCATCGGGCATTTCGCCCTCGTCAAAATGCAGGACACGGGAGCAGGTACGGCAGACAAACTCAAAATCATGGGTAACAATGAAAATAACCTTTCCCATATTGGACAACCTGCGGATCAGTCCTGCCACCTGTGTCATACTGTCAAAGTCAAGGCCGCTGGTCGGTTCATCGAATACCAGCAGGTCTTTCCCACAAATCATACTGACGGCTACCGCCACCCGTTGTTTTTGACCGCCGGAAAGTGTGTTTGGATGGCGTTCCCGGTATGGGGCAAGCCCCAGTTCCTCCAAAGTCGCATTTATCAGCGTTTGATCTGGATTGCGGATACCAAAGGAACACTCTGCTTCCACACTGTCAGCAAAAAGTTCATAATTTACATCCTGCATAACCATATAGGAACGTTTCAGCCTTGCCTTACGATCCATCGGCTTACCTTCCCACAGGAATTGTCCCTCGCAGTCTTTGTGAAGCCCGCAGATGGCGCGGGAAAATGTAGTCTTTCCGGCTCCGTTGTGACCGACCACTCCGATCACTTCACCCTTTGTAGCAGAAATATTGATATTATGTAAAATCGACCGTTCCTTATAATGCAGCGCCACATCACATAGCTTCAGCATTTCCTTTCCAGATGCAGGCTGACATGTCAATGGAAGAACCTCCTGCAAATCCACTGCCCGAAGTCCCATTCGTTCTCGCATATCCTGAGGCAACCGCCGCAATTCCTCCGGCGTGAAAATATTTGTAATCCTGCCGTTATCCAGATACACAATGCGGTCTGCAATATCCATCAGGTAATACAGACGGTGTTCGGCAATCAGAACGGTTTTGCCCTGCGCCTTTATCAGTCGCAGATGTCCCGCTAATTCCTGGATCGAAGTCATGTCCAGATTAGAGGAAGGTTCATCAAGCAGATAGATTTCCGGGTTCATTGCATAGACTGACGCAAATGCAATTTTCTGCTTTTCCCCTCCAGACAACTCAAAAATATTGCGGTTCCGCAGATTTTGAATATTCAGATCATCCGTTGTCTGATCTACACGCTCTGCCAGCTCTTTCGGAGGCAGTGCCTCATTTTCGATTCCAAAAGAAATCTCGCTGTCAGTATCCACGTTGAAAAATTGCGTCCGGGGATTCTGAAAAACCGAACCGACCTTTGACGCGATCTGATACATAGGTAGATTGCTGATTTTCTGCCCGTCTACCAATATGCGGCCTTGTAACTCACCCTGATAAAACTGCGGAATCAGACCATTTACCAGCCTTGTAATTGTCGTTTTCCCACATCCGCTGCGTCCGCAGAACAGGACACATTCGCCGTCTGAGATTTTCAGATTGATTTCATGCAGGCCATTATGTTCCTGTCCCTGATATGAAAAAGACACATTTTCAAATTCAATCAACCAATCACACCTCCCTGCAAACACAATTCGAGTGCAAAAAAAGCAACAGCAACGCTCATTCCGATCCAGTCCGTAGCCCCACATTTTATCTGAACAAGGCAAGTGCGGGGATTGGGGTTTTCAATGCCACGAGTGATAGAAGCGATGGAAAGTTCGTCTGCCGCTTTTGAAGCTGCCATCATCAGCGGTACATAAATACACTCGATTGTCATTCCCGGATTTTTAAGAAACCCGGCTGGCGTTGGGGAAACATCCCGCATACGCATAGCGTCTTTGATAAAGCGCCAATCCTCCTGAATAGTTGGAATGTAGCGCAGCATGACCGCCAGCGGGATAACCAGCTTTTTGGGTGCATGAATCCGGTTCATTGCTGATAAAAATTCGCTGACTTTCGTTGTTGACAAGACAATTCCGGCCAACATACCACAGGCATAAACCTTATGGAACAGACCGAGAAACGCCACAAACATTGTCCGCAACGTGCCAGTCATCTCTGTCATGATCCACACCGTCAAAACACAGATAACAGCATAGAAGCACACTGCGTTTACAGCATACTTCCACTTTCCGAACAATACTCCTAATAATGCAATCAGAAGTACAAGTATAAATTGATATCCGAGTGACGGAGCAACCATGGACGCCAGTACACACATCAGAATAAGAAAGAGTTTGGCCCGTGGATCGAGCCAGAACCCTTTCTTACGGTTTTCACCCATCATGCTGTAATACCTGCTTTTTCAAACTGCTTTATTAACATCCGGCTTCCTACTATGGCACTGATTGTGGCCGTCACAAGCACAGCTGCGAACATTGCAATCAGAATCCCGGTATTTGCCGTTGCCTGCATGGTATCAATGTAGCCCTGTTCCGTCCCGTTTCCTAACATTGTTTGCGCCCATCCATCCGGATCTGCAAAGAACACGAGATACGAGCCTGTTCCACCGAGGGAGAACAGGATGTAGGAAATGATATTGGATTTTTTGCTTTTGTACTGTCCTGCACCAGCGACAAAATCAGCGATGATACCCATAAGCATATACCCAAGAGCAAAAGCCCAATGCATACCCGTCACAAACCAAACAATGCCAATCAGAACCCCCATGATCGTCAGGCTCCAGCGTTTTTGCACTTTAGCGACCATCAATAAGTAGATTGGCCCGCAGAGCAGGGCGCTGCCTGCCGGCATATAGAACGTAAGTACCGGGTTTGTTGCAAAGAAAACACCGCCCACCATCGTGAAAACGAACAGCAGCGCCGTAAAGATTCCTGTCGTTACCAAGTCCTTGACGGACAATCCTTTTCTCACAGTTTCTTGATTGCTCATAAAATTTTCCTCCTTGTTTCAGGAGCGATTGACCTTTCGCCCCGAATCTGTTATAGTATGATTAGTTGCTGCTAACTACGCTCCTATAATACTCACAGGACGAAGATTATACAATAATTCAGGGAGATGTTCGTCCTTTCATTGCAAAGGTTCGTCCAATCGTTTCAAAGGAGGCCGTTATTTGGACAATAGCATTATTGCGGACTACTATGAACCGCTTTTAACAGATAATCATTTTATTCCAGCAGATGACAACAACAGCTTTAATTCTGCTGGACAATATTGGAGGCTTTCTCATGAGTTTGGAGAAGGCTTCTATTGGGTCTATGCAAAAAAAGACCTGTATGATATTAAGATTCACGACTTCTATTTCCACGATGATTTTTTCATGGAATTTAATTTGCCGGAATGTTTGAGTATCACTCAATACGAATCAATCTCCGGCGAAGAACTGAATCCATATCGGCGTCTTTCTGCCGGATGTATCAAGACTTTTATCGGAGGTGACAAGCCCTATAAGGCATTGATCCACAAGAAGATTCCCATTTATTCCATCGGTATTGAGGTCATGCCTGCATATTATGAGGGCTATCTGAAAAAGCAGTATCCGAGTGATTATATAAATCCTCTTTCTGCATTCAAGCAGGTGGATCAGACAACGGATTTTCCAGCCATGGCAAAGTTGCTCCATGAAGTAAAACTCTATCGAGGAGATGGTATTGCTGCAGGTTTATTTTATGAAGCTAAGGTTGCCGAGGCGGTTTCTCTTGTGGTGGAAGAACAGAAAAAGCTTCTCACTCGCAAGGAAAAACAGTTAACCGATCAGGATATAGCACAACTGGAAAATGTGATTGCTTATTTGAACGACCATTATGCTTTTGACGTTCCGCTGGAACGACTTGCCAAGATTGCATGCATGGGAACAACCAAGTTGAAATCATCTTTCAAGCAATTACAAGGCTGCACGATCACGGAATATGTTCAACAGCGTCGCATGAGCCAAGCTGAACACTTGTTGATAGATACGGATTTTACGATGGGACAAATTGCGGAAATGATTGGCTATTCTACATCCAGCCGGTTTGCGGAGCTGTTCCGTAAAAGCACAGGAATTTTGCCGATAGATTATCGGAAGATGGCACATAAGCAATAACATCATGAACGCTAGGGATTTTTTCTCTGGCGTTTTTTTTGTCAATTTATACGATATATCTTTTCCGAACAGCCAAAATCTCCGTTCCAAATTGTAGTATTAACAGAGGGAAAAACAAAGGTAGGGTTTCGATAGCAAGCATTTTTCGGATTTTCAGGTCCCTTGCCCGAAAATGAAAAATGCTTGCTGGGATATCCCAGACCCTTATGAGAAACGGAGGCGGAGCATGACAAACCGGAAGCGGAGCGTTCAAATGAAATTTTATATCACGGAGGAAGAAAAACGGCTCATTAACGAGAAGATGGCACAGCTCCCCACAAGGCGCTATGGTGCCTACCTCCGCAAGATGGCGATTGACGGATATCAAAGCGTTCACCGCGGAGCTTTCCGCCATGATTCCGTGTAGTTATTGGGCTTCAATATGGCTTGCTGTCTTACCCACATGCATGACCTCATATGAGATTTCTGTTCGTCAGACCAGAGATTTGCCCGTGAGTTAGTATATTCCTCACATTCAGCTTCCTTCAGATTCCATCTCACGATGGACACCCTTCGGCTATATCCTTCCCACTACCGGGCGGATTCGGGACTTTAACCCGTTAGAAACGTGCGCCGCTAGGCGCACGAGACGAAAGCCTTAGTAGTTAAGAAAAAAACTACTGGGGCTTTTTTTCGTGCCTGAATTTCTCGGCCAATAACTGCGGGGATGTCCCGGCAGGATAAAGGTGGAGCAGGCATGATCCTAAACAGAGGTCCGCCTTCTGAATTTGAAACGAGCAACAAGATTTCAAATTCAGGAGGAACGGATATGTATATTGAACACCCATATTTTTATGAAGGAAAGTACTACGCAAATATTGATGGAGAAATGATTGAGATTACAAAAGAAGTTGCGTATGCGATGAACAATTTTTACAGAAGCAGCAAGGCAAGCCAATCTATCAGGATGTCTGCTATCCGGTCACAAAGGATTTCAGGGAAAAACTCTACAAGGAGATTATCTCTGAATATGAGAAGGCAAAGGATAAGAGCAACGAAAAGGCGAGGGAGAGTGCCGAGAAACAGCATGGCAATCCCGATAAAGAGAAGGACAAAGAGGCAACACCCTTTCGATAATCAGTAATCAGAGTACAGGGGCGGCCATGGCTGCCCCATTTACAGAATGGAGGAAACAGAATGGGTATAGAAGCAGGAAAAACACTTACCAATGAGGAGGTCATAAGAGAACTTCTCGAATTATTAAAGAAAAATGCCATGAAAGAGCAGGCAAACAATGTATTTGAGATATGCAGCTATGTGGATGGACTGGAGAAAAAGATTGATTCCATGAAGGAAGAACTCACCAATATGCAGAACCAGATCAAAGAAATGCAGGAAGATACTCTTGTCAATAATGCTAAAAAGGCATTGTCAGAAGCACAGGAGCGACTTAATGTCAGATGTGAGCAGATAAAGTCACAGGTATCAGAAGTGAAAGCACAGGTCAAATCTACTGCTAAGAGTATAGTCGAAGAAGCAAAGGAAAAGGGAAGAGCTGCATTATACAGGGTGTCTGAGTTCTTAGGAATTAAGAAAAGACTTCTTGATATCCGGGAGAATGTAAGAGGTGCAATCAAGACCACGGATAAGGATATAGCAAAAACAGCACTTCTTGCAAAAGGATTTCGTGAAGCCGGGCAGACAGCAGCCAATGCATTTCGTACTTTTGCTGATAAGCCGGAGGTGGATTATTCACAGAAAGAGCAGAAACATCCCATTACAAAGGCAGTACTTGCTCCGATGAAAGCAGTGAAAAAGATGCTTGTATCAATGGAACTTCATCTGGATGCATCTATTGATAAGCTGGATAATCTGGCTATGAATGTGCAGCTTGATAAGGAAAAGCATATGGAGAATGCTAAGGTGCAGGAACAGACGGAACCGGAGAGGACAGAAGCTGAGCGAGTGGAAGCAGAGATTGTATATTCACCGATGGTCGCTGAGCCGCAGGAGTATCAGTATAATGCAGATGCATTTGAGGCTAGAGGTGTGGATGAGGTGAAGCAGGAAGCGGCACATAAGGAAGTATCGAAGGTAAGAGAAGATAAAGCCAGATAGTTTTGAGGACGTGGGAGAGATTCTGCGTCCTTTTTTAATGCGGAACAATTCGTATTCGTACCGTAGCCGAACACCGCTGTCAGCTGGTTTCGGAAGGACGGCGCAAACAGCGTCCACATGCCGAAAGGCATTCCGGCGTATTTCATCGTAAGTATCTCCCGGCCTCTGCCTCCAGCGCCTGCCACACGGGATAAGCCGCGCCGTTCTCATCAAAGAACTGCTTGATATCCCGATTCAGGGCGCTCATTTCGTCTATGGCGTTCATGGCGTGGTCGGAGGCACATAGTTTGCCCAGTGAGGTGGCGCACATGAGTTTAAAGAAGCGCAGACAGGTCTTGCGGTACTTTTCGCTCTCAAATTCTGCATCCGCCTTTGGCAAAATGTCGTGTCCCGCATTGCGTATGGCACGGTAGCCTTCAATATTGGCATCGATCACCCGTCCAAGGTACACCGTATTTCTCCTAAGCTTTTTCAAGTCGCCGTCCGTCTTATAGCAGGCGAAGGCCGCAGGCATCACAAAGGCCGCATGGCAGAGCAGATAGTCCTCCATATTCGGCTCATAGACGACCTTGTATTTGGTACCGCCGAAAATCTCTCCGATCAGTTCCGCATTGGAGACCGCCCCACGCAACTGCCCAATGGTGATTTTTTTCAGGTCGATAGAAACGACCCGGTCAGGTTCCCGATGCCCGGCAGAGAGCGCAAAGGCAAACAAGACATTTTTCTCCGGCAGTGCCGCCGCCAGCGCTCTTGCCTGCACATTGTTACCCACAAAAACAATATTTTTCGTCTGATTTGCGCGCAACGTATCCAGAGCTGAATCCAGCTGTGTATAGCGCAGGACTACAAAAATCACGTCATATATTTCCTCCGGTTTCAGTTCGGTCACCACCGGAATGCGGCTGACCGAGGTGCGGAGCAAGAATTTGTCCCTGATTTGCAGCCCGTTCCTCCTAATCTCCTCCGCCCATTTTCCTCGGGCAAGCAGGGTCACATCCTTTCCGGCGTGAAACAGATTCCTTGCCAGATTGCACCCTAAAACACCTGCACCATATACCAGAATTTTCATTGATTGCCTCCAAATCTGATCTTTACAATCTGCATCTTCATCATTCCATCACCGACCCTGGCGAGAAAACGGAAAAAGCCGCTGACGGATGGGTCTTTCAAATCGGTGTAGCCCAGCATATAGCCGCGGCTTGTGATCTGCAAGCGGCTGTCCCACATGGAAAGCTCGCTTTTCGCGTCCGAAACAGCAAAATATGCGCCCACGTCCTTGATTTTCGCGCTCTTGAGCCATGTTTTGGCGATCATTTTCACCGCCGTCCGGTTGGCCGCATCAAACACCAGCACACCGCCGGGGAAAGCGTCTGCCATTCGCTGCACCAGTGCCTTGACCTGCTCCATCAGAAAATAATAGAACACCCCGGAGGCAAAGAACACCGCGCCGCCGGAGGCATCAATTTGAGAAAACCATGCCGTGTCGTTCAGGTCGCAGGGGATATTTTTCTCCCGCTCCCCGGCAGGCAGCAGTTCATTCCGTACAGCAATCACGTCGGGATAATCCAGATTATAAATTTTACAGTTGCCGTTGTCGCAACTTCTGCCGGTGCTGTCCAGCCCGCAGCCCAGATTGACCACCGCCGCGTTGGGGTGCGTCTTCAGATAATCGCGCATCTCCCATGCCAAGTCGTTCTGCCGCATGGCTACCTCCAACGAACCGAAACGCTGCATCAGGCCGCGGGAGTTTTTCTCCGCCTCTGAAAAATCATAGTCGATCTCGTCAATCAGGCGAACCGCTGTTTCGTCCCGGTAGAGATTCGGATACAGCTCTGAGCAGACCTTCCGCGCATACAGCGGGATGATCAGCGTTTCCTGTACGGTGTTTTTCTCGATTTTGTATTTCATGGGTATCTCCTTTCAGCGAACAAATATCATCATAATTGCCGCCAGTGCTGCCGAAATGACCGCCATACCAATTGTGCCGAACAGCCACTTTTTACCCTTATCCTTGGCTGTAATGTAGGGTTTCAGGTCTTCCGTTCCCGGAATTTCCCATGCGTTCGTATGTCCTACCCAATAGCCGTCAACCAAAAATCGGTCTATGAGATTCATAACGGACAGTATGACCAGCAGCTGCCAAAAGCCCTGAACGAAGCCCTTTGCGCCGTTCACCGCATAGACGCAGACCAGCACATAGGCAATGTAGCCGGGAACGCAGATGGCTTTGAACAGCAGGGCGTTTCGCTTGATTTTTTCGTGTGTTGTAAGTCCCAGCGTTATACACCTGTTCTGAACTTCCGGGCTGTAAAGATGCACCATGCCCACCGCGCCCTTGCGGATACCGATGGCGCAAACCAAAATGAGCAGAACGCCCAGCCCGATGCCTTCCAAAATCACCTGTAAAAGCATTACCGATTCCTCCTGCTTTGCATTGCGTTTTTATTTGTTTCTTCTGAAGCCCGCCTCATCCCGATATTCGGGATGTTCTTTTACATACGGATCCTGGTCGCCGCAGATGGTGTAGTCGCACCGGCAGCCGTCCACGCAGGTGTTCGTCCGTATAAGCCTTGCATGGAGCAGCTCCATAGACGCAAAGTCCACATTACACAGGGCGGGCATGATATCCGCAAGACCGTGCTTGATAGCAAACTCCGCTGCCGGGCACGCCGTAAATTCATAATAAATAGGCTTGTCGGTTTCATAAGGCGCAACCGACATCTCGTAATCGTGCCATTTGTCGCAGCCGCTTTTCGCACGAACAAACGCCTTGTACATCAGCTTCCTCCAGAACGGCTTGTTGCAGTCCACAAATTTCAGCTTGCGGAAAGTCGGAAGAATCAGATTTTCCTCCATCTCTTCGATTTCACGGAACGAAGTAACTGCTTTGCAGACCACATAATAGCTCATGATGGCGATGCAGTCGTAGGTGCCGCCTACGCCGTTGTGGAAGTTCTTTTTGCCGCCCAAGTCGGTGCGCCAGTCGGAGAGATAGACCGCGTACTGCCGCTGTACCTTTTCCCATACTGTCTCCCGCTCTGCTTCCGGATAGTGCAGGGCGATTTTCGTCAGGATTTCTTTCTTGCAAGGCTTTGAATACAGCACATGGCTTTTGAGGTCGAATAGAAGCTCGTTGTCCTTCATCTGATTGCCTCCCTCCTTGTTCTTTCTTGCGTACATGAGACCATCTCAGATTTAACCCGCTTTTCGGCAGGCAAACCATGCCATGCTTTTCAGGTTTCCCATGTCCACATCCGCATACATTCCATCCAGCCGTGCTTTCAGACTGGAAACCGTCTCATAGGGCGGTGTGAAAAAACCTGCCTTTTCATAAACATGCCGGACAAACCAATCCGTCCGCTTGTGCTCATCCTTCACATAAAAGCAGCCGCAGAATGTTCCGCCGGGTCTCAAGACCCGGAAAACCTCCCGATAAGCGGCTTCCTTGTCCGGAAAAGCATGAAAGCCGTTCAGCGACAAAACGATGTCGAAAGTATCGTCTTCATAGGGAAGCGCCCCCACATCGCCCTGCCGGAAGGTTACATTTTTCAGGTGCAGGCGGTCAGCCTTTTCCCGTGCCTGCCTCATCATATCGGGCGAATAATCGAGACAGGTAATGTCCGCCTCAGGCATAGTCTGATAAACCGGCATGGTCAGAATCCCTGTTCCTACCGGCACTTCCAGCAGCTTGCCGGAGAAATGCTCCGGAATACCGGACATTGCCTTTTCCAGATAGGCGTCGTTTTCCGCCTTGTTCATTGCCCACACCAAGCGGCACACCGCTTTCCCACTCAGAGTAGAGCAGGTGATCATGCCGTCATAAAAATTATTCTCGCCGGTCATTCGGTACGCACCGCGAATGGTCTCTTTGCGTTCCATGGGTTTTCCTCCATGTTTCAATCATCACACGACCGTTTCCGGCCTCATTTCTTCAAAATGTCCACGATTTTTGCAAAGTCCTCCTTTGCCTCCTTGAAGATCGGCAGCATACAGTAGCAATGCACCATCTTCGGGCGGGCAGACACCGTATAGGGGACGTTTGCGCGTTTGCAGGCTTCCTCAAAGTCCGGCAATGCGCCGTAGAGCACCTCGTCAGCAGAATAGAAGAAGTGAATATCGCCTACGCCGATAAAATCTCCCCGTGAGCCGGAGAGCATATAGTCCGGTACATTCTCGCAGCCATGCCGCATGAGCTTCTCCACCGTCACCATGAAAGCATAGTCGATGGCGACGTCCCTTTCATTGAGTGCCTGCATCCGCGCCATTTCCGCATCGTTCCACGGCACCTCGCCGGGGGATACGGCGACGATGTGCCTTGGCTGCGGCAGCGGTTCGGGCTGCGCGTCGTTGTGCGCCGCAATGCCCAGCGCCAGCGCGCCGCCGGAGGAAAAACCACAGGTGCTGACATTTCCGCCGCCGTACAGTATAATCATTTTTCGATAACATTCGTACACCATCGCGTATGTTTCAGTAATGCAGTGTTCCATGCAGAGCGGGTAAAACGGAAACCACACATCACAACCGGTCTCGCGGCAGAGCTTACGCATCACAGGCAGGTCGCCTTTGTCCGGGCCGATCACCATACCGCCGCCGAAGAAGTAGAGGATCGCGCGCTCGGACGGCTCCGGATGCTCTCGCACGATCAGGCAGGAAAAGCCGTTTACCGCGATCGTTTCATAATATGCCTTGCGGTCGGTGGGCGTAAAAACGCCACGATGCCGGTTCTGCTTTTCAATTTCCTTTCGCAGTGCATCCTCCGGCAAGGTGAACGCCTTTTTCGCGCCGGAGAGCTTGTATACGCTGCGTAAGATAGATGCAAAGATACTCATGATTTAACCCCCTCATTTCCACGCCGTAATGCAGAGCCAGCTTTTCTTTTTGTGTATCTGCACATCGTGAAAGCCCGCCTGCTCCAGATACGTCTTCAGCTCGGCGTCCTTGTAGATGGTCATGCCGCCGATGATCTCCGTCCACTTCTTGTCCTTGTCCGTATC
>SKEY01002868.1_pt1 | contig 16804 bp, 25 predicted proteins | sample 4843871 | NCBI WGS metagenome assembly SKEY01 (sample SAMN11008797, study PRJNA524170) | human gut metagenome | biome: Human fecal sample; material: Feces; isolation source: fecal sample from pouch patient p36 | host: Homo sapiens | place: Israel: Tel-Aviv | collected 2016-12-04 | reverse complement strand
ATGTATGAAGGGTTTACTTTAGAATAAGAACTGACACTCTAAGAATCTATAAAATTATTGTTTCGAATTGCAGTGAGACAACTCTATTCAATACGCCCATGATGTCCGCTTCTGGCACAAAGCGGACTTTATACTGACAGGACACGATGACAAAGGGCGGGAAGGACGTTCAGGGTGAAAATGATGCCTGCCGCTTCGTCGCTGATCCGCCGTCAGGATCACTTATCCATTCAGGGCAATAATGATCGTATTTTTGTTACCCAAAGACAATAATCCCCTCATCGCAACAATCCCCCTCAATTAGTGCCTGTCTTGCATCAGTCCCTCTCCTCTTTTACTCAGATCCGAAAAAAGTAAGTTCCGGATCTTCCTGAACCCCACCGGCGCGCAGAAGCGCAGAAACACAACATGTGGCACTCCGTCAGCTGCGTTTTCTTCTATATATAGTGTTTATTCCCTGCCCCGCGACTGCCCGCTCACCACCGGAAAAGGGCGGTGTGGTTATTCCGTGTGCGTGATACACTTCCGGAAACTGCGAAATAGCGTAAAAATCGGATCTGACCGGAACGGCCCTCCGGTAATTTAACGACGTGGCTATATGGCTGCTTATTATCAGCCTGAAAATGATGACGGCAGGGGAAAATAATCAGAGTGACAGACGCAGGGTTGTGCGCAGACAGATCTGCCGCCCGTCATAATTACTCTGAGTGACTATTTCACAAGAAAATGGAAGGCATAAATGAACCCGAACAGAAAGCCACCACAAAAATTCGACAACATGTGGGATTTAATTACTGAACTGAACGCTGTGGGTCATCCTGATGATAACCTCTGGTACAAAGGGGATATTCGTGCCGGAGAGGAACAGGTCTTTTCACCCAGGTATTTTCTATCAGCGGCCTGCCGTTTAATCGGGCAACGCAACAGTGACGGTAAATGGACAACGTTGTACGGATACGACGATCCAGTTTCACTAGGAGGGCCAGCCCCTGCAGGAGCACATAACCTAGCCAAAATGAAAGATACATTAGAATTTTTCGTCCCTAAAGGTGATGGTCCCGTCCAGGCTAACGAATGACCACGAAAACTCGAAGGCGGGATTTCTCAGTAAAGGAAGGATTATGTGCGGTTTATGCAGGGCGGACGGTAATTACTTCCATACGCCGGAATGTGTGTATGACCAGCTGGTCAGTGAGTACCCTGTGATGTGGCTGCGGGATTCGACCCGTATCGGGGCCTGCTACACCCTCCGCGAATTGCTGTCGCCGGAAGGGATGGTGCTGGCGATACAGAACGCGCCTCCCGTGACGGGATGGCGGCTGCGCATGCGGTATAACGAGGCCACTGACGAAGAGATTAACCCGCAGCGCGGGGACTGTATCGCGCTGCCCTCCAGGACGGATGCCCTGCTTGCCTTCCGGTCGCTGCAGGAAGGCACCGCGTGAGCCTGGACGAACGAACCCTTAAGCCAGTTAACAGGAAACCAGATGAACCGGACCGATGATAAATCACAGACCGAAACGGACGTGATGGCCAGCGCCTTCAGCACAATGCGCAAGTACGGCATGAATATCCTCACCGCCACCCAGCATATGGATATTAATGCTTACGTGAAATCCGATCCACGAATGCCGAGAACGCGGCTGCGCCGCTACCTGGGCCAGTACGGTCTGCGCGGTGAGGCGCTGAACAGGGAGGTCAGGCGTATCGTTGCCGGACCAGAACGTCGCGACAGCAAGCTGCAGGAAGGGATTTACCATACGTGGCCCTATGGCTGGGAGCCTGGGGATTTCACGCCGATGATGCGCCGTATTTTTCGCGGAAAGCGCACCCGTCACCTGATGATGTTTGATGAAATGCCACAGCTGTTTGGCAAGTCAGGATAAGCCGGAGTGAACCGGGAAATAATGGCTGCGCAGGCAGCCGGTGAGCTCGTAGAGCAGCTGCATGACAATGGAGGCATAAAATGATGCCAGCACTGCCAGGCCATACCGGGGCTTTTTCCTCTGCTCAGTTGCCGGTGGCCATCGATTACCCGGCCGCGCTGGCACTGCGCCAGATGGCTCTCGTTCAGGACGAACTGCCGAAATATCTGCTGGCACCGGAAGTAAGTGCCCTGCTCCACTATGTACCCGATCTCCACCGCAAGATGTTGCTGGCCACTCTCTGGAATACCGGCGCGCGCATTAACGAAGCGCTGGCCCTGACACGGAGTGATTTTTCGCTGGCACCGCCCTACCCGTTCGTGCAGCTGGCCACGCTCAAACAGCGTGCGGAGAAAGCGGCCCGAACGGCCGGTCGTGCTCCGGCCGGTAGCCTGCCTCATCGTATCGTTCCGCTTTCCGATCCGCAGTATGCCCGCCAGCTGGAAATGATGGTGGCCACCCTGAAAATTCCGCTGGAGCGCCGTAATAAACGCACCGGCAGAACTGAGAAGGCACGCATCTGGGAAATCACCGACAGGACGGTCCGGACCTGGATAAGTGAAGCCGTTGATGCGGCTGCCGCCGACGGGGTGACGTTTTCGGTGCCGGTCACCCCGCACACGTTCCGGCACAGCTACGGGATGCACATGCTGTATGCCGGCATCCCGCTGAAGGTGCTGCAGAGCCTGATGGGACACAAGTCGATTAGCTCAACGGAAGTTTATACGAAGGTGTTTGCGCTCGATGTGGCTGCACGTCACCGGGTGCAGTTCCAGATGCCGGGCGATGAGGCGGTGGCCATGTTGAAGGGTAACTTTTAAGTAGTCAGTTTATATCTAATGTTACAAGCTGGCGCGCCCTTAGTTTTTTTTAAGAAACAGATAATAGGCAATTATTCCAGCACCTATATATACAAGTGCATAAAAGAGAAAGTTATTCATTTAAATCACCATATAAAATATGGCCGCATTCGCGGCCAAAGATAAAAGCCAGTAGAACTAGTTATACCTGATTTGAGAGTTAAGCACTTCTTCAATCTCATCAGATGAGATTGTGTCAATGGTGACGTCATTTTCATGCTTACAGCGCCAGCAAGTAAATTTAGCAGCGTAGGTGTAAGAGGTTAAATTGTTTTCAACTACGCCATTGTAATAACTATCAATATCCGGGTCATTATTGGCATCACACTTCTCACATAAAATTCCCATTTTATATCCTTTAACTCAAATAGTTACAGGTGATAGACTGCTACATCAGAACATCATTTCAACTATTAGGCGGAACGCGTGAACCAGGTCATGTCACCTATCACTCATATGGTATCAATCCTGCGTTTTGCCAGCCAGTAGAACAGGACGGCAACACCTTCCCAAATGAAGTAATGTTGCGGGAAGGTGCTCTCTTGAGAGGCAGTAGCACATCAATCATTATTTAATGATATCATGATACAATGATTTCATTTTCTTGGGTAAAAGCGATTCGATACTGTCTACAGATGTTCGAGTTGCATCCCATGATAACCAACCAGTTTCGCCATAATTTGCGTTGTACCATCTTTCCTTTACCATCCGATGCTCCTGATAATCAGGAGTATTCATCCCCCATATTTCCACAGGGATAGGTAAATGGTTATCTGTAGAAACATCAGTGAGGCAAAAATCAGCGAGATATTCATGAGTGGATGAATCATAACGTAGGGGTTTGTAAAACGATCGCTCCAGCTCGAATAGCTTTTGTTCAAACGCCCCTTCATTCAATGAATCTAGCGGTATGTAGCGATCACTTACCATCATCAGGGCCAGCTGTCTCACCTGGGCTGATTTTGCGCCAGGAACATCCGTAACAGCTATTACAAATACCTTCATACCTTTTATCCAGCCATTCACCGCAATTGGAAATCTGTCTAACGCAGACTTCCATCTGGCATCATCAAGTCCCAGAAAAGGCATGCCGGAAAAGTCACGTACAGGAAGTCGATTTAATCCATCCATGTAACTTTCAGAGAACTTTGCAAGCTCAGCAATAACTACAAGACGTTGTTTATTAACTTTCGCACGTTCGACAGTCATGCTGTTTCTTCTGCTATCGCTGGAGTTCGTGTAGGCCGGAGTGAGCAGAACGTCAGATAACTTTGTTTTGCCTGCTTCTATCTTTTCTGCCTGCTTAAACAAGTGATAACCCAGTTTAGTGGATGAACGCATACCGTCCATTTTAGGTACCCATGTGTTATAGCTGGTTGTCTCCCAGAGAAAATGTAGAAGACCAAGAATAGAAACAGTGTCGCGTTTATTGTTCCGTGAAGCATCACCAGAACGCAGAGAACTATCTATGGGTGTTGACGGACCGGTTACCTGCAACGGGTAATCAAGCTTAATATTGATTGTTCCATCCGGCTTCTCTTTCAATGCGTCCTGTGTATAACACCCCTGCGGCCCTTCAGGACTGAGGCTACTATAGAATCTACAGTCCTCTCTGTGTTTTATACCCGTGAGTGGGAATCGAGCTAAATGATGTTTCTCCACTCTGAGCCTCACAGAGAGTGGCAATTCTTTACCCGTACATAAGCAAGCGGCATATGAATTACAGTCTCGCGACTTTTTAAGAGCCACCTGGAACGGTGTCGTATTCGATGAATCATCCTGCCTGTCGCCACCAAAATAAGCAGGCGCAGAGTTATCTCCAAAGTAGATTTTCAATGTGTACTGTTTCATAAACTATCCTCGCGCACTTGATCATGAAATCATTACATCATGCTTTCATTGTTTGGTAATGAATTACTATCAGTCAGTTACGTAAATCATGCTATAATTATATCATTAAATCATGATTTCATCTTGTTAAGTTGTTCGATTTTGGGCAATATGAGAAGTGGGATGTATGTGTTTAATGAAATCATGATTTAATGAAGGTGGTATATATGGGAAAGGTTATATCGATCGTTGGTCAGAAAGGCGGAGGTTCAAAAAGTACCAAAGCCAGAACACTTGCTGTTGGGTTTACTGAAGCTGGATGGAAGACTCATCTGGCGGACATAGACACGAAGCAACAAACCTCTCTGAAGTGGACAGAACGACGCGAGAACAATGGTCTAAGCCAAATTGACTGCGCTCTTTACCGCCGGGTAGATACAGCTGTCAAAATGAAAGATAGCTGCCATTTGCTTATCATCGATGGTCGTCCTGCAGCAGAGACAACATCACTGGATGTGGCTGATGAATCTGATCTCGTTATCATAACCACTGGGACCACAATTGATGATCTGGAACCCTCTCTGGAACTTGCCCGCGAATTGATTAAAAAGGGCATTGAGAAAAGCAAAATCGTATTCATTGTCGCAAAGTCACCATCTCAGTCACAGGGCGAAAAAGCTCAGGAGACTATCAAGGCGTGGGGCTTCAAAGTTCTCAATACAATCATTCCATTCAAAACCAGTTACGGTGAGGCTCTGGATGCGGGGCGTGCCCTCCATGAAACTCCTTTCAAATCCTTAAACGAAACAGCAAAACAAATGATCGAAGAAATTCATGATATCATTAATTCATGATAGCATGATTTAACGATTTCATTATTTTGGATATGAGGAGTTCTATGAAAGCCCCAGGAAAATCAATAAAACTTGCGCCTCCTAAGGAGGATGAGCCAACTCTGGATGTTACCGGAAAGGGAGCTGCGCCGGATTCGTCGGTTAAACCTATCCAAATCAAAGTGCCGGTATCTAAGCATAAAGAGATGAAAGCTTACGCGGCAGAACAGGGAATATCGATGACAGATATGCTCCTTGCAGGATATGAAATGTATCGCAATAAAATGAAATGATGAAATCATGATTTCATTTCCAGGTTAACCACTCAGCCCCCGCCTTCATGAAAGGATGAAATCATGATTTCATCCTTTCATCTAAGTATATGCACTCTAATCGCCTGTCACCTCGCTTACTAAAAAAGTACAAAGCAACTTAATGATTGCATGAAATCATGACTTCATGCTTTTTTTATGGCTGCTCCAGATTTTCTTATCTAATCATATCTCTTTGCCGCACAGCTGGGACTCAAGATTAATCTTTGCAGACTCCGGCCGCAGATCATTCAGCCATAGAATCGGTGTTCTATGGGAAACAGGTCAACTTTGTAGCCCCCCGGAATATGGGAAACAGGTCAACTTTGTAGCCCCCCGGAATATGGGAAACAGGTCAACTACACAGACACCCCGGAATATGGGAAACAGGTCAACTTCACAGACATCCCGGACTATGGGAAACAGGTCAACTTTGCGGACGGCCCGTAATGTGGGAAACAGGTCAACTTCGCAGACGGCCCGGACTGTGGGAAACACATCAACTTCGCAGACGGCACGAACCGTGGGAAACAGGTCAACTTTATGGCCAGCAGGGAGTGTGGGAAACACGTCAACTTCGCGGACAGTCATGACTGTGGGAAACAGGTCAACTTAATAACTGGCCGGGACTGTGGGAAAGAAGTCAACTTAGAGGGCAGCCCGAACAGTGGGAAACAGGTCAAGTTCGGCATGTAATGTGGGAAATACAGCAAGTTTAGTATCCCCCCAAAAGTAAGAAACAGTCCAAGGGGGGATATAGGATAAATTTCAGATTATTGTTTTTTTTCAAGAAAATTAAACAGTAAGCGACCATCTTCTTCGGTTGTATAACTTACCTTTAAGGGCGTCTTCTCATTAATTTTCTTCAGCGCAGGTTCCAGGAAGGTACGTTTCATTTCCGCAATATTGTTCTTCTGCGAGGTTGGAAGCATAAACCTTTCACATAACCAGTCATGTGTGGTGATCCAGACACCAGTGCTCCGGAACTGACACAGGCTTTCATAAAGCCGGATGACACGAACACTATTGAGCTGGCCGCAGTCATAGAGAGAATAGGTTGTGAACTGGGAGGTTAAGCCAACAAGGAATGGCATGACCTTGTAGTTAAACTCAATCTGCCAGGACCCTCGGCCTCTCTTCATTCCTGCTTCAGCAAGCCAAGGACGTTTAACTTCTTCAAACTCACCTTCTTTTGGATAGAAGGTAACCGTTGATTCGCCCAAAGCATTTACCCCAGCCTTTACATCACGACTGGCGACAGACGTAGCGACATTGAAGTATTTGACGTAATCGGAAACGCTAATTTTGAAGAGAGGTAATACGTCAGAATCATCATCCTGACTGTCGTTGAAATAGGCCTGCATAAGGCATAACCACAGCACACGTTTTGCCTGGAGAGGCAAGTAATATGCGGCTTCGGTCAATTCGTTAGATTGCTTTATACTGGCGCGTTTTTTAAACGTTTTAGTAGCTGGCAAGAGTGCTTGAGTATCCATTCCAAGGCCTATGGGTAAATTATTATTCACCCATAATGACAGTGAAAACAGAAATTGCAAGCTATCACGTTACTTATCCACCGGGAAAATATGCAATTTATCCACAAGTGGATAAATGAGATCTAAACTTGACCTGTTTCCCATAGCTTGTTGATGCGTATCCCATAGCTTGTTGCTATGGAACCCACAGATACGTGATTAATTACCCATAATATGTTAACCAGTTGCCCATAATGAACTCCTCTCAGGGCGCGCTGCATGCGGCTTTCAGGCTCCCTAAAAGGAGTAAAATAAAGAAAAAAGAATTAAAAAAGACTTTATAAAAATATACCCGTGGATAAGTGGATAAAGCTGAGTGGGGTATCCATTTAACACCGAGCGTAAGCAGAATTTATCCGTGCAGTTCCCTGGTGCTTCCTCGCTCACTCGCGGGCTTCGCCCTGTCGTTCGGCTGCGGCGAGCACTACTGGCTCTCTCTGAAAAGCGAAATTTAACCGATCCTCGCTATGGGGATATCTTTCCAGCGTGTGGTGTACGCGGGGGAGAGCATATCGCGTTTCATCTGCCATGCAGGCGCAATCCCTCGTCCTGCAAACCAGACCTGTCCCAGCCCGGAATGATTAATGCCATCGAGAACCTTCATCAGCTCAGCGCTGTGAGGACGTGGAGGACGTTCGTCGAACAGCTGCAGCTGCGAAACTCCGGAGCCGGTGAAGTCATTCAGCATCACACCGGCTTTAGCATACCGGTGCCCATCCTTCCAGATACGCTCCAGAGCCGTTGTGGCGGCCGCAATGATGTCCCGGGTGTCCTGAGTGGGGGTAAGCAGTTTCTCCGTGGCCACGTTGCCGTAGTAAGGCTCTTTAACGGCGAACGGAGACGTTTTGATGAATACGGAAATATGCCGGCAGTACTGGCGCTCTTTACGCAGCTTTTCTGAGGCCCGTTCTGCGTACTGACAGACAGCCTGGCGCAGCGAATCGTATTCAGTGATCTTCTCGCCAAAACTGCGGCTGCAGACAATCTGTTGTTTAGTAGGCGGTGCTTCTTCAAGCGACATGCAGCTTTCCCCGTTCAGTTCGCGCACTGTTCGCTCGAGAACGACGGAGAAATTTTTCCGGATGAAGGCCGGGTTCGTCAGGGCCAGATCGAGCGCGGTCCTGATGCCAAGAACATTGAGCTTGCGTGCAATACGGTTTCCCACGCCCCAGATCTCTTCGACCGGCTGCAGTGAAAGCAGTTTCCGCGTTCGCTGAGGATTCCCCCGGGTCAGGGCGAGCACGCCACGAAACTGTTTCCACTCCTTTGAGGCCCACTGGGCTGATTTTGCCAGGGTTTTCGTCGGCCCGGCACCCACGCCGATGGTCAGACGGGTACAGTCATACACGTGCTGGCGCAGCTGCCGGCCGAAGTCCTCCAGGTCCATGCAGTGCTCAACGCCGGTCAGGTCGAGGAACATCTCGTCAATCGAATACTGTTCCACCCTGGGGGCCAGCTCCTCCAGGCAGCTCATCACGCGCGCTGACATCGAGGCATAAAGTTCATAGTTGCTTGAGAACGCGTATATTTTTTCCGGGTACTTTTCGTTTTTCATCTGAAACCACGGCGTGCCCATTTTGATCCAGGGCTTTGCCTCGGCACTTCTTGCGATGACGCAGCCATCGTTATTACTGAGCACCACAACCGGCTTTCCTTTCAAATCAGGGCGGAAAACACGTTCGCAGCTGGCATAAAAGCTGTTCACATCGGCCAGGGCAAACATCAGTACATCTCCCTCGGGCGGTGGATGATGTGCGTGACGACGCCAAAGATATCCAGATCGTCCGGGTCGGGATAAATCGGCGACCAGGCGGCGTTCATTGGCTGCAGCGTCAGTCGTGGCGTCAGCAGAAGCCGTTTAACCGTAAACTCCCCCTGCACGCTGGCCACAACAATATCGCCGTGCCGGGGCTTCTCTGCACTGTCCACAACCAGCAGATCGCCATTGTAAAGGCTGCCGTCGGACATGCTGTCACCGCTGGCACGGAGATAGTAAGTCGCGCTCGGGTGCCGTATGCAGTAATCATGGAGATCCAGGTCGGACTCGACATAGTCAGCGGCAGGGCTGGGAAAACCGCAGCTGGCCAGGTCTGCAAACAACGGATGGGCCTGTGGCGGGAGTGCTTTCCCGGTGCTGAAAAGCTGCAGTTTCATCTTTCCTCCTGACGTCTAAATGTACTGGTTATGCATACAGTATATTTAACAGCGCGAGGATAATCCAGATCACCTGCTTCATGAACAGGGTGAGTAATCTAAGTTACTCAAAATGCTATTTATTCTCATTATGATATATTTAAATTACTCACAATGAGAAAATAAGGCTTTTGTTTTGCCATTTTGCTCTTATAATATGTATCAAATTGAGTTTAATTAACGGAGCATAATGATGAATATTTACTGCGATGATGGTTCAACTAATGTTAAGCTGGCATGGTTTGAAGGAAACGAGCTGCAGACCCGGGTTTCAGCTAACTCCTTCCGGCATGGCTGGAAAGTGGCGGAATTCAGTGCCGCAACGTTCAACTATCAGGTGGGCACGCTGAAATACACCTGGGACAGCGTCAGCCGGGATGCCATCCCGACGACAAACGTGGAATACCAGTACGGTGATCTCAACCTGCTGGCCGTGCATCATGCCCTGCTGAACAGCGGACTTGAGCCGCAGCCGGTGAGCCTGACCGTGACGCTGCCCCTGAGCGAGTATTATGACGGGGACTGCCAGCGGAACGAGGAGAACATCCGACGCAAACGGGAAAACCTGATGCGTGAGCTGGTTCTGAATAAGGGCAGGGCATTTACCGTAACGGACGTGAAGGTGATGCCGGAATCACTGCCGGCGGCGTTCTCCCGTCTCGCCGAGCTGAAGCCCGGACCCGCTGAGACCACACTGATTATCGATCTCGGCGGAACCACGCTCGATGCCGGCGTGATTGTCGGACAGTTTGATGATATCAGTGCGGTACACGGCAATCCGTCTGTCGGCGTGTCACAGGTCACCCGCGCAGCTGCAGGCGCGCTGCGGGCTGCAGACAGCGAAACCAGCGCGCTTATTGCTGACACGGTCATCCGCAACCGCAATGATCGTCAGTATCTGCAGCGAGTGATCAACGATGCCGGAAAAATTGACAATGTTCTGAACAAAATTACAGAGGCAATCACTTCCCTGGGCGCGCGCGTCACCAGTGAGCTGACGGCCTTCAGGAACGTTAACCGGGTATTCCTGGTCGGGGGAGGGGCATCCCTCATTGAAGAGGCTATCCGTCAGGCCTGGCCTCTGGCTCCTGACCGTATCGAGGTTATCGGCGATCCGCAGCTGGCGCTGGCCAGAGAGATTGCCCTTTACAATAAAGAGGACTAAACGTGCCGGACGGCCAGTATTCTTTCTATCTGCACAGCGACGATCGCACCGACATCGCGGCGATGGCGACCATCAGCACCATCTCACAGCCCCTGCGTGGTGACTTCATCCGGACCGCCGCCACCGCCGGGGCGGTGATGTACCAGACGGATGCACGTTTACCGGCGCTGATCCCGGTGTTCTTTGACGGGCATCTGAGCGCTATCCGGCTTTGTGCCGTGATGGCGCTGGTATCCGGCACCTGGTCTTCACTCTCAGGACTTCCTGATGAGCCTGATGGTGGCGTGGCGGCTCTGGCCATGTCACCGGAGACGGAATACCAGCGCCGGCGTTACACCCTGACGCTTCAGGATGACCGGAGCAGTGAACGGGTTGAGCGTGTGCTGACGGGCGTGTCATCCCGCCTGCGCGGAGAGCTGCTGAGAAACCTGATTATCACCGGTCTGGCCCTGCATACGACCGCACCGGAGCTGCCGCGTCTGCTGGCCAGTATGCCGGTACCGCCCGGCACGGTCAGCGAGCTGCAGGTTCTGGTTCAGCAGATGGCTGGTACGGCTGACGTGAGTATGGCTGCAGTGCCGGAGAAACCAGCGGAGCCTGCCGCACCGGTATCCGCTGAAGCGACCAGGATAAAGAAAAATATGCGCCGGGCATTCGGAGACTAGAACATGTCAGTGATTAAACAAAAAGCAGAGCAGTGCATTCATAACTTTCTGCGCGCCCGGAACGTGCCTGAATCTCAGTGGCCGGAACGGGTAAAAAAGATCGGCAGGGGAATGATACTGGCAGGTGTTGCCGTCGTGGTTCCCGGTGTTCTGGTTGATAATATCTCCCTGCCGGTGACAATTGCGATGCAGGTCTGCTACGCCTCGCTGATCGGCCTCGGTGTTCTCCTGGCGTTTGACGATAAAAAGCCGAAGAACCGATCCTGAGCAGGAACATCATTCAGAATGGTAACCAGACAGCCCGGGAGGGACTGATGCAAAGGGTTGAGAGAGCGGGGCTGACGCTGGCGGAGGCCAGCGAGCTGTTGAACTGTCAGGACATAAGGGAGATGAACAACAATGAGGAGGACAAATGAAGTGTAATACTGCAATTTTGTTTGTGGCGCTCACACTGGCAATACCTGGTGCGGTGAATGCGGCAGCCACAGTGGCGGTTCTTGACCAGATGGCCAAGCAAAAGCAAAAGGAACGTGAAGACCAGCTCGAAGCCGTGGAACGTGATGCTTTGGCACAGCCAGATGCATGGAAAGCGTATCTACAGGTGTCTGACGCAGTGCCTGCTGATGCTCCCATCATGCTGCAAAACCGCTACCGCAGCCTCGCCATTTCACTGGCACTGAAGGCTGCAATGGCCTGTTCCCCAGACGCCCTCAAGCTCCTCGGGCGTAACGACGTGATAGAGTTTCGCGTACTCCGATCATCGTTAGTCTCAGCCTGCAAAACAGCTAAATAAGTTTCGTGCCAGCTGCCCACTTCCAGATTCCAATCTTCGGCTGGCATTCTCTCAATCCTGTAACCCTCTGTCCTGCATTGTCCTGAAGAGGACAATGCAGGACAAAAAAAAACGGCAGGGTGACATCTCATCCCTGCCGTCAAAACTAATCGCTTAATTTTTCGGCGATTATAATGTATTGTTTTGTGATGTAAATCACATTTTAATTTAATGTGAAATTTTCCCTCCGCTTTATATCTCCCGTAAGAAATTACCCGCCGTGCCTTCACGCTAACCCGGCCGCTGCGGTCGCAAGGGTTCACGTTGTCTCCGTCCTCACCCGTTCGCGCCCTGCACGGTGCATTCAGCCCGTGAAGGGCTTGCGCTGCGGCTTCGGCGTCGCCCTGGCGTCCTCCGCTTTACGCCGTGTTTTTGTGGCGGCACGGCGCAAGAGGGTGCCGGATGCTGAGGACACAACCATGTTCAGACTGACCTGTATTGAACTCGATAACGGCGAGTTTGCCGTCTATATCAATCACCATTACCTGGGGAGTGAAGATGCCAGCGGAGAGCGACTTTCTCTGGGGGAGGTTCTGGAGCAGCTCTCCCAGCTGCCGGGCGTGGAATTACAGACCCTGCTGGAACCCGTACCGGAGTGCGATGACTGGTGCTGGAACGACATCGCCGATCGCGTCCTGCCGTCGCGTCCTGCATGTCGTGATGATGTGACGGTGGCAGGGCTCATCGCCAGGCTGAAGCAGTACCCACCGGATGCACTGTGTATGGGGACGTTCTGGCTGGAAGATGATTTTCTGTCGCTTGATGACAGTCTGTCGGAGGAAGAAATTGCAGAAGCCATGCGTATCTGCGACCACAGCCACGATGCAGGCATCGGTTTTAACTGGGACACGCTGCAGTTCGCTATCGACCACGTGAAGGGGCGCTGAAAAAAAGGACACCATCCGGGGAGGGGGTGTCCTGAAGCCATGCAATTCGTTACAGGTGAAAACCCTTAAGATGTTTTCGGCGCTGATAATCACATAATCACTTCGCACTTTCACCTGCCATATATCCGACTCAAAAAAAAGACGTCTCCGGTCGGGGACGTCCTGAAATCAAAGGCACACATGTCAGATAACGGCGCGAATCCATTATCAGTGTGCATTCTGCCATACACTCACGGACTCATCAGCTACCAGAACCGGTACCGAAGGATGTCGGTTCCCTCCGCCTTATTGCCGCCAGCCGGCGGCGTGTTCAACGCCGTGCCTTCACGCTAACCCGGCCGCTGCGGTCGCAAGGGTTCACTTGTCTCCGTCCTCACCCGTTCGCACCTTTCACGGTGCATTCAGCCCGTGAAAGGCTTGCGCTGCGGCTTGCGGCGTCGCCCCTGCGCCCTCCGCTTTTCGCCGGGTTTTTGTGGCGGCACGGCGCAAGAGGGTGCCGCATATCAGAGAGGAGTGTGTCTATGTCCCGTTTTATTCTGGGTGACTGCGTGCAGGTGATGTCCCGTTTTCCGGCGCGTGCCGTCGATTTTATTCTTACCGATCCACCGTATCTGGTTGGCTATAAGGACCGTACCGGTCGTACCCTGGCCGGGGACAACTCAGCAGAATGGCTCCAGCCCGCCTGTCATGAAATGTACCGCGTGCTGAAAAATGACAGCCTGATGGTGAGTTTCTATGCCTGGAACCGCGCGGATCTGTTTCTGAATGCGTGGAAAACGGCCGGTTTCCGGGTGGTTGGCCATATCGTCTTTGCCAAGAGCTACGCCTCAAAATCGACGTTCGTGGGTTACACCCATGAGAGTGCCTACCTGCTGGCAAAGGGAAGGCCGCAAACCCCGGACCGTCCCATCCCGGACGTGATCCCCTGGAAATACACGGGCAACCGACATCACCCGACGGAGAAGCCGGTGCAGAGCCTGCGGCCGCTGATTGAATCGCTCACGCGTCCGGGGGCTATTGTCCTTGACCCGTTCGCCGGCAGCGGCTCCACCTGCGTGGCCGCCGCCGAAGCCAGCCGCCGCTATATCGGGATCGAGATGCTTGAGCAGTACCACGCCGCCGGCGTTCGACGTCTGGCACAGGTTGAACGGGCAAGAAGGATGCCGGCGGCCAATGACGGCGCGTTTTACCCCGACTATCCGGAGGCGGCATGAACTACCCGGGCCTTGAAAACCTGCGCGCGGACGTGGCCGCGCTCAGCAATGCCATGTGTGACGTGCGGATGCTGCTGAACCGCCTCGAATCGCAGCACCGGCACGACGCGGCAACGCTTACCGAACGTATGGCTGCGCAGACTCTGCGCCGGATCAACACCCTGCTTCTTGAAGCCTACCGCGAAGCCCTGGTGCTGGACGAAACCTTTCAGGACTGACTGACCCTGCCGGGCTGATGCCCGGTCTGTAACCCCTTACAAGAGAGAACAAACGATGTACGGAACCCGCGAAGAACTTTGTGTACAGCTTGAAAACATGTTCACGTTTGACGAACCCCTGGTCCTGCTGGTCTGGACGGAAGAGGGGATTAGCGTGGCCTGCCGTGAAGCCCAGCCAGAACCGGACGGGGCTGAAATCCGGAATCTGATGAAGGCGATCGGCGAAATGAAAATGACGCAATACCGCCAGGAGGGGGTAAATAATCTGACTGTCAGCGATCTCCTGGCCCGTCAGCGGGAAGCGGCAAACCGTCAGGTGAGTGTTCCGGCGGTACTCCTGTCCCGCGTCCTGCGTAACTATGAATGTGAGCTGGAAAACCGGATCGGTATGGCCTGGGAAGCCGGGCGGCAGGAGCCTGAATCCGTCAGGAATGAGCTGAAGGACGTTCACGCCTTACAGGAGACGCTGGCCGCGTAAGGGAAAGAGCCGGGGTAACGCCCCGGCAACCGGTGGACATCCACAGCGAAAAGGATGTCAGTGCCTTCCGCTTCTATCCGCCGCTGCCCTCCGGGCCACGTCGGGACAATGAAACTCCCCTGAAGCTCCGTGCGGTGACGGCATGCGCCGTGACTTCACTGTAGCCCGGCCGCATCGGCCACAAGGGTTCGCTCACGCCTCCGTCCTCACCCGTTCGCACCCTTCACGGTGCATTCAGCCCGTGAAGGCTTTGCGCTGCGGCTTGCGGCGTCGCCCCTGTGTCCTCCGCTTTTCGCCGGTCTGTCGTGTCGTCACGGCGATGCCGGAACCGAGAATATGTTAACCGTGGAGGATCTATGAACCAGACCGTGACCTGTGATGCTGTTCGTCTTGAGGGTGCGCAGCGCCTGACTTTCCTGCCTGATTTGTTTGGCGGCGATTTTATGACGTCCGAGGCATCCGTGTACGCCTATGCCCAGCGTTACTGCCCTGAGTATCAGGGGGGATTCTGGCAGTTTTACCGGCTGCCGGAAGGTGGCGGATATATGGCGCCTGACGTGGAGAGCCTGACCCTGTGCAATCCGGACAACTGGTTTGAGCAGACTGTCAGCGGGGAAGTGGCGGGGATCATTCTCACGGCGCTGGTACTGAATCACCGGAGCTGGCACCACAGCAACCATGACCATGAAGAGCTGTGCCGCCACTTCTGCCGTCGCTATGAGCAGCTTATGGCATTTGCTGACACCCATCCGGAAAGCGCCACCATCTGGCGTGCCCTTGACTGACTGACCACGGGCGGCGATGCCGCCCGATAAAAGGAGAAAAACATGATTGGTACAGCAAGAGAAATTGCCCTTGAAATGTTCAGACATTCCGACCTCGATGGCGAGAAATACGTTTTCGCCTGCTGGAATCGAAATGACATTCGTTGCGTCTGCCTTGACTGGGATTTAACCGATGAGGAACTGGATGAAGTCCTGCGTCGGCTAAGTTCATGCCTTGAAAGTGGCGCGGATATCGGCCAGATACGGGCGATTGTCGAAACCATGCTCGATGAGCGACGCGAGAAGCGAACCGTGACTATTCCCGCGAAATCGCTGGCCTTAGTCATGCAGCTTGCAGGACGGGAGATGCAACGTATCGCAGTATGCGCGGAGGATGGCGGCGGATCGGCAGAAGAAACCCTGAAAGAAGAAAACGACGTCATGATGCGCCTGCGCGCTGCGCTCGAGGCCTGACAGAAAAGCCGGAGGCATTGCCTCCGGAAACAGAACAAAAGGAGAACACCATGCAACTGTCACCGGAAACCCGCAGCATCCTGCGCCAGTATAAAACGCTCATCAACGAGCGACGTCGCGAATCAGGACTCAGCCCCGTAACCACAGCGAAAGTGCTGGATGAGATCTGCGAATCGGCTACCCGCCAGTGCGCCGTCTATCTTTGCGGCCACTTCATTCTCCAGGGCGGTCAGGGGGATGGAAAGTAAATAATCCGGGCGGGGCATAGGCGCCGCCTGTTCGCGCGCGAAAACCCTGTCATCCCTTCGGGCTGACGGGGCGGCAAGGCCAGCGCCTGCGGCGCTGCCCCCTCCCGCCCGGATGTAAGCCCGGAGAGATGCAGATGAAAGGCATTGTGAGGGCAAATTGTCACGGATACGGTCCTGCGTGGCGTGGCGTGGCGTGGCGTGGCGTGGTGCAGCTGCCGGCTCTGAAACCCGATCAGCAAATCCTCTGAAAGCACCTGAATCCCACTTCTGGCCCCCTTCGGCTCCCGGCCAGCGCTGCTGTCCGGTCGTCGAGCCCCACTCCGCCAGGGCGGCCGCTGACGCACCCGCCGGGCTCCGCCGAACCCCGTCGGG
>SKEY01002865.1_pt1 | contig 16805 bp, 18 predicted proteins | sample 4843871 | NCBI WGS metagenome assembly SKEY01 (sample SAMN11008797, study PRJNA524170) | human gut metagenome | biome: Human fecal sample; material: Feces; isolation source: fecal sample from pouch patient p36 | host: Homo sapiens | place: Israel: Tel-Aviv | collected 2016-12-04 | reverse complement strand
CCCCTGCCTCGTCAAATCCAATTTTCCCCCTTACTCCTCCCTCATCCTATACCCAACCCCAATCTCCGTAAAAATATACTTTGGCTCGGCTGGGTTCTCTTCCAGTTTCCTGCGTATATGCGCCATGTTCACGCGGAGTATCTGGTTATCGCTGTCCGCAAATGGCCCCCATATCTTGGAAATGATGGTTTCATAGGTCAGCACCCTGCCTGCGTTCTGGGCCAGCAGGGATACCAGCTTGTATTCAATCTGCGTCAGATGCACTTCCTGGTCGTTCACCTTGACAAGACGGCGCTCGAAGTCAATCAGCAGGCCGCCCACGTCGTATTTGGAGTTTTCGCTGACATTGCGCTGGCTGTGGCGCAGGGCCGTGCGGATGCGGGCCAGAAGCTCCGCTGTGCCGAACGGCTTGGTAAGGTAATCGTCAGCGCCCATGTCCAGGGCAGCCACCTTGCTGCGCTCCATGGTCCTGGCGGAAATCACGATGATGGGCACAGAGCTGTAGGCCCTGACCTCCTGTATGATCTCCAGGCCGTCCATGTCGGGAAGGCCCAGGTCCAGCAGGACCACATCCGGTTTGTGGGTGTTGATCAGTTTCAGTCCATCCGTACCCGTATATGCACAGGTCACCTGATAGTTCTGCGGGGTCAGGACTGTTTCTATGAAATTGCAGATGTTCTTTTCGTCCTCAATGATGATAATACTGGCTCTTGTGTTCATAAGCTAATATTCCCTCCAATCTGGTAAGGTAAAAGTAAATAGGGCGCCTTTTTCGTAATTGCTGGCCTCTATGTGGCCGCCGTGGGCATTTATGATGGTTTTACAGAGCGTAAGGCCGATTCCCATCCCCTTGTGGCTGTCACCGGTCTGGTTGCCGGAGACGCCTCCGCCGTCAAACAGGGTGTCTAACAGTTCCGGCCGGATGCCGTTGCCATAGTCACGGATGGTGATGGACGCATAGGGACCGTCCGCTGCCGCCAGCAGGTCAATGGGTCCATGGCTTCCGGAATGGAAGTATGCATTTTCCAGAAGATTGTTGATGACCTGCTCGATGAGGGTGGGGTCCATGGGGACCATGATAAAGCTTTCCGGTATGGAGACGTGGACGTGGACATCCGGAAACCGTTTGCGGAACCGCTCCACGGCTGAGGAAATGACCTCCTCCAGGGATTCCTCTGTCTTAATTACAGTGGCCACGCCGCGCTCGTCCTGGATCCTGGTAACGGACAGCAGGTTCTCCACCATGGTGAGAAGCCACTGGGCATCTTCTTCTATGTTCTGTACCAGCTTACGCTTTTCTTCGGCGGTCATGGAACCTTCCTGGTTCAGATAGGTGGAACTGGAACCGATGATCGTGGTAAGCGGGGTGCGCAGGTCATGGGACATGGCGCGCATGAGGTTGGCCTTCATGGTCTCCTTTTCCGCATTCAGCAGCATACGGTCCTTTTCCTGGAGCTGTACGTTCTGCTTGGTAATCATGATGCATATACTGCTGGCAAGGCAGGAAATCAGCATCATGCCCACAAATGTAATCGGATATCCTGACATGGTAAAATTAAGGGTCATATAAGGATAGGTAAATGCAAAATTCACCCAGAAGACCCCGAACAGCGATGCAAGTATGCCGGCTCCGTAACAGCTTGTTGCACGGGCAATCAGGATGATGGCCAGGGTGTAAATGATGGAAATATTGGTTACATTTGTGCTGAAATAAAAAAACACGGTAGAGACTAAAGTGGCTGCGGCCATATACTCTATGGTAATAGGAAGATTCCTAACCAGGTTCATGACAGCAGCCTTCAGGTCACTCTTTTCCTTATGGAAGATTTTCATTGCACACTCCCCTGCAAACTGCGGTTCCTTTTAAAGTAGGCGTTACAGATAACCCCCTACATTATAACCTATGGGTATGGCAAGTTCAACGGAAAATAGATTTTTTGCGCCGGCTTCTTCTGGTTTTGCGTGTGGATGGGGATGATACCCTGCGCTCAGCCAGAAGCCGGTCAAACTCAGAGGAGGAATAGCCGATGTCCTCCAGACGCTCAAGCCTCCGCTGCCGCCGTAACAGAAGGTCGGCCTCTTCCTTGCGCTTTACATGTATTTTCACGGCGGCCACGATTGCTATGATGACGCACAGGGAAAAGACGATTCCCAGTATGGTCAGCGTGTTGGCTGGTATGCGTATACTGGAGGCAGTGCCTTCCTTGGTGGTGATGTCCTGGCGTGTGGGCGCTGCCGGGGCCTGGTCCCGGGAGGCCGGATTGGCAGCCGGGGAAGGATTACCAGCCCCGTCCTGTGACGGCGTGTGGGCGCCGTCCGGAACCGGTCCGCCAATCCCGCCTGCGTCCGCCGGTGTGGCGGTCCGGGCATCAGACCTGATTCCGGCGGAACAGAGGTATACGAAGCCAACAGGGCGTTCATTGTAAGTATAGCGGATGCAGGCCACTGCGTCCGAAGGACTCTGGCTGTCCAGGTCATAGGTGAGGGTGGACTTAACATCCGCAAAATCCCCGGATTTGGGAATCACCACCCGCCCGTTCTTGTCCAGTTCCAGGGAAATGCTGTCCCGGGCCGTCATGCCCGCGATGGTCATGTCATTTTCCACGGACCTGTACTGGGTCTCATAGTCCACTGCCTTTAAAGACTGGAAGTTGCGGAAGGCGAAGTCAAACATGGCCTTTGTGTCAGAATAGTGTGACTGGTGTCCGTTAAGGACCACTGCAATCAGCGTCATACCGTCTTTTTTGGCGCAGGTCACAAGGGTGTTGCCGGCCAGGGACGTATAGCCTGTCTTGCCTGCGAATGCGCCTGGATAGTAGACGGATTCATTCTTGTTAAGCATCTTGTGGTGGTTGGCCACGTACCCGCCATCCGGCGTCCGCTTGGTGGGGGCCAGTTTATAGCTGCGGGTGCCGTTGATGGCCAGGAATTCAGGATTCTTGATGGCCTCCCTGGCAATCAGGGCCATGTCATGGGCCGTGGTATAATGGTTTTCATCATTAAGGCCGCTGGGGTTGGCAAAATGGCTTCCGGTACAGCCAAGACTTGCCGCCTTTTCGTTCATCAGCTTTGCAAATTCCTCCCGGGAGCCGCTTACATGGCAGGCCAGGGCATTGGCGCTTTCATTGGCAGAAGCCAGCATGAGGGCGTAGAGACAGTCCCGGACCGTCAGCACGTCGCCTTCGTCAATGCCCGCGCTGCTGCTGCCGGCTTCTACGTTATACACGTCATCGTGGGAAAAAGATACCATTTCATCCAAGTCACATCGTTCCAGCACAATCAAGGCAGTCAGTATCTTGGTGATACTGGCCGGATAATACTGCTGGTCCATATTCTTTCCGTATAGTACGGTTCCCGTGTCCGCGTCCATGACAATACCGCCGTCCGCCTGAATGGAAACATCGGAGGGCCACTCCGGCGCAGCCAGCGCACGTATGGTAAAAACACCCATGGACAGACAGAGACAGAGGAACAGTGAGAATAATCGCTTCATCCAACAATCTCCAATCATATAAATAGCCTATTGTACAGTATAAAAGATTTCTGGATTTAAGTAAAGGCTGGATGGGGATTAAGCGGCTTTTTTCTGGTTTTTTATGGTAAGGAACAGGCATATACCGAAGAGGATCAGGGATAATGAGCCGAAGAGAAGGGCAATACGGGCGGCCGTGTCCATGAAAAATCCTTCCGGGACAATGTTGATCAGCATATCCGTGGACGGGTCTAAGATCCACAGGTCATTAGTAAAGAAAATATGGTGGAACATGATGAAATACCTGGAAAAGTCCGTGGATATGATAAGCCCCAGGGCCGTTATAAGGCCAAAGAACAGGCCTGTGCCCATGCAGAGGGAAGGAGGCAGGACCTTCCTCATCCGCGCCTTTGTGGCTGCCATGAATGCCAGGAGCAGGACCGTGAGTACGAGGCAGACCGTGCGGATGGACATGGCCTTCAGGAAAAGCACCTGCACGTCTTCCATATGGGCGATTTCCCGCTCATTGAAGAACTCCCGCTGCTGTCCGCCCATGGTGGTTTCCACGTGCAGGTCTTCCCGGTCCCCGCGCAGGTAATCCATCATCTCGTCCGTCACATGGAGAAGGTCGTCCATGGTCATGGCCGGAAGGCTGTCCAGCACGTTGTATTTGGTGTATTCTTTTTCAAAATATCCAGGTGTCCAGTAGACCACTGCCTCCACAGAAGTGATGAACAGGACAATCATGATGCAGAATGCGGCCGCAATCCCGGCAAGTCTGTGTAAATATTTCATAAGGCCTCCTAATTAAAATAAAATTTGTCTGTGACAGGAAAACTTGTCCGTAACAAAGAAAAGCCCGACCCCGCAGCTTCATGTATCTGCAAAGTCAGACCTTTTAGTGCGCCTTCAGGGACTCGAACCCTGGACAAATAGATTAAGAGTCTACTGCTCTACCAACTGAGCTAAAGGCGCATGCCCGTGTTTTCATTCAACCCTTGCGGGTGACACGAACGACATTATATCTCTTTGAAAGTTAAATGTCAACCATTTTCGCCAAAAAAATTATTTTTCTTTTTTCTTTGCTTTGGAACCAGGACCAATGATTTTATTCACTTCCTTAAAGGAACGGCTCAGGCGGAGCGCCTGCTTGTTTAAATCTGTTTTGTCACTGGTTGCCTGTAACAGCTTTTTTGTGATTCCTGGTGGCAATGCCATATAAACCGCCTCCGGCAGAAGGTTCTGTTAGTAACAGTATATGACGCGTCCTGTCAGTTGGTGCAGACACCGCGTCACCGGGCCTGTCTGGACATGCATCCCCCGGCGCTCCCTAAGGCTGGGGTTTTGAGGCAATCAGTTTGCAGATGGGTTTGCCCTCTCCTGCGAATTTCATTTCATATTCAGTCATCACGTTGCCTTCAGCCATGGGGCTGCCGTGCAGGTCAAATGTATGGGCCAGGATGTTCCAGCCTGAGGCGGGAATGGATTCCAGGGAATATTCAAACAATTCCCGGTTGTCCGTTTTAAACTCCACGGTGCCGCCGGGGGCCAGGATCCTGCCGTACACGCCCATGAAGGCAGGGGAAGTCAGCCTGCGCTTGGCATGGCGGTCCTTGGGCCAGGGATCTGAGAAGTTCAGGTAGATGCGGCTGACCTCGCCGGGGGCAAAAATGTCGGGCAGGGTTTTGGCATCGATGCACATGAAGTAGATATTGTCAAGCTCCAGCTGTGAACGCTTTTCCAATCCTCTTAAGAGTACGCTGGAATAGCGTTCTATGCCTATATAATTGATATCGGGATGGGTCTGTGCCAGCTCCATGATGAAGCGTCCTTTTCCCATCCCCACCTCTATCTCGATGGGATTGCTGTTGCAGAAGACCTGGTTCCAGTTCCCGCGCCTTGTCTCCGGCTCCTGGATTACATAGGGACTGGATGCAATGGACTCTTCTGCACCGCGGATATGGCGTAATCGCATGTTATTTTTCCTTTCTTTCCAAAACAGTACTATTATTGAGTAACCGCAGGCCTTATTTTATCATTGGAAGTGCCTATTTGCAACAAAATTTACTTTTTTCTTATTTTTCTGATTTTTTATAATTAATAGTGCAAAATTGCCAAAAATCGATTATACTATACATAATAGGCGGATATCTGCGATACTAAGGAGGAAGGCTATGTCGAATATGGAGCGGACGACCAGCTGGCAGCAGATTCAACTGGGCGTGAAAGAGGCAGAACGTTTAATTGTACGAAAAGAATATAATCTTGTGATGGTTAAGGCAAGGCAGGTCCTGGAGTATATGGTGCGGTGCATGGCGGAACGCGCGTGCCTGGTGGAAGGGGATCTGTCGGATACCATTGACCAGCTCTATGAGGGCCAGTGGATTAATAAGGCAACCAAGGATAATTACCATACCATCCGTATCCTGGGCAACAAGGCTGTCCATGAAGGGGATGATGCCGCGTATGATGCCAATCAGGCATACCAGCTGCTGACCCAGGAGGTCTATGTGTTTGCCAACGAGTTTTCGGGGGGGCGGTCATCCAGGCCGTCACAGGCATCCAGGGGAGGTTCTTCCCGCCAGCCGGTGAGGACATCCGGTTCCGGGGGCCGGTCAGGTTCCGGTTCAAGGGGCGGACAGGGCGGAGGCAGAAGCCAGGGACGTCCTTCCGGTTCAGGTGGTTCCCGCCAGGGAGCGCCCAGGAAGAAAAAACGCAGACGGGTGTCCCCCGTATATTATATCTGGAGACTTCTGATTCCCGTGCTTGCGGTGGTGCTGCTGATTGTTGTCATACAGACCTTGGGGTCCAAGGGAGGCAAGGATAAGGATAAGACCACCACGGCGCCTACCGTTACCACGGCTGCCACTGAACCTGCGCCCACGCCGCCGCCGGAACCCGAGACTGAACCGGAGACAGAGCCGCCGGCAGTGGTTTACCGGATTAAGGGCAACAGCGTGAATGTCCGCAAGGAGCCGTCCACGGACAGCCGTATCCTGGTCCAGCTTACCAACGGTTATGAGGTGGATTATGTTAAGCGCTACAGCAATGACTGGGATGTGATTAACTACGAGGGACAGGAAGCGTATGTGTCCAGCAGGTTCCTGGAAAAAGTGGAGCCGGTCGCCGAAACCGAGGTGGCGCCAACTGAGGGCGGGGAGACAGGCGGACAGTAGGGGCCGGACAGGAGCCGGACGGGACTGTCAGAAGCTGGAAATGTCCCATAATATGGAATTTGTAGAAGTTGTATAGGAAATATTGGAATATATGTTGGTAAAAAGAGGAAGGATAAAAAATATCCTTTCTCTTTTTGGCATTTTGCCATAAGGAAATTGTTAAAATTTTATTCTAATTCTAAAAAACCTCTGGTTTTTTTCGAAAAAAGTAGTATCATGAAGTGATATGAATTTATAAAGGAGGAGCTCTATGGATACTGTAATCAACAAGTTATGGGAGATAGAGGAAGCAGCCGGTGCGATTGCGGACGAGGCCAATGTGCGCAAGAAAGCATTTGCCAAAGAGATGGAAGACAAGACTGCCTCTTTTGATGCCGGCCTTGAACAGGAAACAGCCCACAGGATTGCTGATATCGGGCATAAGATGGAAGCAGATATGGAAGCCATGCTTGCCCGGCAGAAATCGGATTTTGAGACACTTCTTAAACAGTTGGAAGATAATTATAACCGTTATCACACAGCGTATGCAGATGCCCTGTTCCAGAAGATGATAAAGGAGTGAGCGTATGGGCAGCCTGATTACCTACAGCGGCATTGCGACCAAGGTGAAAGCCATGGAGCGTTGGCGCATTAAGGATGAACAGTTTGAAGAGATGGCCGCGTTGGAAAGCGTGCCTGAAGCAGTGGATTACCTGCGCCGCTTCCTGCCTTACAGGGAGATATTCGAAGATGTGGAGGAAAAGGACATGCACAGGGGCAGCATTGAGCAGCGCCTGAACCTTTCACAGTACAGGGATTTTGCAAAGCTGTATAAGTTCGCAAACCTGAAGCAGAGACGTTTCCTGGACCTGTATTTCATGCACTATGAGATAAGCATCATAAAGACCTGTTTAAGGAACGCGGTGGGACACAGGGAACAGCGCCAGGACCTGTCCATGTTTAAGGACTTTTTCGAGCGCCATTCCAGCATTGACCTGATTCTTCTGTCCCAGTCCGGTTCAATGGCGGAGTTTGTGGGCAACCTGAAAGGGTCGCCGTATTACGGTCCGTTAAATCTCATGCTTGAGAACGGCAAGGCCAGCCTGCCGGCCTGTGAGACGGCCCTGGATATGCTATATTTCAGGACCATGTGGAAGATAAAGGATAAGTATCTGTCCAAGGAGGAGCGCAGGATCCTGTCCCAGTGCTTTGGGACCAGGATGGATATGCTGAACCTTGAGTGGCTGTGCCGCTCCAAGAAGTTTTACCAGCTTTCCCCGGGAGAGATATATGCCATGCTGATTCCCATACAGCTTCATCTGACCAAGGCGGAAATCAATAAGATGGCTGAGGCCGAGAACCTTTCTCAGCTCTATGAGCTGATACGGGGAAGCTGGTATGGGAAGCTGGATGTCATCCGCCAGTCAGAGGAACCGGATCTGGACCATCTGACGTTTGAGATTATTGACAGGATTTACCAGATGACCAGAAGAAAAGACCCATACTCCATCGCCATACTCAACTCCTATCTTTACTTCAAGGAGAGGGAGATTGCACATATCATCAATACCATTGAGAAGATACGGTATGGCCTGGCGGCAAATTGACTAAAGGGGGTTAAGATGTGATTGAGAAAATGAAATTCCTGAGTATTACCGGTCCCAAGGCAGATATTGACCGGGTGGTGTACACCTATCTTTCCAGATATGAGATCCACCTGGAGAACGCCTTGTCGGAGCTCAAGACGGTTAAGGACCTGCGGCCCTATATTGAGTCCAATCCTTATAAGGAGGAGCTTGCAAAGGCGGGCGAGCTGGTGGAAAGCTACCATGAGCTGCTGCCTGAACACACGGACCGGAAGCTTAAACTGGAGGAGGCGGTGGACCTGATCCACGCCCTGGACAGCGAGCTTAAGGAGCTGACCGATAAAAAAAGCGGGCTTGTGGGACTGAGGGATGAACTGCAGGCATCCAGGGACAAGGTGGCTCCGTTTAACGGGCTTAATTATGATGTGAAGAAGATACTTGGATTCCGGTTCATGAAGTTCCGGTTCGGCCGCATTTCCAGGGAATATTATGAAAAATTCTACGCCTATGTGTATGACAGCATTGACACCGTGATGTTTAAGTGTGAGGAAAATGACGAGTATGTGTGGGTGGTCTACTTCGTGCCTGAAAAGCTGGCTGATAAGATAGACGCCATCTATGCATCCATGCATTTTGAGCGCTGTTATCTTCCGGATGAATATGAGGGCACGCCGGTGGAGGCCGGACATATCCTGGACGACCGTATCAGCGCCTTCCAGAAGGAGATTGACGGGATTGACAAGGAAATCGTGGAGGCCATCAGCAGCAGGAAGGATGAGCTGGTTGCCGCCTATTTCACGGTGCGGACATTTTCCACTAATTTCGATGTGCGCAAGATGGCGGCGGTTACCAAGCATGACCGCCATAACTTCTATATCCTGTGCGGGTGGATGACCCAGAAGGATGCGGCGGCCTTCCAGAAGGAGATTGAACGGGATGATGATACGTTCTGTATCATTGAGGATGACCATAATAATATCATGAGCAATCCTCCTACCAAGATGAAGAATCCCGGGCTGTTCAAGCCATTTGAGATGTATGTGGAGATGTACGGGCTTCCGTCCTATAATGAACTGGATCCCACCATCCTGATCGGCATCACCTACTCCATCCTGTTCGGGTTCATGTTCGGGGATGCGGGACAGGGATTGTGCCTGCTTATCGGGGGATACCTGCTGTACCGTTTCAGGAAGGTGCGCCTGGCAGGTATCATTTCCTGCTGCGGTGTGTTCTCCACCATATTCGGTTTCCTGTTTGGCAGTGTCTTCGGGTTCGAGGATATCATCGACGCTGTCTGGCTCAGGCCCCAGGAAGCCATGGTGAACCTTCCCTTCATCGGCAAGCTGAACACCGTGTTCGTGGTGGCTGTGGCCATCGGTATGGGAATCATCCTGATGTGTATGGTGCTTAACATCATCAACAGCGTCCGTTCCCATGATATGGAGAAGATTTACTTTGATACCAACGGTGTGGCCGGGTTTGTGTTTTATCTTGCCCTGACCGTTGTGCTGGTCCTTTATATGACGGGCAATGCGCTTCCTGCCACGTTCATACTGGTTGTCATGTTTTTGATACCGCTGATCATCATGTTCTTCAAGGAACCTCTTACGGCCATTGTGGAGAAGAAGTCGGAACGGATAGAGGGCGGTATGGGTATGTTCATTACCCAGGGGATATTTGAACTGTTTGAAGTGCTTTTAAGCTATTTTTCCAACACACTTTCCTTTGTCCGTGTGGGCGCATTTGCAGTGAGCCACGCCGCCATGATGCAGGTGGTGCTGATGCTTGCAGGCGCGGAGGCAGGAGGAAGCACCAACTGGGCCGTGGTCATCGGCGGCAACCTGTTTGTGTGCGGCATGGAGGGCCTGATTGTAGGGATTCAGGTACTCCGTCTGGAATATTATGAGCTGTTCAGCCGGTTCTACCGCGGCAGCGGCCGGGCCTTTGAACCATATGGAAAAGCTGCCGGAGAGCAGTAAACATAAAAAATACTGCCGGACACTGGCGTCTGCCAGAGGGACCGGGGATTAAAAAGGAGAAATGAGATATGAGTTTATTAGTTAAGATTACACTGAGTGCAGCACTGATTTTGAGCATCGCAGTACCATTTGGGGCATTTGCAGCAGGGGAAAAGACAAAGGGACGCTATAAGACGGCGCTGGCAGCCAATATGTTCCTGTTCTTTGGCACCATGGTCTTTGCAGCGGTTGTCATGTTTTCCGGCAATGCCCAGGCGGCAGAGGCAGGGGCCCAGGCAGCAGGATCCTCCGCGGCAGGCATGGGATATCTTTCAGCCGCCCTTTCAACCGGGCTTTCCTGCCTGGGCGGCGGCATCGCGGTATCCGCTGCTGCCAGCGCTGCCCTTGGGGCAATCAGTGAGGACAGCTCCATTCTTGGTAAATCATTAATCTTCGTAGGTCTTGCCGAAGGTGTGTGTCTGTATGGCCTGATCATTTCCTTTATGATCCTGGGCAAGCTGTAAGTCTATGAAGATGTACCTTATCAGCGACAATGTGGACACCCTGACCGGGATGCGCCTGGCAGGTGTGGAGGGCGCTGTGGTCCATGAGAGGGAAGAGCTTAAGAATGAGCTGGATAAGGTTTTGGCCGATAAATCCATTGGCATCATCCTGCTGACAGAGAAGTTCGGCAGGGAGTTCCCGGAGATAATCGATGACGTGAAGCTGGAGCGGAAACTCCCGCTGATCATCGAGATACCGGACCGCCATGGAACCGGCCGCAAGCCGGACTTTATCACCTCCTATGTGAACGAGGCCATTGGACTGAAACTGTAAGCAGGGTTCAGACATATCTGAACGGACAAGAATAGAGAAAGCAGGTGAGGCAGCTTGACAACAGAGGAGAAGCTGAAGCATTTCCAGGATATCTGTATGGAGGATGCCAGGGAGCGCAGCGCCAGGATGCTGGACGATTATATGAACGCCCTGGAGAGCGCCTATGAGGAGCATACCGCTGACGCAAGACGGCGGGCCGACATGCAGGTGGAGGCAGAAACAGAGAAGCTGGAACGTGAGATCAATAAACGGCTTTCCATCGGACAGCTGGACCTTAAGAGGGAATTCAGCCGCAGGCAGGAGGAACTTAAGGATAAGCTGTTTGTGGAGCTTAGGGATAAGCTGGCTAATTTCATGGAGACTCAGGAATACCAGCGCCTTCTGGACCGCCAGGTGAAGGCGGTAAAGGAGTTTGCGGGAAACGAGGAGCTGATTGTGTATATGGATCCGTCTGATGTGGATAAGGTGCAGAGGATTGCCCTGCATCACAACGCATCCATCAAAATCAGCGAATATTCCTTTGACGGCGGTACCAGGGCCGTGATCCCGGGTAAACATATACTGATTGACAATTCATTTGAGACTAAGTTAAATGAAGCGCGTCATGAGTTCAAATTCGATTTAGGAGGTAAGTAAAGTGGCTAAGACAGGTGTGATACACGGCATTAATGGTCCTGTCGTTTCCTTGCTGGGCGATCCGGGATTCCAGATGAATGAAATGGTTTATGTGGGAGCGGAGAACCTGGTGGGCGAGGTCATCGGACTTACTTCAGAAAAAACAACGGTTCAGGTGTATGAGGAAACCAGCGGCATCAAACCGGGAGAAACCGTGACCGGTACGGGCGCGCCCGTGTCCGTTACACTGGCCCCCGGAATCCTGAGCAATATTTTTGACGGTATTGAAAGGCCCTTAAGCGAGATTGCCAAGGGCAGCGGATATTATATCAGCCGCGGTATCTCCGTGGACAGCCTGGATACTTCCAAGAAGTGGGAGACACACATGGTGGTAAAGAAGGGCGACCGCCTGATGCCTGGGACCATTATCGCCGAGGTGCCTGAGACAAGGGCCATTACCCATAAGGTGATGGTGCCGCCGGATGTGGAGGGCTATGTCCTTGAGGTCATGCCGGACGGACAGTATACCATTGAGGAGACGCTGCTCACCGTACAGCTGATGGACGGAACGGAGAAAAAGCTTACCATGACCCAGAAGTGGCCCATCCGTATCCCAAGGCCGTCCGCCAAGCGTTTCCCTGCCGTAAAGCCGCTGATTACGGGACAGCGTATCCTGGACACCATGTTCCCGCTGGCAAAAGGCGGAACGGCTGCCATTCCGGGCGGTTTCGGCACGGGCAAGACCATGACCCAGCACCAGGTTGCCAAGTGGTCGGACGCGGATGTGATCATCTACATCGGCTGCGGGGAGCGCGGCAACGAGATGACCCAGGTGCTGGAGGAGTTCTCGGAGCTGATCGATCCCAAGACAGGCAATCCCCTGATGGACAGGACCACGCTGATTGCCAATACATCCAACATGCCCGTGGCTGCCCGTGAGGCTAGCCTGTATTCCGGCCTGACCCTGGCGGAATACTACAGGGACATGGGATATCATGTGGCCATCATGGCAGACTCTACTTCCAGGTGGGCGGAGGCGCTGCGTGAGCTTTCGGGCCGTCTGGAGGAAATGCCGGCAGAGGAAGGTTTCCCGGCATATCTGGCGTCCCGTCTGTCCGCGTTCTATGAGAGGGCGGGCATGATGCAGAACTTAAACGGAACCGAAGGCTCCGTGACCATCATCGGCGCTGTTTCACCACAGGGCGGTGACTTCTCAGAGCCTGTGACCATGAACACCAAGCGTTTCGTGCGCTGTTTCTGGGGACTGGATAAATCCCTGGCCTATGCCAGACATTTCCCGGCCATCCACTGGCTGACCAGCTATTCCGAGTACATCAATGACCTGGCGTCCTGGTACATGGACAATGTGGATAAGAAGTTTGTGGATTACCGCAACCGCCTGATGGCGCTTCTGACCCAGGAGAGCAGCCTGATGGAGATTGTAAAGCTGATTGGGGCGGACGTGCTGCCGGACGACCAGAAGCTGGTGCTTGAGATTGCAAGGGTAATCCGCCTGGGCTTCCTGCAGCAGAACGCGTTCCATAAGGAAGACACGTCCGTGCCCCTGATTAAGCAGTTCAAAATGATGGAAATCATCCTGTACCTGAACAAGAAGTGCAGGGCGCTGATTTCCATGGGCATGCCTGTTTCCGTGTTAAAGGAAGAGAATATTTTTGATAAGATCATATCCATTAAGTATGATGTCCCCAACGACCGCCTGGATATGTTTGACGATTATAAACAGCAGATTGACGCGTTCTATGACAGGGTAATGGAGAGGAACGCGTAAAGGAGGACGGACATATGGCAATTGAATATTTAGGTTTAAGTGAAATCAATGGCCCGCTGGTCGTCCTTGAGGGCGTTCAGAATGCGGCTTTCGATGAAATCGTGGAGATGACGGTAAACGGCAGTACCCACAAGATTGGACGTATCATTGAGATTTACGGGGACAAGGCAATCATCCAGGTCTTTGAGGGCACCGAGGGCATGGCCCTGCGCAACACCCATACAAGGCTGACCGGACATCCCATGGAGATTGAAGTTTCCGAGGAAATGCTGGGTCGTACCTTTAACGGTATCGGGCAGCCCATTGACGGATTGGGCGACATCATATCCGATGTGAAGCTGGATATCAACGGAAAACCTTTAAACCCGGTTACACGTGAGTATCCCAGGAACTATATCCGCACGGGCATCTCCGCCATTGACGGGCTTACAACGCTTATAAGGGGACAGAAGCTGCCCATATTCTCAGGCAACGGACTGCCCCATGACCAGCTGGCTGCCCAGATTGTGCAGCAGGCATCCCTGGGGGATAATTCAGATGAGAAGTTTGCCATTGTGTTCGGGGCCATGGGCGTTAAGTATGACGTGGCTGATTTCTTCCGCCGCACCTTTGAGGAGAGCGGCGTGTCCGAGCATGTGGCCATGTTCATCAACCTGGCCAATGACCCGGTGGTGGAGCGTTTAATCACGCCCAAGATTGCCCTGACGCTGGCGGAGTACCTTGCCTTTGAAAAGGGTATGCATATACTGGTCATACTGACCGACATGACAAGCTATGCAGAGGCGCTGCGTGAGGTTTCATCATCCAAGGGTGAGATTCCTTCCAGGAAGGGATTCCCGGGGTATCTGTACAGTGACCTGGCCTCCCTTTATGAGAGGGCTGGGATTGTGGCGGGACGGCCGGGATCTGTTACCCAGATTCCAATCCTTACCATGCCCAATGACGATATCACCCATCCCATCCCTGACCTGACCGGATACATCACGGAGGGGCAGATCGTACTGGACCGCCAGTTAAACGGGCAGTCCATCTATCCGCCCATCAATGTGCTGCCCTCCCTGTCGCGTCTGATGAAGGACGGTATCGGCGAGGGGTATACAAGGGCCGACCATCAGGACGTGGCCAACCAGCTGTTCTCCTGCTATGCAAAGGTGGGGGACGCCAGGGCCCTTGCATCGGTTATCGGCGAGGATGAATTGTCTCCCACGGACAAGAAGTATCTTGTGTTCGGCAGGGAGTTTGAAGAGAATTTCGTGGGCCAGGAGCGCCATGAGAACAGGACCATACTGGAGACACTGGACATTGGCTGGAAGCTCCTTGGCATGCTGCCCAGGGAAGAGCTTGACCGTATTGACACTAAGATACTTGACCAGTTTTATAAGCCAGAGGAAGAATGACATGGCAGCGTAAGGAGTGATGTAAATGGATCCAAATACATTTCCCACAAAAGGTAATCTGATTGCGGCCAAGAACTCACTGAACCTGGCAAACATGGGCTATGGGCTTATGGATAAGAAGAGGAATATCCTTATCCGTGAGCTTATGGGCCTGATTGACGAGGCAAAGGGCATCCAGTCCGAAATTGATTCCACGTTCCGGGCCGCCTATGCCGCGCTGCAGAAGGCCAACATCGAGCTGGGAATCAACTATGTCCAGGAAATCGGCGCATCCGTGCCGGTGGATGACAGGGTGAAGATTAAGGCCAGGAGCATCATGGGAACGGAAATCCCGCTGGTGCAGCATGAGGTGAAGCCTCTGGCCCTGACTTACGGGTTTTATAACACCACCGAGTCCCTGGACGAGGCCAGATACCATTTTGAAAAGGTGAAGGAACTGACCATCAAGCTGTCCATGGTGGAAAATTCCGCTTACCGCCTGGCTAACTCCATTAAGAAGACACAGAAAAGGGCCAATGCCCTTAAGAATATCACCATTCCCCACTATACCAATCTGAGCAAATCCATCTCGGATGCGCTGGAAGAGAAGGAGAGGGAGGAATTTACGAGGCTTAAGGTGATTAAGCGGATGAAGCAGAAAGGATGAATTTAATCCAAACAAAAGGACAGAAGATTGCCCTCAATCATCAATCTTCTGTCCTTTATGACATTTCCATGAAATCACATCTCCATAGCTTTCAAAAAGAAATCCTCACTACCAAAATTTCCAGATTTCAATATAAGCTGCAAATACCTATTTTCTTCAGGAATTAAAACAGGAACCCCAGGGCAGATTTCCTGTCCAATATAAAAAGAGGAATACCCTAATCCTGTAGTAACAGCTCCAGAGGTTTCTCCACCAGCAACAATGATCTTATGATAGTTATGATCCTTTGCATAAACAGCAATAAAAGACAGAATAGATTCTATTTTCTTAGCTGCTGTATAAAATGCAGGGGATTTTTTTTTCTGTTTTAAAATCTTTCAACACAGCATCACTATATATTAACAATGGACTTTTCTGCGCATCAATAAGTGATGTAATGTAAGTTAGATCATAGTAGTCGAGAAGGAAATCCATAACAGGCCCAATATTTCCTTTTGGGGTAGAATCAAAAGTAGAGCAATATTTATAATATAAATGTTCTACCTGATACTGTTCTAAAAACAGCAGGACATCATGAACTTTCTTGATTGCATCAGATACAGGAACACTGCGTATTTTCAAAGCAAAAACTACACAGTCACAATCAGGAAGCATTAGAGGAATTCCTGTTAATAAGACAACATTTGCGTGCTTCCGTTTCAGAAAACTTGCAGCATCGGCTCCGCCTGTGAAATCATCTGCAATCACAGCAAGTTTAATACGATTCATAAGTACACCCCTTCCATCAACAAACGATATGATTCTAATAAACGATATTACTTAGGAAGAAATTGTGTAAGATCAGTTTCTTCATCGTAAACACGCAGCATTTCAATATTTTTGATCTCAAAAATAATAAGATCGACCGTAGTCAGTGTTGGAGTATATCCTTTTACAATGTGGCCACCAAAGACCTGACCAGAAGCATCACACATTGTCGCATGAAAATGTGTGTCATAGTCATTGTTATTTTGACAAACAACACCTGTTCCATTTAGAAATTCTACTGGACCGTCTTTTTGAAGAACATCGCCATATCCAGCACCAACTTTCGCATCTTCTTTTGGAACAAGATTCATATAACCACATTTTTTGAAACTTCCCAAACAGGTAACGTAAGCATGTTTAATATCATTTTTTTACATACTTCTTCAATACCTTCGATCAAATCTGTGTCGGGCAGTAATCTTGCAGCAACTGTTTTACCTGTAGTTCCGCAGGCATCATGAAAACGTATCATAATAAAATCCTCTTTACCAAGCTCTATTTTCCTGATCAAATAATTTCACATAATGTTCCAGACGGTCAGAA
>SKEY01002863.1_pt1 | contig 16813 bp, 14 predicted proteins | sample 4843871 | NCBI WGS metagenome assembly SKEY01 (sample SAMN11008797, study PRJNA524170) | human gut metagenome | biome: Human fecal sample; material: Feces; isolation source: fecal sample from pouch patient p36 | host: Homo sapiens | place: Israel: Tel-Aviv | collected 2016-12-04 | reverse complement strand
ATTGCCGTGTAAGACGAAACAGTTCGTAGAACTGTTCGCAGTGGCCTATCTATGCAAATTGTGGTTCAAGCACTCATCAGAAGGGTGTTTGCTCACAAGCCACGTCCTTTAGGGCGTGGTGGTTGACGCTCGCCGGCGTCCATGAAGAAACTAAACTGGTGGTTGTAGGCCCCAAAACCGACGTTGTAAGTAGTGGCGGTGTAGACCCTACCGGTCGTTAGGGTGGCTGCTTGATTGTTGCCGATCGTTAGTTTCTGGTGGTTGGGAATCCGGTAGTATTGGTGTTGCATGTATAAGACGTAGCCCCCGACCACTAGTGCTAGGGTGGTGATTACCGCCAGCAGGGTCAGGGCGCTCCTCTTTAAAATCCGCATTGATCTTTCCTCTCTCATTGATTTTATTAGCATACCACAGGTGAAAAGGGTTGCTAAATAAGCAACGCCCTTCTTGGGATCACGTGATTATTACTAATAAAATAGGGGCGCCGCTCTGTTAATTAAACAACGTACGGGATTGAGGGGGAAGTTGATTGATTTAACGTTAAATCGAAGCTTAGGGTTGGAAAAGTCAAAAGGGAGATAGCTATTATTTGTGAAGTCTGTTACAATTAAAGCCGTGATCAAGTATTCACAAACTAAACAGATTGAGAGAAAGCGGGGAACCCCACATGTCAAAGAAAGTTGCTTTAGTTACCGGTGCCGGCCAAGGGATCGGGGAAGCCATTGCCAAGCGTTTAGCCAAGGACGGTTTTGCCGTTGCCTTAGTGGCTCGCCACGCCGACGCCTTAGAAAAGGTGAAGCAAGAAATTGAAGCCGAGGGTGGTCAAGCCCTGGTGGTAACTGCCGACGTTGCCAAGCGTGACGAAGTCTTTGCAGCCGTTGAGAAGACTGTGGCAGAATTAGGTGACTTCAACGTGATCGTTAACAATGCCGGGGTAGCCCCGACCACGCCGATCGACACGGTGACGCCAGAAGACCTTGATTACGTCTACTCAATTAACGTTGGGGGCGTGATTTGGGGGACCCAAGCGGCCCACGCCGCCTTCAAGAAGTTGGGGCACCCGGGTAAGATCATCAACGCCACTTCCCAAGCCGGGGTGGTGGGGAACCCGAACCTGACCGTTTACTCCAGTTCTAAGTTTGCCATCCGCGGGATTACCCAAGTAACCGCCCGTGAACTAGCCGAAGAAGGTACGACCGTCAACGCCTTTGCCCCGGGGATCGTGAAGACCCCAATGATGTACGACATCGCTCACAAGGTTGGCCAAAACGCCGGTAAGGACGATGAATGGGGGATGCAAACCTTCGCTAAGGATATCGCCTTAAAGCGCCTGTCTGAAGCGTCTGACGTTGCTAACGCCGTCGCCTTCTTGGCTGGTCCAGACTCTGATTACATCACCGGTCAAACCCTAGAAGTCGACGGTGGGATGCAATTCCACTAACATTTAGGTGAGTGGTTACCAACCTCCTCGACAGGTTAAGGGCCACGTTAACTAATCGTAAAATTCAAATATTAAACGGGCTGGGGAAACACGATTTTTCCCGGCCTTTTTCTATTCCTTGAAGTTTAACGATAACCGCGGGCTTAGTGGCTAAGTCTGCTAGATTGTGTCGCACTATCCAGATAGCGTGCTCCCCAATCACAGGCCTAGTGGCTAAGTACGGACGGAGAACGATGCGTACCGTATCCACCCCGTCCTAGCTTAGTCCACGACCTGTTTGATAGATTGGGTCGCACTTCCAGTTTAAATCTTCCACAAAAATTAGTAATCTTCCCCGCCTAAATGCGGTAAGATGAAAGTACAATTATCTGAAAAATCTGAGGAGGATATTTTTTGTGGCTAAGCGAAGGAGACGGACAAAGAAGGGGGCTAAAAAGTCCCTCTGGCTGGTCGCCGTCCTGATTATTTTAATTGGGTTAATGGGGAGTTACGTGGGCTATCACTTGTACCAGCGCCACGTCCAGGAACAAATCATTGAAAAGCAGCAAAACGCCAAGAAGTTGTTCATTAAAGAAATTGCCCCCGAGGCCCAGGCGATGCAAAAGCAGTACCACGTGATGGCCTCGATTACGATGGCCCAAGCAATCTTGGAGTCGGACTGGGGGACGTCGGAACTCTCCGCTAAGTACCATAACCTATTTGGGATTAAGGGAACAGGGGCAAACTCCAAGTTGCTCTCAACCAAGGAATACGTCAATGGACAGTGGGTAGTGATCAAGGGACGCTTTAAGGTCTACAGTTCCTGGAACGATTCAATTGCCGACCACACTAAATTGATGCTTAACGGGACCGACACCAATCAGCAAAACTACCAAAACGTGATTAATGCCACCACCTATCAACAGGCCGCCGTGGCCCTTCAGGATGCGGGGTACGCAACTGATCCCGATTACGCTTCCAAGTTAATCAACGTCATTAAGTCTTATAACCTCCACAAGTATGATGGGTAAGGAGCCTCACCACTAATGAAAGAGCTAGAAGAAAAAATTCGTCAATTTGGAACTGTGTTACCCGGCAACGTCTTAAAGGTGGACGCCTTTTTGAACCACCAAGTCGACCCGGTTTTGATGCAACACATTGGCCAGGAATTCGCAGCCCGCTTTAAGGACGCTAAGATCACCAAGGTTTGGACGGTTGAATCCTCCGGGATTGCCCCCGCCGTGATGACCGGGTTAGCCTTGGGGGTACCAGTGATCTTTGCTAGAAAGCACAAGAGCTTAACCCTAAATTCCGGCATGTATACGGCCGATGTCTACTCGTACACCAAGAAGACGACCAACCGGATCTCGATTTCCAAGCGCTACGTGGATAAAACGGACCGGGTCTTGTTGATTGATGACTTCCTCGCCAACGGGCAAGCGGTAGAAGGGATGTTGCAAATCGCTGACCAAGCCGGGGTGGAAGTTGTTGGTGCCGGCATCGTGATCGAAAAGAGTTTCCAACCGGGGCCCGCTGAACTCGCTGCTAAGGGCGTTCGGGTTGAATCGCTAGCGAAGGTTTCGTCACTTGCGGATGGTCAGGTAAGCTTCAAACAAAAGGAAGGGGAAGATTAAGATGGCGGGACAAAACCTTTTGTCCCAGGGGAAGACCCTGGGCATCATCGGCCTAACCCAAAAGGACTGGCCGCTGTTGGTGGCGGCCAAAAAACTGGGGTTAAACGTGGGCGCTTACGTTGATCACTCCCAACCCCAACTAACCAAGCTGGCCGATTTTACGATTGTTGGCAACTACCGTGACCGTGACAAGCTGACCGAATTCGGCCAAAACAGCGACCTGGTCATTTACGCCAGCTCCCTAATTGCCCCGGTTGCCATCAATTACCTGACCAACTTTACCCAGGTTCCCCAAGGGGTTACGGCCTTGGAAATCGTCCAGGATCGCTTGATGGAGCGGGCCTTTTTGGATGAAATTAACGTCAACGTGTCCCCTTACGTCACGGTGATTTCACTCGACGACGTTTACCAATCGATTGACTCGATTGGCTACCCGGCGGTACTCAAACCCATCCAACGGGGGTTGGGCGAACAGAGCCTGCGGATCAATCACCAATCAGACATTGCCTATGGTGACGACTACATTCAAGGTGGGGCTTACCTACTGGAATCCTGGATTGACCACAATACCGAGTACAGTCTGACGGTGGCCACGGACGGGGAAACGGTGGTTGCTTACCCGTTGGTTGAAGAGTTTTTCAACGAGGACCGGGAGCTAATTGAGGCCACCACCCCAACCGAAGTTCCGGATGCTATGCACGACGAAATGGTCCGGATCGCCACCGAAATTGCCAAGAAGCTGGGCTACCGTGGTGTGATCACCGTTCGTTTTTACGCAACGGCTGCCGGAGCGTTGTACGTGAATTCCTTTGACCTGGAGCCAACCATCTCCGGGAACATCTTTGACGAGGTGGCCGGGGTAAACCAATACGAACAAATGTTGCGGGTGATCGGGGGAATGGCGATCCACGAACTCCACCAGCTGCAGCCGGCCGTGTTAGTGCCACTCTACGATAACCAATTAGCCTCCGCTACTAGGCAGCAGGTCCTAAAGGAAAACTGGAAGTTCCGCTTCTTCCCGGCCGACACGACTAGGACGAAGGGCGTGAAGGGGTTAGTTTGGGTGACTGGTGGCCCAGACGCCTTGCTCAGCGACCTGTTAAATCAGGTTGACACAACCGAAATCTTGCGGCCGAAAACGTCGCCAACGCAACCAGCACCGGAAGAAGAATAGTCAAGGGGCGGGTGGTTTACGCTCACCCGTTGAACTTAAAATGGGGCTCCAGTAACCTTCGGCATGGCCGATCGCCTGGGGTCTTCTTAGTGTAGTTAGGGAAGGGCATCCGCCAGGTATTTCCCGGGAAATTTGGTATAATGAAGGTTACGATTTAAAGAGAGGATGGTATTAGGCGTGCAGAACCAATCGATGTTAGAGGGAATGAACGATAAGCAAAGCGAGGCCGTGTTGACGACGGAAGGCCCCCTACTAGTAATGGCGGGGGCTGGTTCCGGTAAAACCCGGGTCCTGACCCACCGGATCGCTTACTTGATTGAGGAGCGTCACGTCTTGCCGTGGCACATCCTAGCAATCACCTTCACTAACAAGGCCGCCCGGGAAATGAAGGAGCGGGTCGCTAAGCTCCTAGGTGAGGCCGGCAACGACGTCTGGGTGTCGACCTTCCACGCCCTGTGCGTACGGATTTTACGTCGCGACATTGAACAGCTAGGCTACAACCGGGCCTTTACGATTGCCGACACCAGCGAACAACGGACGCTGATTAAGCGGATCTGCGAGGAACAAAACATCGACACCAAGAAGTTTGAACCCCGGCAACTGCTGTCGGCGATTTCAAACGCCAAGAATGCGATGGAGGATCCGGCCACCTTTGCCAAGAACCATCAACGCCCCTTTGACCGGATGGTGGCGCGCGTTTACGAAGCCTACCAAAAGGAACTGGAACGCAACCAGACCCTGGATTTTGACGACTTGATTATGAAGACGATCGAGCTCTTCAAAAAGGCGCCAGAAACTTTGACCTACTACCAAGATAAGTTCCACTACATCCACGTTGACGAGTACCAGGACACCAACGACGCCCAGTACGAATTGGTGCACATGCTGGCCGAAAAGTACGAAAACATCTGCGTGGTGGGGGATGCCGACCAGTCAATTTACGGCTGGCGGGGGGCCAACATGAACAACATCTTAAACTTTGAGCATGACTACCCTAACGCCCATTCCGTGATGTTGGAACAAAACTACCGCTCAACCCAAACGATCTTAAAGGCGGCCAACGAAGTGATCGCCAACAACTTGGAACGTAAGGACAAGAACCTCTGGACCGAAAACGGCGCCGGGGAAAAAATCTCCTATTACCGGGCCCAAAACGAGCACGATGAAGCGCAGTTCATTGTCAAAAAGATCCAAGAAGAACGGGCCAAGCACAACTACCAATACCAAGACTTCGCCATCCTTTACCGGACCAACGCCCAGTCGCGGGTGATTGAAGAAACTTTCCTAAAGTCGACGGTTCCTTACACGATGGTTGGTGGCCACCGCTTCTACGACCGGATGGAAATCCGCGACCTCTTGGCCTACCTGACCTTGATTGTCAACCCGTTGGACTCGATGTCCTTTGAACGGGTGGTCAACACCCCCAAGCGCGGGATTGGGATGACCTCCGTCGAACGGTTACGGGAGTTTGCTCAGGAGTCCAACTTGCCACTGCTGGCGGCGGCCCAAAACGTTCAAAACGCCAACGCCATCTCGGCACGGACCCGCAATAAGATCGAAGAATTTGGCCAGTTAATCGCCGCCTTACAAGACGAGGCCAAGGTGCTTTCGATCACCGATTTGACCGACCAGGTGCTGGAACGGACCGGCTACCTAGCCGAATTGCAGAAGGATAAAACCCTCCAGGGGCAAACCCGGCGGGAAAACCTGGAGGAATTTAAGTCGGTGACCGCCGAATACGACCGCCAACACGAAGACGATGAGGGAATGGACCACCTACAAAAGCTAACCGACTTCCTGGCCGGTTTAGCCCTGGTGTCCGACCAAGACGACGTCGATGAAGCGGAACCCGCCGTTACTTTGATGACCCTCCACGCCGCTAAGGGGTTGGAATTCCCGGTCATCTTCTTGATCGGGATGGAAGAAGGGGTCTTCCCGTTGTCCCGGGCCATGACCGACAACAAGGAATTAGAAGAAGAACGGCGCTTGGCTTACGTGGGGATCACCCGGGCTAAGAAGAAGCTTTACATCACCAACGCCTTTTCGCGGATGCTGTATGGTCACATCCAACGCAACCGGCCGTCGGAGTTTGTCGAGGAAATTACCCCCGAACTGATGCAATCAGAGAACCAAAATCAGGGTGAACGCTCGTTAAGCGGTCGGATCGCCGGGGGCAACTCCTACGCCTTTAAGGCCACCACGGCCACCACTTACCGGCGCCCTTCTGATGCGGGGAAGCGGGTCGCCCCGAAGACCAACACCGGGACCGGGGCCGAAAAGAAGTCTTGGAACACCGGCGACAAGGTTAACCATAAGAAGTGGGGGCAAGGGACCGTGGTCTCCGTTAACGGAACCGGAGAAAACATGGAACTAGACATTGCCTTTCCACAGCAGGGGGTTAAGCGCCTCTTAGCAAGTTTTGCCCCAATCACCAAGGTGGAGGATTAAGATGAGTAAGCAAGAAGCCGTAAGTGAGCTAACCAAGCAACAGGCTCAAGCGGAGTTAACGCCTTTAAGAGAGCAGCTCAAGAAGTGGGGAGCGGAGTATTACGAACAGGACAACCCGAGCGTGGAGGATTACGTTTACGACCGGGCTTACCAACGCCTAGTGGAAATCGAGCAACGCTTCCCGGACTTGGTGGTACCTGATTCACCAACGCAACGGGTAGGGGGAGCCGCGGAAAGCCAACTCAACAAGGTGATCCACGAGATCCCGATGCTTTCGATGGGGGACGTCTTCTCGCCCGCAGAATTGGCGGACTTTAACCGCCGCCAACAAGACAACAGTGACGTCAAAGTTGATTTTGACTACAACTTGGAACTTAAGATCGACGGGTTATCGTTATCGTTAGTCTACGAAAATGGCCGTTTGGTGCAGGGTTCGACCCGGGGGAACGGGACGATCGGTGAAGACGTGACCGAAAACGTTAAGACGATTAAGTCCATCCCGCAGGTCCTGCCCGAACCCCTCTCGCTAGAATTTCGTGGCGAGTGCTATATGCCCAAGGAGGCCTTCGTTAAGCTCAATGAACGCCGTGAAGCGGAGGGACAGCCGGTCTTTGCCAACCCGCGTAACGCCGCCGCCGGTTCCCTGCGCCAGCTAGATCCGAAGGTGACGGCCGCCCGCCAGTTGGATACCTTTATGTACTACGTGCCCGACTACCAAGCACTAGGGGTGACCACCCAGGCGCAAGCGCTCGAAAAGATGCGGGCGCTGGGCTTTGCCGTCAACCCCAACTACCGGGTTGTTCACAGCCAAGCAGAACTGACCGCCTACATTGAGGAGTACACTGAAAAACGGGATCAGCTCCCCTACGGAATTGACGGGATCGTCGAAAAGGTTAACGACCTAGCAACGCAGGTGGCGCTGGGGAATACGGTTAAGGTACCGCGCTGGGAAATTGCCTACAAGTTCCCACCGGAGGAACAGGCGACCGTCGTTAGAGACATTGAGTGGACTGTGGGGCGGACCGGTAACGTCACCCCTACCGCCGTAATGGATCCGGTACAGCTGGCGGGGACGACCGTTTCCCGGGCCTCCTTACACAATCCCGATTACCTTGCCGAAAAAGACATTCGCCTGGGCGATACCGTCTTGTTACACAAGGCCGGTGATATCATCCCGGAAATTTCCCGGGTAATAATTGAGAAGCGCCCGGCTGATAGTAAGCCCTACGAAGTGCCGACTACCTGTCCGGAGTGCGGGGCCGACCTAGTGCACCTCGATGACGAAGTGGCGCTGCGCTGCGTTAACCCAATGTGTCCGGCCCAAATTAAGGAGGGCCTGGCCCACTTTGCCTCCCGCAACGCCATGAACATCGACGGGTTGGGGCCTAAGATCATTGAACAACTCTGGGATAAGGGGATGGTTAAAGACGTTGCCGACCTTTACCGCCTGGAAGCCGCGCAATTGTTAACTTTGCCTAAATTTGGCGAGAAATCGGTCAGCAACCTATTGACAGCCATTGCTAATAGTCGTCATAATTCATGCGAACGCCTTTTGTTTGGCTTAGGGATTCGGCACGTGGGCGCCAAGGTCGCCCAGCTACTAGCCGCCGAATTTAAGTCGGTGGACGCCCTGATGGCAGCTGACGCCGCAACCATTTCGGCGGTTGATTCGATCGGCCCGATCATCGGTGATGCGGTGGCGACCTACTTTCAAAACGAACAGGTCCACCAGTTGATTGCCGAACTAAAAGAGGTTGGCGTCAACATGGACTACCTGGCCCCCACCACCAGCGCAACGGAAAGTGCCGAGTGGGCCGGGAAACGGGTGGTCCTAACCGGAAAACTAACCAAGATGACCCGCGGCCAAGCCCAGGAGTGGTTGAGTGCCCGGGGTGCTACGGTAACCGGGAGCGTTTCTAAGAAAACGGATCTCTTAATTGCCGGTGAAAAGGCCGGTAGCAAACTGGAAAAGGCGCAAACGCTGGGCATCGAGGTCTGGGATGAAGACCGCTTTGACCAAGCGATGAAGGAGGAAAACTAGACGTGCGAGTAAAGAAAATCGTCTTGGCCGCCGCCATCACCATGGTGGCCGCCGTGACGCTTGCCGGTTGTGGCAAGAAGAGCTCCAGTAACTCGAGTGTGACAACCACCGGGTCGACCAGTGGTAATTACCAAGGGGTGATCGAAAACGGTCGCTACAAGACCAGCAAGGCCCGTGGGGTGAACACGGCGCAAAACGCTAACGTGTACAACTTGAAGGCCTTTGAATCTGGGTTGACCAACGTTTCTAAGCTGGTTTTCTCCACCAAGAGCTACATCTTCCAGGAAGGACAGTACCTGTCTTCCAGCACCCTGGATAATTGGTTAGGGCGCAAGACGTCCAGCAACCCAACTGGTTTAAACCCAGCTAAGGGTAAGAGTAGCGACCCGAACCCAGAATACATTCAACAAATTGAAGAACAAGATTACATGCAGCAAAGCGGTAACTCTTTGAAGCTTAAGGGGATCGTAATCGGGATCGGGGTCAACAGCGAATACACCTACCAAAAGACCACCGATGGGCCGGATTACACGAAAAACATCTCCGACGCCGAGGTACAAAAACAGGGTAAGCTAGCCGCCGCCAAGATTTTAAAGCGGCTCCGGGCCCGTAAGGACTTAAAGAACGTGCCGATCGTGATCGCCCTCTTTAAGCAGGCCTCCGATGATTCACTGGTGGGGGGGACCTTCTTTGCCTACAGCAAGAATAACGGCTCCACGATCTCATCTTGGAAGACCTTGAACTACAAGACGGTCGTCTTACCAAAGGCGAGCGATTCGACCTCTAGTGATTCCAATGATCAGTCCGATAACTCTAACTTCACGAACTTCAAGACCCAGATTCAATCCTTCTTCCCGAACTTAAGCGGGGTAACGGCCCAGGCCCAGTACTACAACAACTCCTTGTCCGGGATGAACATTACGGTCACGACCCAGTTCTATAGTGAAACCGAAATCCAATCCTTCACGGAATACATCGTTCAGGCCGCCAAGAAGTACTTACCAAACGGGATCCCAATTGAAATCAAGATCCAATCTTCGAATTCAATCCAAGCGGTCGTTTACCGTAATTCGGGATCCAGCAGCTACCAATCGCACATCTTTAGCTCCTATTAAAACCAAACTTTGAACAGAGCCCGTGGGCCCGCGCAATCGGCATGCCGAAACTGCGCGGGCCCCTTGTTGTTAGCGGCGCTAATTTTAGCCGCTTGAGTTAATAAGTCACCCTAACTGTGATAAAATAAGGAATTGTATAAATCATCAATGCACAAAGGAAAAGAGGTTGAGAGAATGGCTGAGCAATTAGACCGGCAACAGGTCGAACACGTTGCGGACCTGGCCAAGCTGGCGTTTACCGATGCGGAGTTGGACAAGTTCACCCCCAAACTCGAAGAAATCATTGACCTGTTCAAGGAACTGGAAGAGGTCGATACGACCGGCGTGGAACCAATGAGTACGCCAACGACGGAAGTCAACGTGATGCGAGAAGACGTGGCGGTTAAGAGTAGTGACCAAGAACGCCAAGCCCTGTTGGATAACGCTCCGGAAACGGCTAACGGCTTAATCAAGGTGCCAGCGATCATCGACGAAAGCGAGGACGGAGAAGAGTAATGACTTTTTACGGTAAAGACATTTCGGGTCTGCACGCCGACCTAGTTGCTAAGAAGGTGAGTGCCACCGAACTGACCAAGGCCGCCTTTGACCGGATCAAGGCCACCGATGACCAAGTCGGCGCCTTTTTGGCCCTAAACGAGGAAGCGGCCCTCAAGCAAGCCGCTGAATTAGACCAAGCGGGAATCGCAGAAGACCAACTGCTGGCCGGAATCCCACTGGCTGTTAAGGACAACATTGTTACCAAGGGCTTGACGACGACGGCGGCTTCCAAGATCTTGGAAAACTTCAAGCCCGTTTACGATGCCACGGTCGTTGAAAAACTCAACGCCGCCGGGGCAATCAACGTCGGGAAGGTCAACCTAGATGAATTCGCCATGGGGTCGTCAACGGAAAACTCCGCCTTTAAGACGACCAAGAACCCGTGGGACCTAACCCGGGTACCAGGGGGCTCTTCTGGTGGTTCCGCGGCCGCTGTGGCTGCCGGGGACGTTTTAGGGGCCTTAGGGTCTGATACCGGTGGTTCGATCCGGATGCCCGCTTCCTTTACCGGGACGGTGGGGATGAAGCCAACTTACGGGCGGGTTTCTCGTTGGGGGCTGATCGCCTTTGGTTCTTCCTTTGACCAAATCGGTTGGCTGACCCAATCCGTTAAGGACAACGCCATCTTGATGAGCGCCATCGCCGGTAAGGATGACCGCGACATGACTAGCGCTAACCAACCGGTACCGGATTTTGCCGCCGGCTTAAACGACCAGGCCGACATCAAGGGAATGAAGATCGCCGTTCCGCGCGAATACATGGAAGGCCTCGATGACGACGTTCAAGAAGTGATCGAAGCGAGCCTGAAGCACCTCGAATCCTTGGGTGCCACGATCGATGAGGTTTCCTTACCACACACCAAGTACGGGGTACCGGCTTACTACATCCTGGCCTCTTCGGAAGCTTCTTCTAATTTGCAACGCTTCGACGGGATCCGTTACGGTTTCCGGGCTGATGACGTTAAGAACCTGGAAGACGTCTACGTTAAGACCCGTTCGCAAGGCTTTGGGGACGAAGTGAAGCTCCGGATCATGCTGGGGACCTTCTCCTTGTCCGCCGGGTTCTACGACGCCTACTTCAACAAGGCCGCTAAGGTACGCCGCCTGATCGCCCAGAACTTCGATGACGTCTTAAAGGACCACGATTTGATCGTTGGGCCAACCGGAACCAGCACCGCTTTTAAGATCGGCGCCGAAATTGCCGATCCAAAGCAAATGTACTTCAATGACGTCTTGACCGTGACCTTGAACATGGCCGGGCTACCGGGGATGGCGATCCCTGCCGGCTTCTCCAAGGACAACGGGATGCCAATTGGCCTGCAGATGATTGGCAAGCGGTTTGACGAAGCCACGATTTACAAGGCCGGTTACGTCTTTGAACAGACGACCGACTTCCACAAGCAAACGCCAGAATTAGGATAGGGGGGAACCATTTATGAACTTTGAAACCACGATTGGGCTAGAAGTCCACGTCGAATTAAAGACCAACTCGAAGATCTTCTCCCCGTCCCCGGTTAACTTTGGGGCGGCGCCAAACGCCAACACCAACGTGATCGACTGGGGGTACCCAGGGGTCTTACCGTCGATTAACAAGGGTGTGGTCCGCGACGGGATCATGGCCGCATTAGCTCTGCACGCCAAAGTGACCAAGAAGATGCACTTTGACCGTAAGAACTACTTCTACCCGGATAACCCAAAGGCCTACCAGATCACCCAATCTGAGACGCCGATCGCCCACGATGGCTGGGTGGAAATCGAAGTCGACGGCAAGAAGAAAAAGATCGGGATCAAGGAAATGCACATCGAAGAAGACGCCGGGAAGAACACCCACACCGGCAGTCACTCCTACGTGGACTTGAACCGGCAGGGGACGCCGTTGATCGAAATTGTTTCTAAGGCCGACATTGCTTCCCCAGAAGAAGCCGTTGCCTACCTGGAAGCCCTGCGCCAACGGATCCAATTTACCGGGATCTCCGACGTGAAGATGGAAGAGGGGTCGATGCGGGTCGACACCAACATTTCCGTGCGCCCATACGGCTCCGACCAGTACGGGACCAAGACGGAAATGAAGAACATCAACTCCTTTAACTTCGTCAAGAACGCCCTGAACTTTGAAGCCGACCGCCACCAAAAGGTCTTGATGGCCGGTGGTGAAATCGTTCAAGAAACCCGCCGTTACGACGAAGCGACGAAGGGGACGGTGGCGATGCGGACCAAGGAAGGTTCTGACGACTACCGTTACTTCCCGGAACCGGACCTACCGCCACTGGAAGTCGACGACGCCTGGATTGAAGAAATCCGGTCCCAAATGCCAGAAATGCCGGGCGAACGCCGGCGCCGTTACGTTAACGACCTCGGCCTGACTGATTACGACGCCATGGTTTTGACCCAGACCAAGGAAATGGCCGACTTCTTTGAAGAGGCCGTCAAGGATGGTGGCGACGCCAAGAAGGTGGCCAACTACCTGATGAACGACGTTAACTCCTACTTGAACAACCAACACGTTGACCTGGACGACACTAAGCTGACGCCGGCCAACCTGGCGGGGATGATCAAGTTGATCGACGACGGGACGATCTCCTCGAAGATGGCCAAGAAGGTCTTCCAAGGGATCTTGGATGGTCAAGAACCGGCCGCCTTCGCTAAGGCTAACGGTTTGGTACAACTGTCTGACCCGGCCGAACTACAACCGATTATCGATGTCATCTTGGACGACAACGAACAATCGATTGAAGACTTTAAGAACGGGAAGGACCGCGCCTTTGGCTTCTTGATTGGGCAAATCATGAAGAAGACCCAGGGGAAGGCCAACCCGAAGGTGGTTAACCAATTACTGGGTAAGTCACTCAACGAACGTTAAGGAGGAATGGTCATGGCCAAACGAGCTCGGATAATTTACAACCCGACGTCGGGACGGGAAGCTCTGCGCAACGACTTGGTCGACATCCTCGATGTTTACGAACAAGCCGGTTATGAAACCAGTGCCTTTGCCACCACGCCGGAACCGGATTCCGCTAAGAACGAAGCTGCCCGGGCCGCCAAGGAAGGCTTTGACCTGATTGTGGCCGCCGGGGGTGATGGGACCTTAAGCGAGGTGGTCGATGGCTTAGCGGGGCTAAAGAAGCGGCCGCTGTTAGCGATTATCCCCGCCGGGACGACCAACGATTACGCCCGGGCCTTACGGGTGCCGCGCGATAACCCGGTGGCCGCCGCCAAGTTGATTTTGGATCCGGCCAACCGGTTCAAGACCGACATCGGTCAGGCCGGTGATAAGTACTTCATGAATATCGCGGCCGGGGGAACCTTGACGGAGTTGACCTACGACGTGCCGTCACAAATGAAGTCGATGTTTGGCTACCTGGCTTACTTTGCCAAGGGCGCCGAAATCCTGCCCCGGGTTAAGCCGGTCGCCATGGAGATCACTTACGATGGTCAAACCTTTAAGGGCAAGGCTTCCACGATCTTCTTAGCCTTGACCAATTCGGTGGGGGGCTTTGAACAAATCGTGCCGGACGCTTCCTTAGATGACGGGAACTTCTCCCTATTGATCATCAAGGATTCCAGTCTCCTGGGCCTGATGCAGCTGATGGCCAAGGCCTTAAACGGGACCCACATTGATGACCCGCGGGTAATCTACGTGAAGGCCAAGGACGTAACGGTGAAGCCCCTTGATCCAAACGATCGGTTAATGATCAACTTGGACGGGGAATACGGTGGGGACGCCCCAATGGAATTCCATAACTTGCACCAGCACATGACGGTCGTTGCCAACATGGAGGCGATCCCGGATGACGCGATTACCAGCGACATTACGCCGGACATGCAAAAGGCCGAAGACGACTTCGTGCGTGGCTTGGGCGAAATGGAAAAGGATACGCAAGAGTAATAATTAGCTAAGTAGGGACCCAACCGTTAAGCAAACGCGCGGGCCCCCTCTTTCTTGTAATGGGCGCAATCACGGTGCCCGTTGTACATACAATATACGGAGGAAAGCAATGAGTAAGGTGCAACTACCAGTTCATAAAAACGAAACGGTCACGGGGACGGTCCTCGACCTGACTTACCAAGGGAACGGGGTCGTCAAGGTTGATCACTACCCCATTTTTGTGCCCAACACCTTGCAGGGCGAAGAGGTAACGGTCAAGGTAACTAAGGTGACCAAGAACTTCGCCTGGGGCAAGCTGATCAGCATTGAAAAGAAGAGCCCGGACCGGATCGATAACCCCAACTGGGCCTACCTACAGACGGGGATTGCGCCGTTAGGGAACCTGACTTACCCGGCCCAACTCAAGTTTAAGCAGCGTCAAATTCAAGAACTCTTGGAAAAGGCCCACCTAAACTTAGAAGTGGCCGAAACGCTGGGGATGGACCAGCCCTTTGGTTACCGCAATAAGGCCCAAGTCCCGGTGCGGATGGTCAAGGGCCAACCGACGACCGGTTTTTATAAGCGGGGCAGCCATGACCTGGTGCCAATTGAAGACTTTTACATCCAGGACCCGGTAATTGACCAAACCGTTTTGGTGGTCCGCGACCTCTTGCGTAAGTACCAAGTGCCGGCTTACGATGAAGAAACTCACCGCGGCGTAATCCGGACGGTGATGGTCCGCCGGGGCTACTACAGCCACCAGGTGATGGTGGTCCTGGTCACTAACGGGGAGCATTTCCCGCACGTCGCAGAAATTACCCGGGCAATAAGTGAACGGGTGCCGGGAATTAAGAGCATCGTGCAAAACGTCAATGATAAGCGGACCAACGTCATTTTGGGAACGAAGAACCACCTGTTGTGGGGGGAACCAACCATCCACGACACCCTCTTGGGGATCGACTTCACGATTTCGCCGCTCTCCTTTTACCAGGTCAACCCGCAACAAACCGAGCGCCTCTACCAGACCGCCATTGAAAACGCCGGACTAGACGGAAGCCAGACCGTTATCGATGCTTACTGTGGGATTGGGACGATCTCTTTAGCCGTGGCTAAGCACGCCAAGCACGTTTACGGGGTCGAAATCGTACCGGCCGCCATTGCAGACGCCAAGCAAAATACCGCCAATAACGGGATCGAAAATGTGACCTTTGTTGTTGGCAAGGCCGAAGAGCAGTTTGCCAAGTGGCAAGCCGAGGGTCTCAAACCTGATGTGGTGATTGTTGACCCACCGCGCAAGGGCTTGGACGCCCAATTGATTGAGGCCACCGGTAAGATGGCGCCCCAAAAGGTGATTTACGTCTCCTGCAACCCGGCGACCTTGGTCCGTGACTTACAACGCTTCGCCGAACAGGGCTACCATGTGACCAAGCCGATTCAACCGGTCGACCAGTTCCCGCAGACAACGCATGTAGAGTCCGTAACGGTGCTTGAGCGCACAAATAAATAGCTGACAAACGCCGGTATGAAGGCATTCTTAATAGATGAAAAGTGTACTAATTCCGCTATTGGCGATTGGAATTAGTACACTTTTTGCTTATTAAGCCGAAGGGGCGAGTGGACAGCGTGCTGGATTTTCAGGTTGTGTAGACTAGTGTCCGTTTTGGAGAATTGAGTTGGTTAAGATGATGGAAGATGTTGCAAGTATTGATATGATAGGGGCGATGACAAACGTAAAAAGGCAAGATTTGAGGGAAAAAGGTTGAGTAAACTAGTGTACTGCTAAAGAATATGATTTTGTGTTGCTAGACAGTATTTGGCGAGGAGAGTAGGACACTCAAATTGTAAATTCGCCCCAAATAAAAAAGCATGATTGCAAAAAGAACAACCATGCTTCAATTTAATGACCGCGATGTTTTTGACGATGCTTAACTACTCTCTTCTGATAACTCATCTCTTTATTTAGCTGTTTTTCAGTGGAGCGCCGTGTCTTTCGTAATCTTTTCTTTATCTCAAACTGTTTTTGTAAAGTAGCCTGTGCCTTGGTGCTAATGCCTTGAGATTTCATAGACTTATTAGCCAATCGCTGGGCTCGCTTGGGATTGACATGCTGAACTATTTTCAGTTGTTCTTCCTTTGCATGCTGGAAATGGAATCGCCAATAATCTTTAATTACCAGATTTAAAATTAACGACATCTTCGGCTCTGAGCTGCCAAGCGTGACAGACGCAACCGAGTAACGATTGCCATCATGACACTCCAAGACAGCTTTATAGAAACTACCATCAAAAACAATTGTTAGACAAGATTGGATAACCATCGTGTTCCCCTCCTTAAAATTAAATTGACGAAAGTTGGACATCCCAGGAGGGGAAGGATACTGATCAGGGTTAGCTGACGTCCGGACTACCAACCGAACTGTGTTTTTACTTTCTAGGATATAATACCATAACTTTTTGGCGAATTGTAGAATGAGGTTAGCCAGTCATTGGCAAAATAAAAAACGTCATTGTGACGTATCGTGTATCATTTTAAGTGACCAAACCAAAATGAGGAGATACGTACAATGACGCACTTAAATGA